>OASY01000915.1_pt1 | contig 15739 bp, 11 predicted proteins | sample 1501231 | NCBI WGS metagenome assembly OASY01 (sample SAMEA2579917, study PRJEB22360) | human gut metagenome | biome: human gut; feature: human-associated habitat; material: faeces | place: Denmark | collected 2008/2010 | reverse complement strand
GCGCGATCAAGCCTTATCTCACCCTCAACTGGTACCACGACACGAAGAACTTCGGGGTTGTGTATGACGGCGTGAAGGACCGGATCGAAGGAACGCGGAACTTCGGCGAAGTGAAGTTCGGGATCGAAGGGAAGGTCTCTAAGAACGTCAACCTCTGGGGTGCGGCCCTTTACCAGGCTGGTTCTCACAGCTACTGGAACGCCGGTGCCTTTATCGGGGCAAAGGTGCTCTTCTGACCTGAGAAGAGGGCAGGGTGTCTGGTGCCCCGGCTGCCCGGTCCTCTTCAGAAAAGGAGGCGCTTCGGTGATTTCGATCGACGCCTCCTTTATGACATCCATCAGTCTTCCGGCCAAAGAGCGGTCAGTTCCGCGATGTTTTCCGATTCTGAACCGGCCGCGCGGTTTCATTCAGCGCGGATGAATGGCTGAGAGATCAAAACCGTGAATCCGTTTCAGACAGCCATCTGAACGGAGACTGAGAAAAGGATTCCATTGATTTCAGAAACGGATTCCGAAAAACAGAGGAAAAAGACCATGAGACACGCAGAAACCATCAGACTGACTGGGAAAGCCGTGACCGCGGCGGTCGCTGCCGCGCTTCTCGCGATGGCGTCAGGCGCGGGCGCGGAAACTCTCACGCGGATATCCACATCAATAAATGAGCCAGACACGGATATTGAGATTCACTACACCAGTGATACACCCGCCTCCGATGTGATCCACGCCCCGGTCGAACCGGGAGCGGAGGGCGGCATCACGGTGACCGCGAAATCTCTCACCATCACGGATGATGGCACCTCCGATTATCTGTATCAGACTTACAGCGGTATCGCCACAAACAGCGCTTACCCGGGGTCTGACATTACGCTTAATATCGCGGGTGATCTGACGCTGACAACCTCGGATGGCAATGGTTCGACGATCCAAGCTACTGATACTGGAGAACACGGATCAGATGATGCCACAGCAGGATCCAATGTGACCCTGAAGCTGAATGGCGGGAAGGCGGTGATCCAGTCCCTCGCGGGAGCTCCTTCCGGGAACGCGATTGACCTTGAGTCTGCCCCCTCTGTGCTCAGGATAGAGGGGGCTTCCGAAACCGTCATCTCTTCCATGGCGTATGGAATTTACGTTAATGAAGGAAGAGTTGAAGTATCCGGTTCAGGCGAGAACGGAAGTGAAGGCAGTATCTCTGTGGTTTCGCACGGTATCGGGACCGCGGGAATTTATACGTACGGAGGGTCTGTAACGCTTCAGGCCGGCAGCGTCAAAGTCTGGGGGGATGGCGAAGAGAATGATGCTATGGAAACGAAGGGCGGTGGTTCCATATATGCCTTTGGCGGTTCTGTCCACATCACATCACTCGACCCCAACGGAACTGGCGTTCAGCTGCTGAGCTTCAATGGTAATCAATACCATAACTGAGAAATTCCGGTGATCATGACGATGGATGACGGCAGCGGGAATGCCGGTTCCGTCACGATCGAGGCCAGAAATAGCCCAATCGAGATACTGAATGACGCCGATCTGTCCTCCATTATGGCCATGGGCGGCAATGTCTCGGTCAACAGCGGTCAGATGGCGACAAGCGTCAAGGTAAACGGAGACATCACGGCGAGCCAGGCGAGCTACGTGGGGATTTATGAAACCGGCACCGGCTCATATCTCAAAGCGAATAACGTGAAGAGCGAAGGCGGGAGTTCTGTCGCGATCACGCTTCACGGCGACGCGGTGATGGGACCGATCGCCGCGGACCAGGACAAAACCAGCGTGGTTTCGCAGGATTTCCGGAGTTTTGTCGTGGTTCAGGCACAGGACACGGCGTCAGTGACCGCGGACTTTACGTCTTCCGGAGGCGCGTCCACGTCGCTTTCGCTTGCCGGGAACTCGACCCTGACCGGCGATCTTCATGCGACCGGCATCGCGCCGGATCACGAGTCGGATCAGAACGACAACTACCGAAGCCTTATTACGTTTACTTTCACCGAAAATTCAACATATACCGGTGACTCAACAGTCGAGGATGGCGGTCATATCTACGGCGTCTTCGAAGCGGCTTCCGCTATGAAGGGGAACATCACCGTTACCGGCCAGTCCTCAGGCGGCGTTCCCTCAACGTTCAGCATGAATGGCAGCGGCACCGCATCCTACACAGGAAATATGAATGTGTCAGGCGGCGCGTTAGGCGAGATCGCGGTCAGTGATTCGGCGACCGCGACAGGCGACTACACGGTGAAAGACGCGAATTCCATACTTTACCGGGTCGCTGAGGATGAAGGCGTAATCAATGGAACAACGACGGCGTCCGCGGGCGGCACCGCCGGGCTTTTCCTCATGGGTTCCGCGGTCCTGAATGGCGATGTGTCGGGGACCGGCTCTGGCACCAAGGTGATTGAGTCCTTTGAACCGGGCACTACGGTGAACGGGAATCTTACCTCTTCAAACGGCGCGGCGGTCACTACGTCGCTCGGCGGCACCTGGAACGGCACCTCAACGCTTTCCGGCGGCACAACGGATCTGGAATTCACGGACGCGTCCGCGGTCTGGAATATGGCGGCGGCGTCCGAAGTCACGACCCTCAAGCAGTCGTCCGGCACGATCAACTTCCCGGCGGCCGCGTCGACCGGCTTCACGAGTACTACGCTCACGATAGACGGCGATTATTCGGCTGACGGCGGTACCGTGAACATGAGCACTGTGCTTCAGGGTGACGCGTCGGCGCATGACGAAATCACCGTGAACGGAAACACCTCCGGCACCGCGAACCTCGTTTTTACCAAGGTGTCCGGCTGGGGAAGCCAGACGGTTGACGGCATCAAGGTGGTCCAGGTGGCGGGAACGTCTGACGCGGTCTTCACGAAACCGGAATCGAACCGCCTTACGGCCGGCGCTTATATCTATGAGCTGAAGAAGATCGGAAGCGACTGGTACCTCACGAGTCAGCGGGATCCGGACGCCGCGAAGATCATTCTTCCGAAAACGATTGACGATCCCGATCCGGTCCAGCCGGATGTTATTCCAGCAGTAGATCCGACAGATCCCACTATTCACTATGTGAAGCCTGAACTCGGAAGCTACGCCGCGAATATGCTCGCGTCGAACACACTCTTCACGACGTCGCTTTACGACAGGCTGGGTGAAACGCGCTACTCGGACGCCTTGAAGAGCCAGAAAAAATCCGGAAACGTCTGGATCCGGATGCAGGGCGGGAAGAACCACACCAATATGTACGACGATCAGCTGACTAACCGCGGCACGTATGGTGTCGTGCAGGTGGGCGGTGACCTCGTCACGTGGCCGGGGTCCGGTGACCATCGGTTCCACGTCGGTCTCATGGGCGGCTACGCGCATCAGAGCACGAAGACGCGGTCGAGTGACATCGGACTTACGTCGAAGGGGAAGCTTTCCGGCTATTCGGCGGGCTTCTACGCGACCTACATGAATGACAAGCCGGAAGCGACCGGGCCGTACGCGGATCTCTGGATGATTTACCAGCACTTCACGGATAAGGTCCACGCGAGCAGTGCGGCCGAAGAAGAGTATCACTCGAAAGGCTGGACCGGGTCACTCGAAGCCGGCTACACGTTTGGGCTGAAGGACTGGGTGAGCGCGAGCGGAACCCAGAACGCGACGCGGCTCCAGCTCCAGGCTCAAGTTGTGCGCATGGGGGTCCGGGCCGATGAACATGTCGACGCCGAAAACTTTACGGTTCAGGGAACCGGTGCCGGGAACGTCCGCACCCGTATCGGCGCGACCGCGTATCACCTCTTCACGAACCCGAAGACGGGCCGCGCGATCAAGCCTTATCTCACCCTCAACTGGTACCACGACACGAAGAACTTCGGCGTGGTCTACGACGGAGTCAAGGATCACATCGTGGGCACCCGGAATTTCGGCGAAGTGAAGTTCGGGATCGAAGGGAAGGTCTCGAAGAACGTCAACCTCTGGGGCGCGGCGCTCTATCAGGCCGGCTCCCACAGCTACTGGAACGCCGGGGCGTTTGTCGGCGCGAAGATCCTCTTCTGAGAGAGGAAAAGCGGGTTCCGGGCTGAGCCCCGGAGCCCGGCATCTCAAGCTTCATGGCGCAAAAAAGGGGAACCGGTTGATTAGTCCGGTTCCCCGTCCTTTCCCGGTTAACGGGAAGGTCCCACCACAGAGATCTTTCTTACTTCAAGCCACGCTTCAGAGCAGCTTCTCAATTTCAGGCGCGATCGCGGAAGGCACTGTCGTCGGCTCAAACCGATCCACGACGTTCCCCTCGCGGTCGATCAGGAACTTCGTGAAGTTCCACTTGATGCCGTCCCCCTCGAGATACTCGGGGAATTTTTCTTTAAGAACCCCTTCGAGGATCTTCGCGATCGGGTGGCTTTCGTCAAACCCTTTGAAGCCCTTCTGAGACGTCAGCCACTTAAAGAGCGGCTGGGCGTTTTCACCCCGGACGTCACCCTTTCCGAATACCTGGAACGTCACCCCGTAATTCAGCTGGCAGAACTCATGGATTTCGGCGTCCGTCCCCGGATCCTGCTCCGCGAACTGGTTGCAGGGGAAGCCAAGCACCTCAAGACCCCGATCCTTGTACTTCAGGTAGAGGTCTTCGAGCTCCTTAAACTGCGGCGTGAAGCCGCACTTGCTCGCGGTGTTCACGATGAGAAGGACTTTCCCTTCGTAGTCGCGGAGCGATTTTTCCCCTTTCGGGGTTTTGCCGCTGAAGTCATAGACGTTCATGCTCAATTCCTTTTCACATAGACGGAGCGGCAGGGGAGGCGGGAAGAGAGGGGTTTCCCGGGCAGCTCCTCCGCCGCTCCGCGAGGAGTATCCGTTCACTGTTAATATCGATTATAGGCGTCGGTTTAAATAATGCGAGGCTTTTTTATTGTTGCAATTTCAATTGTTTAAGCATTATTTAAGAATCGGTTTTATTCGTTTTATGAGAGACTTTTGATACACGGAAAAACGCACCGGGACGCCCGGAAAATGGGGTAAGAAGGGGTTCTGACCGGTCCCCGAAACGAGGAACCCGGAAGGACGCGAGTCCTTCCGGGTTCCAGGGCCGCACTCCTGCGGCAGGGCTCCTCTCAGCCGAAACCGGTTGACTAGCCGAAGCGGCCGCTCACGTAGTCATCCGTTTCCTTCTGGCGCGGATGATTGAAGACCTGGTTCGTCTCGCCGTATTCAACGAGGCGGCCGAGGTACATGTAAGCGGTGTAGTCCGAGCAGCGCATAGCCTGCTGCATGTTGTGGGTGACGATCGCGACCGTGTAGTCACGCTTCAGTTCCGTCACGAGCTCCTCAATCTTCATTGTGGAGATCGGGTCGAGGGCGGAGCAGGGCTCGTCCATCAGCAGCACTTCAGGCTTCACGGCAATGGCGCGCGCGATGCAGAGACGCTGCTGCTGGCCGCCAGAGAGACCGTAGCCGCTCTGATCAAGCTTATCCTTCACTTCGTTCCAGAGGGCCGCCTTCGTGAGCGCCCACTCAATACGTTCATCCATGTCTTTCTTTGAGAGCTTCTCGAAGAGGTTCACGCCGAACGCGATGTTGTCATAGATGCTCATCGGGAACGGGGTCGGCTTCTGGAACACCATGCCGACGCGGGCGCGGATAAGGGCCGGAGGCGTTTTCGTGGTGAGGAGGTTTTCGCCGTCCAGCATCACTTCGCCTTCCGCCCGCTGACCCGGGTACATGCGGTACATGAGGTTGAAGATACGAAGCAGCGTCGACTTGCCGCAGCCGGACGGTCCGATGAAGGCCGTCACTTTGTTCGCCATGATCGGCATCGATACGTCGTGGATCGCGTGGAAACCGCCGTACCAGAAGTTGACGTTATTCACGGCAATCTTCACTTCTTCCTCGTCCACTTCGCCCGGCATCGCGGGGGGAACCATAGTCTGAGTATTCGTCATGTTGTCAATATCCAAATGGGTTTACTTGCGGTTCGTCTGGTTTCTGAAGAGAAGGCGGACCGAAATGTTGATTGCGAGAACAAGGAACGTGATGAGCGCGGCACCGGCCCAGGCGAGCTGCTTCCAGTCATCGAACGGCGAGGCTGCGTACTGGTAGATCACCACCGGGAGGTTTGCCATCGGGGCATTCATGTTCCAGCTCATGAACTGGTTCGAAAGCGCGGTGAAGAGGAGCGGAGCCGTTTCACCGGAAATACGGGCAACAGCGAGGAGGACGCCTGTCACAATGCCGGCTTTCGCGGCGCGGCAGATGACAGAGAGAATCATCTTCGACTTCGGGCACCCAAGAGCGATCGCGGCTTCGCGGAGGTTATTCGGAACGAGCTGCAGGAGGTTATCCGTCGTACGGGTCACCACCGGGATCACGATGAGGGAGAGCGCGATCGCGCCGGCCCAGCCGGAATAGTGACCGGACGGGGCCACAACCACGGCGTACACCACGAGGCCAAGGACGATGGACGGGGCAGACAGCAGCACGTCATTCAGGAAGCGGGTCGCCGGAGCGAGCCAGCCGCCTTTCCCGTATTCCGAGAGGTAGATGCCGGCGAGAATACCGATCGGCGTGCCGATCAGCGTACCGAAGGTCGCCATGAGGACAGAACCCACGATCGCGTTCTTCAGGCCGCCCGCGGCTCCTGGGGGAGGCGTCTCAGCCGTGAAGAGCGTGAGTGACATCGCGCCGACACCGTTCTGGACGAGGGTCACGAGGATCCACACGAGCCAGAAGAGACCGAACACCATGGCACCGAACGCGAGAATCTTCATCAGGCGGTCAGTGGCGGAGCGAAGCGGGAAAGTCGCTTCGCGCGCGAGGATCCGCTTACGGGCCTCCTCGTCACGGTTCACCGAGGCCTCGTAATTCGCGGCGCTCGTATAGTCAGTTGCGTGAGATTGCGTCATGATGCGCGGCCCTCCTTGCGGGAAAGGCGGAAGAGAAGCAGACGGGAGGCTGCGAGAACCGCCGTCGTAATAAGGAAGAGGATCAGACCGAGTTCAATCAGAGCGGACTTCTGCAGCCCAGCGGCTTCGTTGAAGCCGTTCGCGAGCGCGGAGGCGATCGAGTTCGAGGGGTCGAAGATCGAGGTGGGGAGCGCGAAGGAGTTACCGATCACGAAGGTCACGGCCATCGTTTCACCGAGCGCGCGGCCAAGGCCCAGCATGATGCCGCCCATGACACCGGCGCGGGTGTAGAGGAGCACCACATGCCAGATCGTTTCCCAGGTGGTGCAGCCGATACCGTAGGAGGATTCCTTGAGGAGCGGGGGCACCATGTCAAACACTTCCTTCATGATGGAGGCGATATACGGAATCACCATGATGGAGAGGACGAGACCGGCCGTGAAAAGACCGATGCCGAACGGCGCGCCGGAGAAGAACTTCCCGATCACGGGGAGCGACCCAAGGCCTTCGATCAGCCACGGTTCCACGTACGTCTGGAAGAGCGGCGCGAAGACGAAGAGACCCCACATACCGTAAATGATGGAAGGAACTGCGGCGAGAAGCTCGATCGCGATGCTGCAGGGCTTGCGGATCCAGACCGGAGCGAGTTCAGTGAGGTAAACCGCGATGCCGAAAGACACCGGAACCGCGATGAGAAGAGCGATGGCTGAGGTGATGAGTGTGCCGAGAATCGGCGAGAGCGCTCCGTAAATATCCTGCACCGGGTCCCATTCGGACGAGGTGAGGAAGGAGAACCCATACTGATTGATGGTGTCGCGGCTCTCGAACCCGAGGGACACGAGAATCGCCGCGAGGAGCAGAAACACAAAAATGGCCGCGAACCGGGAGAGGTTCTCGAAGCCAGTGTCTGCGAGCGTGGATTTGGTAATCATAGAGATGAGAGAAGAGCCAGATACGGAAAACCGCCCCTGAGGGTCCGACAGATGCGGGTCGGTCTCAGGGGCGGATAGGGAATTACTTCACCAGCGGCTTTCCGTCAGCAGCCTTGAGGTCCGACTTCCAGATCGCGCGGATGCGGGTCGTGACAGCGGCGGGCAGCGGCACGTAGTCGAGCTTTTCAGCAGCCTTGCCGCCGTGCTTCCAGGACCAGTCGAAGAAGTTCAGGACAGCGCGGCCCTGATCAGGCTTCGTCTGGGTCTGCTGCAGGAGGACGAAGGTGGCGGAGGTGATCGGCCAGGACTTGGCACCGTCGGTGTTAGCAAGCGACACACCCATGCCCTTCACGCTGTTCCACTTGGCGTTCGAAGCGGCAGCGGCGAAGGCGTCACCGGACGGCTGCAGGAACTTGCCCGCCTTATTCTGGAGCTGGGTCCAGGCGAGGTGGTTCTGCTTCGCGTAGGCGTATTCGACGTAACCGATCGAGTTATTCAGCTGACCGACGTAAGCGGCAACACCTTCGTTGCCCTTGCCGCCCTGGCCCACCGGCCACTTCACAGCCTTGCCGGCACCGACCTTCGACTTCCAGTCAGCGGAGACCTGGGAGAGGTAGTCGGTCCAGAGGAACGTGGTGCCGGAACCGTCAGCGCGGTGGATCACAACGATCGGGGAGGCCGGGAGCTTGAGGCCCGGGTTCAGCTTCGTGATCTGGGCGTCATTCCACATCTTGATCTTGCCGAGGAAGATGTCGGCGAGAACGGGGCCGGTCAGACGGAGCTGGCCAGCCTTGACACCGGCGATGTGAACAACCGGAACCGCGCCGCCGATGACGGCCGGGAACTGCACGAGCTTATGCTTCTCAAGTTCAGCGGGGGACATCGGATCGTCAGACGCGCCGAAGTCAACCGTACCCGCGATAATCTGGCGCTGACCGCCGCCGGAGCCGATGGACTGATAGTTCACCTGGTTACCGGTAGCAGCCTTGTAGTCAGAAGCCCACTTGGCATAAACGGGGTAGGGGAACGAAGCGCCGGCACCGGTAATCGTGGAAGCGTGCGCGACGGCGAGCGTCGAGGCAGCGATAAGGGCGGCGAGAGTGACAGCTTTGAACGGCTTGAGAGTGATCATTTTCGAGTATGCAATCAATTGAAAAATTGGAAGGCCGGGATGGGACAACTCTTCACTTCCATCCCGGTACCCTGCATACTACGAGGCGATTATTTCAAGCCTGTTGCGAATTCGTGACGTGTACATGAAATTTTCATGACGGAATGATGACAAACACGATTTTTCACTGAATTCGGCTGAAATAAGGCTGTTTTTATATTTTGCCGTAGACCGGATTGCCGTTAATCCGTAGTGTGGAACTGAAAAGCGGCCTGGCAAAAGAGGCCGGTCAGCGCCGGAAACCCTGCAGAAAAAAACCGGACGGGGAAAAACCGTCCGGTGTAATAAAAGAGAGAATCTTTAAAGGTGCGAGCCTTTGAGGATTACTCGTCGCAGAACTACCGAAACGGAATTGCTGAGGAGCGGGAGAACCCCTGAGCCGGACGGACCCGAAGCCAGATTTGCAGGCGACCCCAAGGAGAAGCGGGAGAGGCTGCCGGAGGCTTTCCGTCGTTATTCCGTTTAGGGATAGCGATATTATGCGCTGAAAAAACGAAAAAAGACAGGGGTCGGAATGAAAGCGGTAAAACTTTTGACTTTATTCAAGAAAATCCGTTTTATTCGCCCGGTTTAACCCGTCGGGGGATTCCTTTTTCTGTGTTTCGGGTGACAGTTTTCGGATCGATATGACATTTTTGAATAGCGACACGCCCGGCGTCTCACTCTTCGGCCAAAAAAAAGGTCCGCGGGATCCGAAGATCCGGCGGACTTTGAAAGGGGCCAATCACTGCAGGGTACCAAGCAGTACAAGCCAGCAGTTTCACAAGGCATAAAAGAACTACGGGATACAAAATGTGCCGGCGGAGAAAAGAAGCCATGAACAACCGCATCAAAGGTTAAGGAGCAAAACACCACACGGCTCCTTTCCTTCACCAGCATCCGGGCGGGCCCCTGTGCAGACACCACTCTGCGGAACGCCCTTGGTACTACGTCTGTAATAGTAGTTTTATTCATACTCACTGTCAATAGCAAACCAAAATCAGCGTTCTGTTTTTTTGACCTGAGGCCGCTGGAAATCCCATTTTTATTGGGTATTCCTGATGATTTCACCCGGCGCGTCATGAAATTGATCCGCAAAGTATTACGGGCAGCGGCGGCTATTATTTTTTCTGATTCTCAGATTTCATAACGCCGTCCACCAATCCCGCCGCGGCGGAATGAGTCAGCCGGGCCCGGATCCATTCCCCGGATCGGGTAATGACGCGGATTACCGGACTTCGGAACGGACTTCAGAGAGCCGCAGCAGCTCCTCAACCCCGACCGGCTCCTCAGCCTGAAGCGGGACAATCGCGGTCCGGGGGGACTCAGACTCGATCTTCCGGATTAAGGGAAGCTCAGACGTAGCCCGTTCCCTGAGAAGCGGGGACTCAGGGTCCGCGGCCGCCAGGCTGTCATTCACGATATAGCCCCAGGGGGCGATCCCCGCCCGCCTGAGATCCGCTTCAAGGCCCTTCGCTTCAAGCACCGGCGTGGTTTCAGGGAGTGTCACGATGATGACGCGGGTCATATCGGGGTTCTGAAGCAGCGTGAGCGGCGTAGTGCCGCTTCCCGTCTCTCCCATCTTCCGGACGACTTCCCGGTGATAAGCGCCCGCGGCGTCGAGGAGGAGCAGCGTGTGACCGGTCGGCGCGGTATCCATCACGACGAACCGTTTATCCGCTTCCCGGATGACGCGCGAGAACGCCTGGAACACCGCGATCTCTTCCGTGCAGGGAGAGCGAAGATCTTCTTCGAGAAGCTTCTTCCCGGCTTCATCGAGCCCCGCCCCCTGAGTCTTCAGGACGAGGGCGCGGTAATTCTCCGTTTCCTTCTCAGGATCAATCCGGGAGACCGTGAGACCGGGGACCGATCCCGCGAGCGCCGCGTCCACATGCGCCGCGGGGTCTGAGGTCGAGAGATGCACGTCGAAGCCCAGCTTCGCGAGCCGCGCCGCGATCGCGGCCGCCATCGTGGTTTTGCCGACACCGCCTTTTCCCATCAGCATGATGAGCCCGTGGTCTGTGCCTGAGAGTTCATCGATCAGATCGGAGAGCGGCTTCGGTTCCGGAGGCATAAAAGCGGTCGCTTCCGGCTTCGTCCCGGTCTCTTTTATAAAGAGCGTTCGAAGCGCGTCCACCCCCACCATATTCCGGGGCTTGAGGGAGAGGGTGTCCCGCGGGAGGCTTTTCAGTGGCTCCGGGATTTCCGTGATCGCTTTCCGCTCCCGAAGGCAGATGCTTTGCGCGAGCGCGCCTGAGGCGGACTCGGTTGCCGGCATCACGCCGTTCAGCACCAGATACTGATTTTTGATCCCGGCGAGTTCGTCAGACGTCCGCGCTGCCTCCCGGATGGAGGCCCGGTGAGCCCGCGCGACAAGGACAAGCTGCGTACACCCTCTCTCCGAGAGTGACCGGACGGCGGCCGCGTACTGGCTCCGCTGTTTATCGAGCCCCGAGACCGGCCCGAGGCAGGAGGTTCCATTCGGGTTCGCGTCGAGATACTGGCTCCAGGCTCCGGGGAGCTCAAGAAGCCGGATCGTGTGCCCGGTCGGCGCGGTGTCAAAGAGAATGTGGTCGTACTGAGAGGTCACCCCGGGATCCGTGAGGAGCCCCGTAAATTCATCAAACGCCGCGATTTCAGTCGTACAGGCACCGGAAAGCTGCTCCGTGATCGAAGCGACCGTTTCTTCCGGCAGCAGCCCCTGGATCGGCTGAATCAGTTTCTCCCGGTACGCGGCGGCGGCCGCCTGCGGATCAATCTCAATCGCGGAGAGCCCCGGGACAGATTGGATCGCGGTCACCTGATTCCCGATCGGCTGATCGAATACCTGGGAGACGTTGGACGCGGGATCCGTGCTGACGAGGAGCACCCGTTTTCCGAGTCCCGCGAGGGCAACAGCGGCCGCGGCCGCGACGGAGGTCTTTCCGACGCCGCCCTTCCCGGTGAAGAAGAGAGTGTGCGGCGCGTTTTCGAGGAACTTCAGCCCCGAGACCGTGTCTTTCAGGGTTGACTGAGACGACGCCTTCGGGGACTCTCCGCAGCCGCATTCCGGCCCGCAGACCGCTTCCGCGGAAATCCCGGTGCTTTTCTCAAGCTCCCTCGCCCGCTCACAGGCTGTCATCGGAATGCCGAACCACTCGGACAGCTCACTCCGGCTGGGGTACCGGCCCGAGAGCCGCTCTTCGTTATCAACGAGGATGAGGGGGAGGGCATCGGACCCCTTAGCCCTCAGGAAGGCGGACGCCTTGTGGTTCAGGACAAACGCCATCGGCTGATTCGCGAGATTCCAGCGCTCAGCGGGAACGCCGTGCGCTTTCAGCCAGTCAAAATCCGACGCGAAATCAATCAGCGCCTGATCCGGATCCGGACCGCAGACCCCGGTGCTGCAGCACATCGCCGGGTCAAAAACCGAAAGTTTCTTCATGGCGTTCTCCGTATATATTCGTTAAAACAGATATGAATGAATAAAAATTTTTACCCGCAGCAGGACTTGCCGTCCGCGGTGCCGTTTACCGAGGTGAGTTTGGAGGCCAGCTTCCGGGCCGCGGTCCGATCCGCTTCCCAGGCTTCCTCAATCACCCGCGCGGCCCACGCGGGCATCTGCGGGGAAAGCCGGTAGTGCACCCATTTCCCTTCCTTCCGATCCAAAAGCACCCCCGCGTCCCGCAGCATTCCTAAGTGACGCGAGATCTTCGGCTGCGGGGCATCAAGCGCCGCGCCGATATCGCAGACACAGAGTTCTCCCATCTCGCGGAGAAGTAGCACGATGCTGAGACGTGTATCGTCAGAAAGCGTCTTGAAAAGCTGAAGCGGCGTGAGAAGAAGGATCATGGTGTGCCGGAAAACGGTAAAAGTCGGAATACAGACTTCTGACACGCGGCGCGTCAGAAGTCATATGCATTTTAGTGAATATGTTTAAAACCGCAAGGCTTTTCTGATGACCGGATGTTCCGCCGTCCTGAATTTCAGTCCTCAGGCGTTTGCGGCTCTTCCTCTTCCGTGAGCTTCAGCAGCTGTTCGGCTCCGATCGGTTTCTCGCTTTCAAGCGGCACCACCGCGTAGCGCCTCGTATTCGCGGCGACCCGGGTGAAGAGCGGCTCCTCAGCCGCGGCCCAGGTTTTAAGGATCGGGGACATCGGACCCGCGGCCGCGAGGCTCCCATTCACGATATAGGCCCAGGGGGCGATTCCCGCCCGCCTCAGGTCGTCCTTCAGGAACTTTGTTTCCCGGAGAGCGGAGGGTTCCGCCCGCGTGACGAAGATCGCGCGGGTGAGAGCTGGTTCCTGCAGGAATTCAAGCGGTGTGCGGAATGTCCGCTCGATCCCAAGACGGTTCGCGGCGGCCCGGTGATAGGTGTCCGCGGCGTCAATGAGAAGGAGGGTATGGCCTTCAGGCGCGGTATCCATCACGAGGAACCGTGTTTCCGCTTCCCGGAAGTCCCGCGACACGGCGTAAAAAACCGCGGTTTCTTCGGCCCACGGCCCCCGGAGATCCTCTTCGAGAAGCGCTTTTTCGTCTTCCTTCATCGAGCGCCCGGCCGTTCTGAGCGTCAGAGCCCGGTACCGCCCGGTCTCTTTTCTGGGGTCCACGGCTGTGACCTCGAGTCCCGGAACCGTATCCCGGATACCGGACGCCTTAAGCGCCGCGGGGTCGGTGGTCACGAGGTGGACGTCACCCCCGAGAGCCGCAGCGCGATCGCGGCGGCAAGCGTTGTCTTCCCGACCGAGCGTTTGCCGACCAGCAGGATAAGGCCGGGACCCGCGTCATGGAGTTCACGCACGAGTGTCGCGAGCGTCTTCGTGCTCGGGTACCAGGCGGTGGGTTTCGGTTCCGGGGGCCGCGTGCCCCAGCGGAAGATCCCCTGAAGCGCGTCAGCGCCCGCGGCCCTCCGGGACTGCAGTGGAAGCACAGTGCGGGGAAGAGCGGAAAGCGCCTTGGGAAGCGACCGAAGGACCTGCCGCTGACGCCTGAACACCGCGGCGTCAAGCGTTCCTTCTTCCCCTGAGGCCTTCTCCATCTCGGCGTTGAGGACGAGGGAGAGGTTCCGAAGTCCGGCGTCCGCGTACTCTTCCGCGAGCCTCGCGGTCTCCCGGATCGGGCCGCGTGAGAGCGTCGCCGTGAGAATAAGGCGGGTTGATTGTGGGTCCTTCAGCGTCCGAAGCGTTTCGTCATAAAGCGCGCGGGACTGTCCGAGACCGGCGGTGAGGGCGATCGACGCCTGACCGTCCGGACGCCGCTCAAAAAACTGATTCCACGCGGCCGGGATCCCGAGGTACCGGATCGTGTGAGCGGAAGGAGCGGTGTCGAGAATCACGTGATCAAACGGCCCCTCGATTCTGGGGTCGGTTCTGAGCGCAGTAAAGCGGTCAAAGCACGCAATTTCCTCGGTGTCCGTCCCGAAAAGCTGCTCCGTGATCGCGGCGAAAGTCGTTTCCGACAGGAACCCCTTCATCGGCCGCAGCACCTTTTTCCGATAGAGGTCCGCGGTTTTCCTGGGATTCAGTTCGAGGGCGGAGAGACCCGGAACGGATTGAATCGGGGTGACGGAGCTCCCGATCGGCTCATTGAAGAGCTCCGCGAGATTCATGTCCGGATCCATGCTGACGAGAAGCACGCGTTTCCCAAGCCGCGCGAGAAGCACTGCGGTGCCGCTCGCGATCGATGTTTTCCCAGCGCCAACAGGCCCCGTGAAGACGAGATGCTTCGGGGCGTCTTTCAGGTACGCGAGGGCTGCGGCCGCGTCCCGCAGACGCTCCGCTTCTGTTTTCGGGGCGCGCGGCATCCGTGCCGCGGTCACCCGTTTCTTCTTTGCAGGCGTTTTTTCTCCCGTCCGGCGAGTTCGGCGTGAAGGGGCTCCCGCTCCCTTTCCCGTTTTCATGGCTCTCTCCGTTACTCTCCTGTCAAAACGATGTCCGTGCTTTTGTTTTTTTCAACCCGAAGGTCGTAAGACTATCGTCTGAAGGAATAGGTAGCAATGCTTTAAAACCAAATATCATAACGCCTGAAGCCGGTTTTTCAAAGCTTAAAAGAAACGCGCGCTGGATTCCAGGGCGCAGGAGAGAGGGGAGGGAGCGGAAAGCGCCGCGTCTATCAGGGGCTGGGTTCCGTGAGCTGACGGAGTTTCTCGAACCCCACGGGTTCCTCGCGGACAAGCGGCACAATCGCGAGCCGCGGCGACCGCTCACTGATTTCCTTAATCAGCGGGATTTCCGCGGCGGCCCGCTGCCTGAGGATCGGAGTGACAGGCGAGGAGGCCGAGAGACTGCAGTTCACGATATAAGCCCAGGGTTCAATCCCCACGTTCCGGAGACTCTCTTCAAGGGACCGTGCTTCCGCTACCGGGGTGGTTTCGGCGACTGTCACGTGAATCATTTTGGTGAGCGTCGGATCCTGAAGGAAGAGAATCGGGGAGCGGAAGGCTTCCGCGTCCGTCCTCCCGGCCTTCTTCTCCTGCTCCTTGCGGTAGCTTTCCGAGAGGTCAAGGAAGACCCGTGAGTGACCGTTCGGCGGATTATCCATCACGACAAACTGATCCGCCGCTTCACTGAACACCCGGGAGATCGCGGAGAGAACCGCGATTTCCTCGGTGCAGGGGGATCGGAGGTCTTCTTCAAGGAGCGCTCGTCCCGCGGCGTCGAGCCTCGCTCCCTGCGTTTCCATCACGTACGAGCGATATTCTTCCGTTTCCTTCGCGGGGTCGATCTTCGACACCGTGAGATTCGGGAGCGTGCTGCTCAGCGTCTCCTCGATATGCGCCGCGGGGTCGCAGGTGGAAAGGTGGACTTTGTGGCCGAG
>OASY01000902.1_pt1 | contig 15863 bp, 17 predicted proteins | sample 1501231 | NCBI WGS metagenome assembly OASY01 (sample SAMEA2579917, study PRJEB22360) | human gut metagenome | biome: human gut; feature: human-associated habitat; material: faeces | place: Denmark | collected 2008/2010 | reverse complement strand
TTATTTTGAATAAAATATTATAATAGTCAAATAATTAGCCTGAAATCCACCCAAGGATTTCAGGCTTTCGTTTTTTTCAGAAACGGGCTTTTTCTGATCAGATACACATATCGTGCTTTCGATAATGCTTCAGCTCATCAATCGACTCCTGAATATCCGAAATCGCCTGATGCTTCGTTGACTTCACAGAAGTCCACACATCCTCAGGCTTCCAGCGGCGGACGAGCTCCTTGATGGATGAGACGTCAATCGAGCGATAGTGGAAGAAGTTCTCGAGCCTAGGCATCCAGCGCGCCATGAAGCGGCGGTCCTGGCCGATCGTGGAACCGCAGAGCGGGCTCTTCCCCGCAGGGACAAAGCGGGAAAACGTTTCGATGCAGATATCGGACGCTTCCTCTTCATCAATCGTGCTCGCAAGCACGCGGTCAATCAGACCGGACTTCCCGTGCGTCTTAGTATTCCACTCATCCATCGCGTCGAGGATTGACTTGTCCTGATGGATCGCGATCACCGGTCCCTCGTGAATCACATTCAGCTGCGCGTCCGTGATGATGGCCCCGAGCTCAATAATCCGGTTCACCTCGGGCTGCAGGCCCGTCATTTCAAGGTCAATCCAGATGAGGTTCGTTTCAGAGAAGAGCGGATCCCGCTTCGTATCAGTCATTTGCATTCCTTTTTACCAAACACGCGGCGGCCGTCTTCCGGACCGCGGTCTGTCATTTTCGCACTTTGCGCGGATCGCCGCCGGAATTCTATTTGCAGCTCCGCCGTTTCCGGGGTATGTTTGCAGAATCAATCACAAAGGATCCTACATGGCCCGACCCGCAAAACCCAAAAAATCCGCCGCTTCCGAGTCCCTGCTGACGGGACGCGTCACACGGAGCCACGGACGGCACCACTTCGTGCAGGGGCCTGACGGGGCACTCTACGAGGCCCACAGGCGGGGCCGGAAGGGAGACGTCGTGGTTGGAGACATGGTGCGCTACTCAGAACCTTCTGGCGGCGTTGTGGCGATCGAGGAAGTGCTTCCCCGCACGAGCCTCCTCTTCCGGAGTGACGAATGGCGGACCAAGGAGCTCGCGTCTAATATCGATCTCGTCGCGATTGTCTTCGCGAGCCGCCCGACCTTCAATCCGTGGTTCATTTGGAAGGCGCTCCTCGCCGCGACGAAAGCCGGCATCACGCCGATCGTGATCCGGAATAAAACGGACCTTGAAGAGGGGCGGGAAGAAGCGGACGCCGCTCTTCGGCAGCTTGAAGCCCTGGGATACGAAACCCTTTCCATTTCCGCGGGATCAAAGCCTGAAGAAGCAAAACCGATTCTCGAAACCCGTTTCGCGCATCACAAAACGCTTTTTGTCGGGCAGTCCGGCATGGGAAAGTCCACGATCCTCAATCTCCTCATTCCGGATGCCGGTGCTCGGACGCGGGAATTCTCCGAAGCACTCGACCTCGGGAAACAAACCACCACTGTCACCTGCTGGTACGACTATGGGGAAGACGGAGCCATTGTGGACTCCCCCGGGTTCCAGGAGTTCGGGCTTGAGCATCTCGATTTTGACGATGTGATTCTCGGGATGCCGGATATCCGGCAGTATGTCACGGGCTGCCGCTACTTCAACTGCCGGCATCTGAATGAGCCTCAGTGCGGTGTGAAGGACGCTGTGGCGCGGGGAGACATTGACCCAAAGCGTTACGAGTTCTACCGAGACACTGTGGAGCGCATACTGAAGCGCCCGAAGTACTGAGACTCCGGGCGGTTCTGAATTTCCTGCTTGGGCGCTGCATTACGCCGGCGCTACTTCTGGCACTTCGGGCAGTAGCGCGTGCCGCGTCCCGCGATCTTTGTCAGCTGGATCTCGGTTCCGCAGACCGTGCAGGGTTCGCCGTCACGGCCATACACCCGGAGATTCTCCACGTTTCCGCCTTCATGCCCGGCCCCATCGAGGAAATCCCTGAAGGTCGTGCCGCCGGCCTCAATCGACCCCAGCATCACGGACCGGATGGCCTCGCAGAGCTTCGCGGATTCCGCCTTGGTTACCCGGTCCGCGTGTCTTGAGGGCCGGATGCCGGCAAGAAAGAGCGCCTCATCCGCGTAGATATTCCCGACCCCGGCGACCACCGTCTGATCCAGAATCACCGCTTTGACAGCGCGGGAGGTCCCTTTCAGCTTCCGGTAAAGATAGTCCGGCGTAAAAGCGTCCCCGATCGCGTCGGGGCCGAGCGTGTCGTACCTCGAAATTCCGGTCTTCCCTTCGCTCGGAATGATCCAGAGGTCGCCAAGCGTCCGGACATCCCCGTACGTCAGTTTCCCGCGCTCAAGGCTGAACCGGATCCGGGTATAAGGCGGATCCGGAAGCGACTCATCCTCCTGAAACACGAGACGCCCCGTCATCCGGAGATGCACCATGAGGCTCTCCGGACCATCCAGCCTCAGAATCAGATACTTCCCCTTCCGGTCAGCGGCCCGGAATACCCGGTCCGTGAGAGTGCGTCTGAAGGCGTCTTCCGTCCGGTTCTTGATGAGACGGGGAAGATCCACCGTCACCGCCGTGATTCTGTCCCCGGGAAGCTTGGTGTCAAGGTAGCGTCTTACGGTTTCAACTTCTGGCAGTTCCGGCATTCCGATTCTCCTATCAGAAAAGAAAAAGCGATCAGTCCTCTTTCTTCGGCACAAGCGACGTGAAAAGCCCGGTGCCCATCGCGTTCTGGGGCTTTGCCTCATCCACCTTATCCAGCTGCTCCGCGATCTTCGCGCGGGCTTCGTCCACTTCCAGACGGTCCTCCGCCTCTTCCTTCACGGAGTCATTCGCAACCTTGAGGAAATCCGGAATAAAGATGTCAGACTCGGCGATATCGCCCTCTTCCACCAATTCCACGCGCATCACCTGGATCTCAAAGCGGAGCGTCCAGCCGGCGTAGGGGTGATTGCCGTCGAGCACCGCCATGCCGCCGCCGACATCCGTGATGATGTAGCCGCGCCCGTCATCCACCGGCACGCCGGGGATATGCGAGAACCGCATGCCTTTCTTCGGATTCTCGACCCTAAGCTTATCGACCGGGACAAGGTGCACGAGGTTTTCATCAAAATCCCCGAAGCTCTCCTCAGGTTCGAGCACGAGATCAAAGCGATCTCCTTCCTTATGCTTCAGAAGCGCCTGATCCATGCGCGGGAAAACGTCTTCCGCCCCGGCCCGCAGCGTCACGCCTTCCTCTCCCGTCTGATCGACGATATGGTCCCGGAGATCCCAGACCGTGACGAATACGGTGACGAGATCACCCTTTTCAATCTTCTTAGTCATTCTTTCCTGATTTCCTATTCTTTCCGCCGAAGGTTCAGGCGGCATCCGATGCGTTATTTCTTCTCTTCTGAATCCCGGCTTCCGACTTCATGCATCACCGATCCCTCGCGGGCATTCTCAGTCAGACGCCTGAGGAGTCTCGGGTCATTGATTTTCAGCAGTCCTTTCGGATTTTCGCCCCAGGTGTTCTCCCCCGCGCGGCTTTCCGTGATGAGAAGCGGAATAAAACCGATCGGGAAAAGCGCGAAAACGAGAATCGCCCAGAAGCCCGAGTGCGACATGTCGTGAAGGCGGCGAGCGGTCGCGCAGACCGCGAACCAGAGACCGATCGCGATCAGACCGCCCCCGAGCATCGGGGAGGCCCCGGACCGGAGCCCAAGCCACGCCGCCGCGAAGCCCGCCATCATAACAGCGAGCCAGAGGGCGAGTGCGCCTCCGAACCGGGCGCGTGTGAGACGCCCTGCGGTGGTCCAGGCGGCAATGTCCTTCAGTAACGGCGTTTCAGATAAAAGCGCCACAGAGAGAATCCTCCAGAATTACATAGAAAAAGGCGCAGCGAAGCCTCTTCTCACCCCAAATGCCCGGATGAGGAAAGGCTTCCCGCGCCCTTCAGTGGATCAGCCGGGAGGGAATTCTGTCCTTCGGACAGACTCTTCCCTCGCTCTGCCGATCAGCGGGTCTGTTCGCCAAGAAGCGTCAAAATCTTCGGCGCAACACCGGTCGTATCCGGACCGCCATTCGCGTTCAGCACGGTCACCCGGGTCTGATTGCCTTCGTCCGTCAGTTTGATCTGATAGGTCGGCGGTTCAACCGTCTTCGTCTGGCTGAAGAGGTTCGTGAAGAAGCCCTGTTCGCGCTTCTTCTCGGCTTCGTACGTCGGATCCAGATACTTCACGAGGAACCAGCCCTTCGTGCGGTCGCGGTCAGACACGGTGAAGTTCATGCGGTCAATCGCGAGGGCCGTACGACGCCAGGCGTGATCGAACGGTTCCTTGATGATGATCGCGGCGGCCTTGCCATCCGCGCCATTCACGATTTCGCTCTTATAGACCGGAGCCGCGGCCTTAGCGGCTGCCGTCCCCGCGGTCTTCTCAAGCGCTGCCTGCTTCGTCGACGGGAGATCCGCCTTCTTCAGATCGGGGTTGAACTCAGACTCAATCTTCTGAGCGAGCTTCGTCGCCATTTCGGCTTCAAGCTGCGGGTCACGCGGCCCCGGCTGCCACACCGTCTGGTCGCCCTGATTGCCCTTCACCACTTCCACCATCGAGCGGTGCGTGATGTAGACATCCGTCGACCCATCCGGATTCCGTTCGAGGCGGCAGCGGTACTGATCACGCTCACCGGTCGAATAGACGGCGTCAATCAGCTTACCGAGCGTCGCGCGGATGATGTCCTGCGGGAGACGGGCCTTGTTTTCAGCCCATTCCGTTTCGATGTAACCGGTCTTCGGATCCTGATTCTTGATCGTGAGGCCGACAGAAGCCCAGAAGTCCTGCACCACGGGCCAGAGCTGCTGCGCCGGCACCTGGGTGTGGACCCAGCGGATATCGCCGTCACGCATCACCTTGGCGGTCACGGTTTCGGGGAGCACAGTCGACTGAGCGGCAGAGGTGCGGTTCGCGGCCGCGGCCTGCTGCCCCTGCTGCATGCTGCTCGCCGACACGTCACGCGTCCGCTGCGGGACGTTATAGAGGTTATCGTGCGGAACCTGGGAGAGATCCGGCGGAACTTCAAGCGGCGCGCGCGAGTTGCTTGACTCGTACTGAACCTTGTCGTTCGTGAACTGGGCACCGAGGTAAGAACAGGCGCTCAGGGCAACCGGAGTGACAGCAAGCACTGCAACACGCAGTAATTTCATCTTCATAACAGAATCCAAAAACCTCTTTTTACCGGGCAGCCTGTGCGAGAGATCTCTCAGACGGCCGCCCGGGGCGAGTCAAAAAGTAGTGAATTAAATGAGCCCGGCAGAAGCGAGCGCCGCCTCGACCTTCTTCTGACCCGCGGGAGTGAGCCAGGTGAGCGGGAGACGGATACCGGCCGGAATCTTCCCCATGCGGTTCAGAGCCCACTTCACCGGAATCGGGTTCGATTCGCAGAAGAGCTCCTTATGAAGCGGGAGGAGACGGTTGTTGATCGCGCGGGCCGTGGCGATGTCGCCCTTAAGCGCCGCCTCAACCATTTCATGCATCAGCTTCGGAGCGACGTTCGCGGTCACCGAGATCACGCCCTGGCCGCCTGCGAGCACGAGAGCGAGAGCCGAGTCATCGTTACCGGAGTAAAGCGCGAAGTCCTTATCCTTCGGAAGCGCGGCAAGCAGCGCCTCAGCCCGGGCGAGGTCACCCGTCGCGTCCTTCAGGCCGACAATGCCGGGAACCTCAGCGAGGCGCAGCACGGTGTCGTTCGTCATATCGCGGCCCGTACGGCCCGGAACGTTATAGAGGATCACCGGCAACCCGCCCTCTCGCGCCACGGCGGAGAAATGCTGGAAGAGACCTTCCTGCGTGGGCTTGTTGTAGTAAGGGACCACCTGCAGGGAATACTGAGCGCCGACTTCAAGCGCTTCACGCGTTAGGCGGATCGCTTCAGCCGTGCTGTTCGCGCCGGTACCGGCGATCACGGGAACGCGCCCCGCGACAGCCTCAACCGCGGCCTTCACCACCGCCGTATGTTCCTCAAAGGAGACCGTCGGGCTTTCGCCTGAAGTTCCCATCGAAACGATGGCGTCAGCTCCCTCGCTCACCTGCCAGTCAATCAGCTTCTGATAGCAGTCATAGTCAATAGAACCGTCATCCCGCATCGGGGTCGCAATCGCAACCAGAGCACCAGTAATCATGTTTTCTGACCTTTTGTTTCAGAACTGCCTCCGCTTCCCGTGTCGGGTCACTCCCGAGAGCCGTCCGGAGACATCGATTGGGTGATTTTAAAGCAAAGTCCTCATACTTTCTTCTAGGGGAAAGCGGCGAGCGGAAACCGCTCAGCCTCCCCGTCGTCCTTCTCCCGAACGGCCACAATCCGTTCGACAAAGGAGTTCGCGGCCCGCCCTTCCTCAAACGCCGTCACGGTGAGCGGGGAAACCAGCGTGAGGAGCTCGCCTGACTTCAGCCAGTGATCCGGATTCGCGGGTTTCCCATTCGCCTCGGCGTGCGCCTTCGTGAACGTCTGATAGATCAGGACGCCGCCCGGGGCGAGATGCCGCACGAGTTCCGGGAAAAGCGGACGGTTCAGGTAATTCACCACGATGATGCCGGAGAAGAGCTCGTCCCCGAGGGGCCACGATCCCGTCTCAAGATCCGTCTTCCGGAACTCAATCTCAGGGAACCCGGACGCGCGGAGCGCGAAGTCATCATCCCGGTCCACTGCGAGCACCGGGTAGCCGTAGAGCGCCGCGAGCACCGAGTGCCGCCCCAGACCGCACGCGGCATCAAGCACCCGGCCGCCGTCCCGCGGAATCGCGGGAAGAAAGCGGGTAACCCAGGAAGAAACCGAAGGGAGTGATCCGTTTTTTGCCGTCGTCATGCTGCGAAATGCTCCTTACCGAACCGCGTCATCAGAGACCGATGAAGAAATTCACGACCGCGCGGCCGAACGCCACAAGCGGCCCCGTGAAGAATCCCGCGCCGCCCACAAGGCAGAGTGCGAGGACAATCCACATTCCATAGGGCTCAATCCGATCGAGATACTTCCCGACGCTCCAGGGGAGAATGCCGACCGCGACGCGCCCGCCATCGAGCGGCGGGATCGGGATCAGGTTGAAGGCCATGAGGAAGATATTGATGCTGATGCCGTAGACCGCCATCTGAAGGAAGAACTGCTCCTGGACTCCGGCAATCACGAGAAGCTTCAGAATGATGCCCCAGATCACGGCCTGCAGGAGATTGCAGCCCGGGCCCGCGAGCGCGACCCAGATCATGTCGCGCTTCGGATTGCGGAGTGCACCGAAATTCACCGGCACGGGCTTCGCCCAGCCGAAGATGAAGCCGACACCGCCCGCCGCGGCAGAGCCCGCGAGCATGATGAGCGGCAGAATGATCGTGCCGAAGGGGTCAATGTGCTTCGCAGGATTCAGCGTCACGCGCCCCATCATCCACGCCGTGTTGTCGCCGAACTTCCGGGCGGCGTAGCCATGCGCGGCTTCATGCATCGTGATCGAGAAAATCAGCGGAATCGCGCAGACCGCTATGAGTTGAATGATCGAATTCATGGTACAGAGAAGTCTAACAGCGGGGCAGGAAAATCCGGCTCCGCTGTCTGCGTAAAATTGATTGCAGTTTGTTGCAGGAATGAGGGCAGCGCGTGCCCCCGTCTCCTAGAGAATACCCGCAAGTGCCGGAAGATGCTTCCAGACGGGATCCAGATCCGCGGGGAGAGTGTGAATTTCACCGGGGCGCGGCCTTCCGCCCCCGATCGTATGGAAGTCGGACCCGAGGCTCGCGTAGAACCCATACTGGCGTGCGAAATCAGCGAGCATCGCTTCGGTTTCGGAACGCTGGCTCCCCGAGCAGACCTCAATTCCGAGGCCCCCCGCTTCGTAGAATTCCTTCATAAGCTGACTGAGCGGCGTTGCTTCCGGAAGCTTATAGCGGCCCGGGTGCGCAAGCACCGGGATGCCGCCCGCGTTCAGGATGATCGAAATGCCTTCTTCAAGCGACGGCCACACCGTTTTGATGAACGCGGGGCAGCCGTCCCCGAGATAGACATCAAACGCTTCCTGAACGGTCTTCACGTAGCCATTCATCTTCATCCAGCGGGCGAAGTGGGCGCGCGATAGCGTCCCCTTCTTCGCCGCGAACCGGAGCGCGCCTTCGTAGGCGTCCGGGAACCCGAGTTCCCCGAGGCGCTTCCCGATATCTTTCCCGCGGTTCACACGCTTCTCCGCCACATCGGCGAAAACGCGCGCGAGCTTCCCGTCCTCATACCGGATCCCCAGCCCCACCACGTGGATCGAGCGCTCGTTCCAGAGTGTTGAGACCTCAATTCCAGGAACAAACGTGATGCCATGCTTCACGGCCTCGCTCTTCGCCTCCGGGAGTCCATCCACCGTATCGTGGTCTGTCAGCGCGAGGAGCTTCACCCCGCACGAGTCCGCGAGCGTAACGAGCTCCGCGGGCTTCAGCGTTCCGTCGGACGCCGTGGAATGCGTGTGAAGATCGGTTTTCATTTAAAAGCCTTACGTAGTGCGTGTGACTCGTTTATCTTAGGACATCGGCAGAAATCGGGGAGAGAAGCGCTATCCCCTTTTTGGATTTTGGGGAAAGTGATTAGGTACGGTTTTCATCTTCTCCCGCGTCGCTTGAAATTCCCCCTCTCCGCCCCCATATAAGGTTTTTAAGACTCATTGATTTCTCTTCTTTTCATAAGGGAAAAGGACACGGCAACGTATGTTTGACACGCTCGAGCACTTCTACTTTCCTAAGGCCAATGCACGTGGCAGCGCGATCCGTCTGCAGGAGACCTGGCAGACGATTCTGGAACGTCGCGCGTACCCAGAACCCGTGCAGCGTCTGCTCGGCGAAATGACGGCGGGAGCCGCGATGCTCGCGGGCTCCATTACGTTTAACGGCCCGGTGCTGCTCGAGATCGCGGGTGACGGCCCGGTGCGTCTCGCGATGGTGGAAGTGAAGCCAGATCTCGGGATCCGCGCCGTGGTGGCTGAATGAATCTGAAGCGGATAAGATCCGCCCGGATTCTGACCTCAACTCGCTCGTCAACGCTCACGGCAAGGGCCGCTGCGCGCTGACGCTTGTGCAGCCGGACCCCTCACTCAGAAGCCAGAGCTACCAGGGGATCGTCGACCTCGCGGGGTCAAAGACCGTGGCTGAGGCGCTTTCCGCTTATATGACGCAGTCTGAGCAGGTGGAGACCCGGATGTGGCTGTCGTCTGACGCCACTGCGGCCTCCGGCCTGATGCTTCAGAAGGTCGCGGCGGAAGGCGGCAAGGGCACGGACCCGGACTTTGATCCGGAAGACTGGAACCGGGTGCAGAAGCTCGCCGAAACGGTGACCCCGGATGAGCAGCTGAAGCTTGAACCGCGTGAAGTCCTGAAGCGCCTCTTCTGGCAGGAGAATCCGCAGATGGGAACGCCGAAAGCGCCGAAATTTGAGTGCGGCTGCTCACGTGACCGCGTGGGCGGCATGATCCGGGCGCTTGGGGAAGAAGATGCTCTCGCGCTCGTTGAAGAGCAGGGAAAGATTGAAGTCACCTGCGAATTCTGCGGGAAGACCTACGCGTTTGACCCGATCGACGTTCATCAGCTTTTCGATGAGCACGCGGCAAAGGGCACCGAAACCCGTCACTGAGTTCTGTCTCTCTGACTAAAACAATGGGCAGGAATTCCAAAAGGAATTCCTGCCCATTTCTTTTCCTGCGTCCGGTCTGAAGCGAAGCGGAAAGCTACTTCTTCTCCGGCTTCTTCTGAGTCTTCGCCGCACCGCCCTTCGAGTCGAGGGGATCATGCGCCGCGAACGCCTCAGGCTCCACAGCAGGCGCGTCGTCCGTTTCCGTCGGATTCGCTTTCTCAAGCGCCCGGCTTTCCGCCTTCACGGCCTCAGCCGCGCGCGCCGCCTCTTCCTCTGCCTGCTTCGCCTGCTCTTCAGGCGACGCCTTCACGCGGAAAAGCACTTCGCCGTTCCGGACCATATAGAGCTCACGACGCGCCCGCTCCTCGATAGCGGTCGTGCCTTCCTTAAGAGACCGGACTTCGGCGACCAGCGCCTCGTTCTCAGTCTTCTCGTGCTCGATATCCTGCTTCGCCTCGACGAGCTTATGCTCGAGATCCCCGACGTGAAACCACCCGCCCTGGCCGAACCAGAGCGGTTTCTGAATCAGGATCGCGAGAGCCCAGACAGCGACGGCGAGCCAGATGCGCCACTTACGCATGCTGCGATTGCCTCAGAAAACGCTTTCCGTTTTAGATCGAGAAAGCCTTGCGGCCCGGATACACGGCGGCTTCACCGAGGCGTTCTTCGATACGGAGGAGCTGGTTATATTTCGCCATGCGGTCAGAGCGCGACATCGAACCGGTCTTGATCTGGCCGGCATTGAGGCCGACCGCGATATCGGCGATCGTGGAGTCCTCGGTTTCGCCGGAACGGTGCGACACCACTGCGGTGTAGCCCGCGCGGTGAGCCATGCGGATCGCTTCAAACGTTTCGGAAAGCGTGCCGATCTGATTCACCTTGATGAGGATCGAGTTCGCGACCCCCTTTTCAATACCTTCAGCGAGGATCTTCGGGTTCGTGACGAAGAGGTCATCGCCCACGAGCTGAACCTTCTTACCGAGCGCCTGCGTGAGCTTCGCCCAGCCTTCCCAGTCGCCTTCCGCCATGCCGTCTTCGATCGAGATCACGGGGTACTTCTGGACCCAGCCCTCAAGCACCGCGATCCACTCTTCAGCGGTGAAGGTCTTGCCCTGCTTCGTGAGGGTGTAGAGGTTCTTTTCCGCGTCATAGAACTCGGAGCTCGCGCAGTCGAGACCGATCGCGATATCGTCGCCCGGACGGAAGCCGGCCTTCTCAATCGCCTCAACGATCAGCTCAATCGCTTCCTCGTGGCTCGAAAGAGCCGGAGCAAACCCGCCTTCGTCACCGACCGCCGTGCTCATGCCGCGGCTGTTCAGGATCGACTTCAGGGCGTGGAACGTCTCAGCGCCGTAGCGGACCGCTTCGCGGAAGGTCGGAGCGCCGAGCGGAATGATCATGAATTCCTGCAGATCGAGGTTGTTATTCGCGTGAGCGCCGCCGTTGATCACGTTCATCATCGGGACGGGGAGCGTCACAGCGCTCGTGCCGCCGAAGTAGCGGTAGAGCGGAAGGCCGGACTCTTCAGCAGCGGCGCCGCCATGGAAACGGCGAGAATCGCGTTCGCGCCGAGACGGCCCTTGTTCTCCGTGCCATCGAGCTCAATCATCGTGCGGTCGATGTAGCTCTGATCCGACGCCTCAATCCCGAGCACCGCGTTCGCGATGTCTTCGTTCACGTGACGGACGGCCTCAAGCACCCCCTTGCCGCCGAAACGCTTCGGATCCTTGTCGCGGAGCTCGATCGCTTCGCGGACGCCGGTCGACGCGCCGGACGGAACCGCCGCGCGGCCCATCACGCCGGACTCAAGCCACACATCGCATTCAACGGTAGGGTTGCCGCGGGAATCGAGAATCTCACGGCCGACAACATCAACGATTGAACTCATGTTCTTTCCTTCCTTTTCTGCAGAAATGCCAAAGACAAACTAAAGCCGGGCGCTTCGCCCGGCCTCTTTTTTTTATGAGAACTGCTCTTCGAGGTACATGCCCGGCTGCTTCACGACGCGGTCAATCGCGGTAAGCGTCGCGAGAAGCTCCGGCATCCGTCCGAGCGGCACGGAGTTCGGGCCGTCGGAAAGCGCCTTTTCAGGGTTCGGATGCGTTTCCATGAAGATGCCGGCGACACCCACGGCCACAGCCGCGCGGGCAAGCACCGGAACGAACTGGCGTTCGCCGCCTGAGCTCGACCCCTGGCCGCCCGGGAGCTGCACGGAGTGCGTGGCGTCAAACACCACGGGGCAGCGCGTTTCACGCATGATCGCGAGCGACCGCATGTCGGAAACGAGGTTCCCGTAGCCAAACGACGCGCCGCGCTCGCACACCATGAAGCGGTCTTCCGAAAGACCGGCTTCCGCCGCTGCAAGCTTCGCCTTTTCAACCACGCGTGCCATATCGTGCGGGGCAAGGAACTGCCCCTTCTTGATATTCACGGGCTTCCCGGACTGGGCCACCGCGCGGATGAAGTCGGTCTGGCGGCAGAGGAACGCGGGCGTCTGGAGGACATCCACGACGCAGGCCACTTCGGGGACTTCCGCCTCGGTGTGGACGTCTGTCAGCACCGGAACGCCGACCGTCTCACGGACTTTCTCGAGGACGGCGAGGCCCTTTTCGACCCCGATCCCGCGGAAGCTCGTGGCGGACGTACGGTTCGCCTTATCGAAACTCGCCTTGAAGATGTAGGGGATCCCGAGTTTCTCCGTGATCTCCTTCATGCGGAACGCGATATCGAGGCAGAGCGCTTCGCTCTCAATCACGCAGGGACCTGCGATCAGAAAGAACGGGCGGTCAACGCCGACTTCAAATCCGCAGAGCTTCATTCAGCCTTCTCCTCAGCCGCCGCCTTGCGGTCACGCTCAGCGATGGCGGCCTTCACGTAAGCCGTGAAGAGCGGGTGTCCTTCACGCGGGTTCGACGTGAATTCCGGATGGAACTGCACACCGATGAAGAACGGGTGATTGTGGATCTCCATGATCTCGGGGAGATGATCCTTCGGCGTACGGGCCGCGATCACCATGCCCTTCTCCTCGAACTGGGAGACGTAGGAGTTGTTCACTTCATAGCGGTGACGATGGCGTTCGGCCACGTGGTCACCATAGATCGAATGAGCGAGGGTGTCGGCTTCCACCGGGCACTCCTGACGGCCAAGGCGCATCGTGCCGCCGAGGTCGGAGTCTTCGTCGCGGTGCTCGACCTTGCCGGTGCGGTCATGCCACTCGGTGATAAGGGCGACAACCGGATGCGGAGTATCGACATCGAACTCAGTCGAATTCGCGCTGCCGAGGCCGCAGACGTGACGGGCGAACTCAATCACCGCGCACTGCATGCCGAGGCAGATGCCGAGGAACGGGATCTTGTGCGTGCGGGCGTATTCGATCGCCTTGATCATGCCTTCAACGCCGCGCTTGCCGAAGCCGCCCGGAACGAGGATAGCGTCAACGCCTTCGAGGCACCCGGTGCCGTTCTCTTCGATATCGGTCGAGTCGACGTACTTCACCTTGACGTGCGTGTCGGTCGTGATGCCGGCGTGGATCAGGGCTTCATTCAGCGACTTGTAGGAGTCCGCGTAGTCGACATACTTCCCGACCATCGCGATCGTGACAGAGCCGTTCTGCGGTTCCATGTAGCGGTGAACAATGTTCTTCCACTGGCTGAGATCGGCTTCCTTCGCCTTGATGCCGAGCTTCTCGCAGACGATATCGTCGAGGTGCTGCTCATGCAGAATCAGCGGCACTTCGTAAATCGTCTTCGCGTCGTACACCGAGATCACGTGATCCATCGGGACATTCGAGAAGAGGGAGATCTTCGCGCGCTCGTTCTCCGGAATCGGACGGTCCGCGCGGCAAAGGAGCACGTCAGGATACACGCCCTCTTCACGCAGCTTCTGCACCGAGTGCTGGGTCGGCTTCGTCTTCAGTTCGCCGGCGCTCGCGATGTAGGGGCAGAGCGTGAGATGCATGAAGCAGGTGTTATTGCGGCCGACGCGGAAGGAGAGCTGACGGATCGCCTCAACGAACGGCAGGCTCTCGATATCGCCCACCGTGCCGCCGATTTCGATCACCGCCACATCTGGGTGGCCGTCAAGCGAATTACGGACACCGCGGAGGATGAACTCCTGGATCTCGTTCGTGATGTGCGGAATCACCTGCACGGTCTTGCCGAGGTACTCGCCGTGGCGTTCCTTGTGGAGCACGGACTCGTAGATCTGGCCGGTCGTGAAGTTATTCGTCTTATGCATCTTCGTGGAGATGAAGCGCTCGTAGTGGCCGAGGTCAAGGTCGGTTTCCGCGCCGTCTTCCGTCACAAAAACTTCGCCGTGCTGGAACGGGGACATCGTACCCGGATCCACGTTGATGTACGGATCAAGCTTGATCATCGTCACCTTGAGTCCACGGGATTCCAGGATGGCAGCGAGGGAAGCCGCAGCGATTCCCTTGCCGAGAGAAGAAACAACACCGCCAGTCACAAAAACGAATTTGGTCATCGTGCTCTCACGAAAAGATGAAGAACTTTAACCCGTCAAATTATAAAGGAGGCGATCTCCCATTTGGAGCTCGCCCCCATCACGAATTTGCGGATTGAGTCAGGAAAAAACAGGAAATTATACGCAATTCAACGATCAAAGCGAATGCGGGGATCCGGGTGGATCTCGCAGGCATCCCATTCGGGCTGTATCGACACGTGGTCAATCCCGAATTTCTCAGCCATCTGATGGCGGATCGCGTCGAGCACCGTGGGCCAGTGATCGGGGTCCGGAATGTGGACATGAGCCTGGATCGCGGAGTGCCCCGGAGCCATCGTCCAGACGTGAAGATCGTGCACCCGCATGACACCTGGGACCGCGGCGATCGCGTCCCCCACCGCTTCGTACTCCACGCCTTCCGGCACGGCGTCGAGCAGCACCCGGGTCGACTCTTTGAAGATCCCGATCGTCGCGCGGATGAGGAGGCAGGCCACAATGATGGAGAGCAGCGGGTCCACGATCGTGGGGCCGCCCATCCAGACGATGAAGCCCGCGAGAATCGCGGAGACGGAGCCGAGGAGGTCGCCCATCACGTGAACGAGCGCCGCGCGCGTATTCACGTTTTTCTTATCGCGGGAGAGCGACCAGGCAACGCCGATATTCACGATGAGGCCGATCGTCGCCACCATCATGACGGAGCCGCCTGAAACCGGTTCCGGATTCATCATGCGTTTTCCGGCCTCAATCACGATCCAGACGATCACGCCTGACATCACGATGCCGTTCACAAACGCCGCAAGCGCCTCAAGCCGCCCGTGACCGAACGAGTGATCCTCGTCCGCTCCGTGACGCGAAAAGATATTCGCGACGAGCGCGAAGAGGAGTGACATGGAGTCTGTCACCATGTGACCCGCATCCCCCACCAGGGCGAGTGAGTTCCCGAGCCACCCCGCGACGAGTTCAATCGCGGAGAACCCGAGCGTCAGCGCGATCGCGAACCCGAGGACCGAGGTCTTTACCTTTTCCCCGCTGTGGTCGTAAATCGAGTCGCCCGCTTCGTGCGACGAGTAAGGTTCCGTCTGGCGGTGAAAAACAGCAGCCATGGTGGCCTCCTTTTCCGTAGTTCAAAAATCAGAGAAACGCCCCTTGGGGAGCATTCTCCTCAAGGGGCGCTGAAGAATCAAGCATCCGGCCGGGCGGAAAAGCCCCGGCCGGTGACTGATCCGGGATTACTTGGAAGACTTCTCGTCCGCCTTGCCGCCAGTCAGCATCGGGGCCATGGAGCCCGCGCCGCCCGCGAGCAGACCCTGCTTCGCGTAGATGCCGAGCTTCGCGCGCGTGTCGACGATATCGAGGTTACGCATCGTGAGCTGACCGATACGGTCCACAGCCGTGAACATCGAATCACCCTTCTCCATCGTGAGACGTTCGGGTTCGTAGGTGAGGTTCGGGCTTTCGGTGTTGAGGATCGTGTAGTCGTTGCCGCGGCGGAGTTCAAGCGTCACTTCGCCCGTGATCGCGCGGGCAACCCAGCGCTGAGCGGATTCGCGCAGCATGATCGCCTGGCTGTCGAACCAGCGGCCCTGGTACAGCAGGCGGCCGAGACGGATGCCGTTCACGCGGTACTGCTCGATCGTGTCTTCGTTATGGATGCCGGTGACGAGGCGCTCGTAGGCGATGTGGAGCAGCGCCATACCGGGGGCTTCGTAAATGCCGCGGGACTTCGCTTCGATGATGCGGTTCTCGATCTGATCGGACATGCCGAGACCGTGGCGGCCGCCGATGCGGGTCGCTTCGTACATC
>OASY01000899.1_pt1 | contig 15889 bp, 11 predicted proteins | sample 1501231 | NCBI WGS metagenome assembly OASY01 (sample SAMEA2579917, study PRJEB22360) | human gut metagenome | biome: human gut; feature: human-associated habitat; material: faeces | place: Denmark | collected 2008/2010 | reverse complement strand
ATTTATCGGGCTTTTCTCATAAGCAGAGCGACTATTTCGTCGTGCATTTCATTGGGTAGGAAATAGACAGAATCGTCTTCCTCATTCTTTTCTTCTCCATCCCCATGGAAACCAATACTATCATAAAAGGTTCCATCTACGTCTAACGGCACTTTAAATCTCACATTTCGTACCCATCGACCGTTTGCCTGTCGTTTGGGGAATAGCTCTACTTTATCCAGTACAAGTCCCATCAACTGTTTTATCCGATTCTCTGGAATTTCTTCCATATACCGCACGATTGCATCCAGCAATTCATAATACTGTTCGGCTGTAAAGGTCTGCTTTTGCATATTCTCAATGGCAATGTTATTTCGCAGTAAATCTGCATCCAACTTTGCCAGCTTTTCCGTCAATTCCCGTACAACACCCATATAATCCTCAAAAAGAGTATCATAGAAATCATCATCCACATCCATGTTTCCGATTTTATCTAACATTTTCTTTTTTCGGATTTCCAGTTTCTTCCTCGTATCTTCCAGACGTGTTTTCTCTGCTACTAATTCATCCAGAGAACCGTCTTCCTTTCCACCAGCTTTTTGTGCAATCCTACGTTTAAATTCTTCATCATTCAAAGCGTATTTTACAATGCTTATCACCTCTGCATTGACAATATCCTGTCGGATATGTGTTTTGTAGGTACAAAAATGTCCTTCCACCTTGATGCGATTTTTACACTTATAATACCACATATCTTTGTAAAACTCATCCGAACCAGCCTTCTTTTTGCGATTAACTACCCCATACATCTTCGCCCCACACTCTGGACACCGCAATAATCCTGATAGGATATGGCAATGCCCTGTATCATGGACTTTATCATACTTTACGCCTGTTACCAGACGTTTTGCATGAGCTTTCTGCCATAATTCCTCAGATACAATGGCTTCATGTATTCCCTGATATAATTCGTAGGCATCTTCTGCCTGTTTTACCACATGATATTCATTGCGTTTTCCTTCGATTTTTTCGGTCTTTCTTCTTCCGTATGCGATTTTCCCCATGTACACAGGATTATCTATTACCAACTTCACAAAATTAGAGCTGATATTGGATAAGGTTCCATTCTGACGTACTTCTTTTGTATAACCATGGTCATTTAGCCATTTTGCCACAGCATTACATCCCATATCCGTATTAGCAAATTTATCAAAGATAATCCGAACCAGCTCCGCTTCTTTTTCGTTTATCTCAAGCACTTTCCCACGCTCCCCGTTACGAGGTACCAGCGTATATCCGTATGGTGCAAAACCACCGTTCCATCTACCGTCACGTGCTTTTTGTCTACGTCCAGCCATGGTCTGCTCATGGATATTTTCACGCTCAATCTCTGCTACTGCCGCCAATACGGAAATCATCAACTTTCCAGCAGCTCCGGCACTATCAATGTTATCTTCCACGCAATACAGATTCACTCCATAATCTTCCATGAATTGCAAACTGCTCAGGGTATCCGCTGCATTTCGCCCGAATCGTGAAAGTTTAAAGACAAGCACATAATCCACTGCATCTTTTCCAGATTGAATATCTGCAAGCATCCGCTGGAACTCTGGTCTTCCTGTCACGTTTTTTCCTGATTTTCCTTCGTCACTGTATGTTCCGACCACTTTCATGCCACGATGAGCCGCTTCTTTCTCTAATCGCTCCTTTTGAGCTTCCAGAGAATAGCCATCTACCTGTATCCCCGTAGATACTCTTGTGTATAGATAACACCTTAATTTTTTTGCCATTTTCCTACCCGCTTTCTCTTCTCATTATCATCGTGCTTTTTATTATACTTGTTATTTTCTAATATATCAAGTTTTATCACACCTTATAATCAAGAAAAATCCATAGAAATCAAGCTTTTTCGCACATAGTCGTAAAACGCTCTAAAATGCGTTTTAAGCCGTTTTTCCTTTTTTAAGATAATTTTATCGTCTAAAGCAAAAAAAATCCCTCTGAGAGCTTTTTACGCTTTCAGAGGGATTATTATGCTTATTTTATCAAAAATTTCTATCATAGTCATTTGACTGTTGTGGAACATCAAACGACGTATCACCAAAGAACTGTTCCCGTTGCATTTTCTTATATTTTGGATAGAGCCTATCCATCGTTTCTTTGTTCTTAGAAACATATTTTTGTATCAGCTTTGCAGCTTCCTGTATTTTAGGATTTGTAGATGTTGTTTGCACTATCCCCAGCATATCCACCACCTGACCCGCAGGCGTCAACATATTTTCCCGTTCCGTCAAATTATAAGCCTGTGCTTGCAGAGCATCTTCCCGATGCTGAAATTCATCGGCTTTTCTCTGTTGTTCTTCTGTAATTCTTTGTTGTCCTTCTGTAAGCAAAATCACATTTTCTTCTCTTTTTGATAACAGACTTTCCCGATTATCCAAATCGCTCTCTTTTTGTGATATTTCACTTTCTCTTTGTGAAATACTTCGTTCTCTTTTGGAAAGTTTATCTGTATCCAAATGTATTCTTAACTCTTTTCCCTGTACATCATGCTCTTTCTCTTCTAAAGATTTTTGCTTGTGCTGAATCACTCTTTCCTGTACGTACAATTCTTCTTTCAAAGACTTATTTGCTTGCAAAAGCTCCGTATTTTTTTGTACTGCAAGTTCATTTATCCGTGTAATCGCTTTTATATCATTCTCTTTTTTCGTAATCTCTTTTTCTTTTTCTTCTAATTTTTCCTGTTCCTTTTTCACAGACATTCTTTTCTGTTTAATCTGTTTTTCTTTTTGTTCCAATTCACTCTTATAAGAATCCAAAGCTTCCTGTTCTTCCATCATTTCACGAAATGTATCTACGTCAGAGTGTTTTCTATGCTCTCCAGAATCAGCAGTTCTTTGTATTGCTTCGTATCCATATTCCAAAGCATCGGCTATCATTTCTTCTTCAATAATAGACTTAAATTTTTCATGCAATTGGACAATTCCATATTCAGATTCTTTTGTTTTCTTGAACCCCATCTGCTCCAATGCTTTCACACTTGCCACTCTGGATTCCATTCCTGTTTTGTAATCTGTTGCTTTCAAAACATAAGCAATATGTGCATGTCCAGTTCCACATGGTTCATCTTCATGCCAGTCTGCACGTAACACTTTCAAATGCTCAGGGTCAAAATTTGCAATCCGTTCTACTGCCTTATTGATAATTCTTTTTGTCCGTTCTTTGTTCGGATGATTTGAAAGATGTTGTAACACGTAGTCACTTGCTTCTTGCTCATGTCCAGACTTTTTCAAAGTCTTCCAATGTTGCATATCAAAATCTTTATCCGTCACACCGTTGTCATTTTTGTTTCCAATTTGTAATACCGCTTCGTAAATCGGTGTTTCCTTCATTTTGCCTGAACCTGTACAAAATGTTCCATCTACAATTCCATCATAATAGGATTTTTGTCTATCTGGATTTGTAGATTCCATTCCCATTTTTCGTGACGGTCTTGTTTGCTTTGCATTGAAATTCGCAACATCATCTTCAAAAATTTCATTGAATTTATCTGCATCTGTTTTATTCACATCACCAATCCAATGTTCATTTTTATCCGCCAAAATTTTATCTGCATTTTCCGGTGTAGTAATTCTTGCATCATGCCATTCTGCCACTCTACCTTGAGATGATGATACTGTCATTGATTCCGCCATACTTTAACCCCCTTTTACAATATTTTCTCTCCGATATTTCCACCCCAACCTTTGCTCCGTCAAAGGTTGCTCAATACAACCTCTGACGCTACGCATCAGAGGATTGCATTCCGCCGAAAGGGGCTCCCCGCCCCTTTCTGGACTTTCCCCGGATTATGGTTGCCGATAGGCAATAGAATTCTGTCCACCAACTTGTCCAGTTGGTGGTCCTTGATGATAGTTTTGCATCACAGGTTTTTGCTGCATTTGTGGATTCTGATTTTGCACAGAAACCGTTCTATTTTCTGTAACAGGTTTTGTCATTGTGACATTTCCAGAGCCTGTTTGATTTTGCATTTGTGCTTTTTGAACGTCCTGTTCTTTCTTCAATTTTTCTGCTTGTCTCTTTTCCCGATTTTCCATAATATGCTTCAAAACTTCATCTTCTCGCTCATCAATTTTCTTCCAGAAAGCCATTTCCTCTTTCTGTCTTTTTACGGCAACATTTCTTTTTGCCTGTAACTTTTTCTCAAATTCTTCATAGGATTTTCTTTCCTCTTCACTTAAAAATGCAAGCAGTTCATTTTCTTTTTCTTTACGTTTACTCATTATAATTACCTCCAAGAATTTTATTTTTTTCAAAAATAAAAAGCAGCAAACAGAATCAAGAACCTTATGTTCCATCATCTGTTCACCGCTTTTTTAATAACAATACAACCCATGATTGTATTGATGTTTGACAAGCTGTACTCATTCAATCACAGTTCGTCACACCTGTTATTGTCTCAGAAGGTCTTATCCAGTCTTTGCAAAGTGCCTTCCTTTGAGTTTTCGCTCATGAACTTTTTTATGTAATTGTTGTTCTGAATATCATTCTAACACATTTTGTTTTGTTACACAAACATCTGCTGCAATAATCCCTTTTTCAGCTCCTGCCACTTTTCCAGTGTCTCTTTCTGTTTCTCAATAACAGCATCTAATGCAGATAAACAATCCGCAATTTTTTGTTGTTCAGGAAGAGAAGGATATATTACTGGAATGCCATTCATCAAAGTTGCTGTCATTCCTACACGGTCATGCCTAGCTCCACTTTGTGCCCCATGTGTAACTATATACGGATGCCATTTATTAGTACGAAAATACCATGATAAATACGGTGTCATTTCTTTATATTTGGGTGTTAAACATGTATATAAAGGTGATACAATTCCTGCTTCATCTCGTTCATAAATATTAAACGGACCAAATGGAGCTGTTGTAGATTTTCTAGGATTATACACAAAATCTCCGTTTTGAATAATAGTATAATTGCTAGTATTCTCTTTAATTGCAATATCCTTATCGAAAAAATCACGTTGGGGAATCAATCCATACTGTGCTGAATTTGTAATCACATTTTGAATACTTCCATCTTTATTTTTCTTTACTACTGGAACAAAAAGCTCACCTACAGTACATTCTTCCCAATCTGGAAAATCACTTCCATCATCGGCTTTGAATCTCACTTCTTGACTGAACAACTTCTGCATCACGCCTTTTTTGCGTTCTTCCCATGCCGATACCGTTGCCCGTTGCTTTTCAATAATCGTGTCAATCGTGGATAAGAAATCGGCGATTTTTTGTTGTTCGGGAAGGGAAGGAACATTCATCGTAAAATCCGAATACTCATTTGCATTGATACCCGGTTGTCCAGAACGCATAGAAGTTATTTTCACCCATTTATCATATCTTTCAGTCAATGTTTGGAAAAAAATAAATTTGCTATTCTCGGATTTTACATGAGCTTTAATAAGGAATCCTGCATAATACAACTTTCCATCTTCTTTATTATAAAGATAAGATTTTCCAACACTAGCCCCTGTTCTTGCCAATAAAATATCGTTTTCGCAAACTAAATATTTATTATCAAGTTCTCCATCTGGAGAAACAAGTTCATCATTCTTATAACAGTGACTTTCATCATCAATGTCCGTAATCCTAATATATTTATTTTCCCCATCAAATTTTACAGCAGCCGCATTCATGCCATATGTCAATGTGTCACATACATCTCCCAGTTTCTTTTCTTCCCAATCCGGAAAGTCACTTCCGTCATCCTTCTTAAATCTTAATTTGGGTTCAATCATCTTTCTCCCCCCATTCTAGCTAAAGATTTCTCATAAATTTCTTTTCGTTTTAAATATTCTTCTGTTAACAAGTAATTCTGATTCATTGTAATACGTGCTATTTTTTCAAATGAATACCCGTATGATTCTAAGCAAGGAGCATAATCACTTGTAACTGCACATATTACATGTTGTGTATTCTTTCCTTTGTAATCACCTAACCTTAAATTGACATCTTTCAAGACCAATTTCTGAAAACCTTTTTCAAAAAAGAGGTAATTCACCCCAGAGTTATCAACAACAGATTTATACGCTAAACAATCTGGATTTTCTTGTTCTATCGCATATAAAATTTCTTGTTCCGAATTTGTCAAAATTTCATCCTTCTCGACTTTATCAATAATTTCATGAAACATCAGTTCTCTACCATCAATAATGATCAAAGGTTCTTCATTTGACAATGTTGGAAACGTACTTGTAGCATCATCATATGCATGAAATGTAATTAAATTATTGCTATGATTATGTTTTTTGACCTCTTTCATTGCTGTCTTTTTAGAACTAGCCCAATATGATACTTTTTGATTCGGAAAAACTTTAGAATATCTACCGCTACCATCATTTAAGCGTAAATTTCCCTGATGTAATTCACTGACAGTTTTTCCGTAAAAGTTACTGGAAAAAGTTAAACATCTATAAAAATCAAATTCTTCTGTCATATAAAGAGGTAACTTTGTATGTTTATATATTTGTGACAAATATGACTGATTCGGAAATAATGTTCTTCCCATGTAAACACCTTCCTTTACAATCCCAGCAATCGCATCATACTTTCAGCTTTATCAATCGCAGCCTTTGTTTCTGTATCCAATTTCTGAATTTCAGCTTTCACAGCTACCAAATCCACAGTTTCTTCTTCCTCAAAGGTATCCACATATCTCGGAATATTCAAGTTATAATCATTTTCAATGATTTCACTCCTCTTTGCTTTATGAGCAAATTTCTCAATATCCTCACGCTTCACATAAGCATCTACGATTTTATCAATATGTTCCTGCTCTAATGTGTTCTGATTCTTTCCCGGCTTAAATTCTTTGGATGCATCAATAAACATCACATTATCAGAATTGCCGTTCCGTTTGCTCTTTAACACCAATACACAAACAGGAATCCCTGTTCCGTGGAATAAATTTGCTGGAAGACCAATCACGGCATCCAAACGATTCAGGTCTTTGATGATATATTTACGAATGGCTTCTTCTGCCCCGCCACGGAACAGAACACCATGCGGCAATAACACTGCCACACGCCCATCTTCATCATCCATGTGATAAATCATGTGTTCCACAAATGCCAAATCTGCTGCTGACTTCGGAGCCAGTTTCCCAACGCCAGAATAACGAGGGTCATCCTCAAATTTCTTATCCGAAGACCATTTCAAAGAATACGGTGGATTGCAAACCTGTACGGTCATTTTTACATCCCCATATTTGTCATCTACCAGTGTATCCCCTTTGTAAATGTCAAAATTCTGCCAGTCCACACCATGCATAATCATATTCATACGTGATAAGTTGTATGTGGTCGCATTCTTCTCCTGACCGTAAAAGTGACCGACCTTATGCGTAGTCAAATGCTTCTGTACCTCTAACAACATGGATGCAGAACCACAGGTACAGTCACCAACCGTTTTCGCTTCATCCAAGCCCAAGGATGCAAGTGTGGCACAAAGTTTTGATGGTCCGGCAGGGGTGAAGAACTCTCCACCTTTTTTTCCGGCATCGCTGGCAAATAATCCAATCAAAATCATATATGCCGTACCAAGCACATCAAACTGAGAATCCTGCAAATCAAAATCAATATCGGATACCCGAACCATAACTCGGCTAATCATATCTGTTCTTTCAGAAACCGTTTCGCCAAGACGTGTATCCTGTAAACGCATATCACTGAATAATCCATCAAATGCTTTGTTGGATTCATGCCCCATTGTAGAACCTACAAGGTCATTGATTGCCTTTTCAAAATCCTCTACACTGAATTTATCTGCATCATCCTGAAACTTTGTAATCTTGCGAACCAGATTGTGGAACAAGTTTTCAGGCTTAATCACATAGCCTAATTTTGATAAAGACCATTCCTCTACTACAGGTCTGTAATCCTCATCTGCAAAGGCATCTCCGTATGTGATTCCATCATTTTCCAAAATCTCAGCCATATATAACTCTGTACGCTCTGACAGATAGCGATAGAAAATCACACCTAAAATATAATTCTTAAATTCACTGGAATCCATCTGTCCTCGCAGCTCATTTGCAATCGCCCAGAGTGTTTGAGAAAGCTCATTTGCCTGAGCCTGATATGTATTTTTCTCTCCCATGTTTATTCTCCTTCAGCTTTGTATTTCTTATAGGTATCCTCAACAAAAGCTTTTACTGCCTTTGTCAGCTTTGTCATCTTCAGCAGTCCTAATTTATATGCAGTCAGTCGTTTACGAATCTCATCTTCTGAAACAATACCACTGAATACATAACCCGAAAACAGTTCCGAAACAATGATATAATCAATCTGATTTTCAAATGCAAAGGCTTCCATATCCGCCTGCATCTGCTCTTTTTCAAACTGTTCAAATGCTTCCATTACATCTACATCATCCGGCAACTCATAGAATCGAGATAAAATAAACTCTCGCATCACATCTTTTTTCAATCGCAAAGATTCATTGTCAGAACGTTCAATCTCACGTAAAATCAAATCTACATCCTGCTGTTTTTCTTCCTCTGTTTTCGCATGAGATTTTGCATTTTTCAGCAGATTCAAAATATACACGACATTGATACGGTCTGTACGGACAAGCTCAATGTCAAAATCTACATCCACTGGCACTGGAACTGCTGGATTCTGCTTTTGCGTCTGGTCTTTGTAATACAAATACCAACTCTTGAATCCTTCGTATTCATTCTCATCCATAACAACTGCAAGGTCATCCCAATCAAACTTTGAAAATGTCTTTAATGTTGCCAAAGTCTTTGCCATCGACCGAAAGGCAATGATAAACATGCGAATTTCATCTTCGGATTTTAACTGACCTGCTGTATCTACATCCGGTGCGGTTTTCCTCAATACAGGTTCCTGATTCATCCACTGATTCAAATAATAATCATAATTTTCCAGCAGATATTCATTCGGGTCTCCGTCACCAGAAAATAAAGTCAACGCTTCATCCTGCCACTGTTTGATATTCCGATAGGTCACAATCTGTCCAAACTGCTTTGTCATCTTATCTACACGATTTGTACGGCTATACGCCTGCACCAAAGAATGCCAAATCAAGTTTTTATCCAGATACAACGTATTCAATGGTTTTGCATCGAATCCAGTTAAAAACATATTCACCACAAGCAAAATATCCACTTGCGGAAGGTCTTTCTGTTTTAATCGCTTTGCAATATCCTTCCGATAAGCATCGAAGGTATCGAGTTTGAACGCTGTTCCATACAATCCATTGTACTCATCCATGCAGCGTTCCAAAAGTTCTTGTGAATGTTCGTCAGAACCATCATCCATATCCTCATTTGCCTGATAAGAAAAAATTGCAGCCACTTTTAACTTCTTATCTGCTGGAACCTGCTCATTCAATTTCTTAAATTCATCATAATATTTCCCCAAGGTCTGAATGGAATCTACTGCAAACAAAGCTGTATAAACATCCTTTCCCTGTGGATGTACGTGCTGTTCATGATGCTCAAAGATGTGCTTTGCAATGGTTTCCATACGTTTATCATCATGATACAGTTGACTCATGTCAATCTTATGCCGTTTGCAATACTCTGGGTCATCTAACTGTTCTGGGTCAATCCCTTTTGCAGCAAGATTTCTCGCAAAAATAGTACGCTGATATTCCACTGAGAAACGAAGCACGTTTCCATCTGCAATCGCATCTTTAATCATGTATTTATGTAAACAGGAATCCAATTTATCTCCTGCATGAAAAATATCGGCTGTTGTACGACCATCTGCCCCTTTATTCTTCTCAAAAATCGGTGTTCCTGTAAATCCAATATAATTTGCTTTTGTAAAATGTTTCTGAATCTGTCCATGCATTTTTCCAAATTGAGAACGATGGCACTCATCAATAATAAATACCACCTTTTTATCTCTATACGCATCCATGACTGGTGCATATTTCGGATTTTTGACTGCATTTGCCATCTTCTGAATGGTTGTGACAATCATCTTTTCGCCAGATGATTTTAACCTTTGGATAAGCGTCGAAGTGCTGTCCGTATTATCAACACAATCCTTCTCAAAAGAATTGTATTCATCTACTGTCTGGTCATCCAAGTCTTTTCGGTCAATCAGGAATACCACCAAATCAATCCTTGCTTCATCTCGAAGAAGCTGTGCCAGTTTAAAAGAAGTCAGCGTTTTTCCAGAACCCGTACAAGCGAATACATAGCCATTCTGATTGACTTCTAATACACGCTTCTTTGCTGCTTTCACTGCATAAATCTGATAAGGTCTCATCACCATAAGAATCGGCTCTGTACTCTTAATCACCATATATTTATCCAGCATTTCGGTCAAAGCTGTCTTACGGAAAAATTCCCCTGTAAATGTATGTAAATCATTGATACGTACATTCTTTTCATCTGTCCAGAAGAAAACCAATGATTTCAAAATCGGATTGTATTGTCCATCTACCATTTCATTCTCATTACAGAAATATTTTGTCTGTACAGAGTTTGACACAACAAAAAGCTGTAAATATCGGAATAATCCCTTAAATGAGAATTTTCGATAACGGTTAATCTGATTGATTGCTTCGTTGATTTCCACACCGGGACGTTTCAGTTCAATCTGTACCACAGGTAAACCATTTATCAAGACCGTTACATCATATCTGTTTTTATACACCACATCATCTTTATGAGCTTTATCCATCGTAACCTGATGTGTCACCTGATAAAGATTTCGGTCTGTATCTGCTGAGAAAAACTCAATATATACGCTTTCTCCATTGTCCAACTCTAGCACAAATTTATCTCGTAATATTTTGGCTGATTCATATACGGAATGATTATCCACATGAATCATAATGCGATTGAACTCAGCATCCGAAAATGATGCAGCATGACCTTTTTCCGCCAACTTTTTTTCATTGAATTTTGCAAGCTGTGTACGGAAATTTGCCAGTACATCATCATAAGAGTTCATTTTTACGAATTTATAACCAAGACTCTCTAATCGGTCAATAAACATATTCTCAACCGCATATTCAGACGTATGTCCCATATTTTCATCCTACTTTCTTACCAATTATGATTTGCCATATATTCATCCGCAGCCAGACGGAAAAAAGCTGACAGGCTCAAACCATGTGCTTTTGCCTTACTTGTCAGTCTTTCCTTCTCTGCTTTCGTCATAGAAACCAAAGCAGTTGCCCTTGAACTATCGGCTTGTCCTGTGGCTACTGCCACAGCATCATCATGTTCCTTTGTTGTATCACTTTCAAAGCTGTCTAACATACTTGCCATATCTTTTTTTGCCATGTGTACCTCTCCATTCATTGTAAATACTCAATATCTATATATATCTACATTATAGATATTAAATATCTATTTTGCAACCAGTTTCTTACTCTTTGTCTGTCGTTTTTCCACTGGAAGACCTGTAAGAACACTGATTTTATCGCACAATGCATTGACCGCCTGTGTTGCTGGGGATTAGAAGATGTTGCAATGTTTTCTAAAGGTTATATGTATGAAATGGCACTGTATGATACTTATTTAGAAATAACTTCTTTGCAAAAGAAAAAGGTTATATTGAACTATGGCCAAATTACTGATGTATTCTATGGGGTAGAAACAGAATTAAAAAACATACCAAAATCTGTAATCGGACGTGCGGCAGTTGGTGGTTTATTGTTTGGGACGACTGGGGCAATTGTTGGTGCAATATCAGGCAGTAATAAACAGACAAAGGAACGTCACTTTTACTTCATTATTAGTTACGTTGGTTCTGACGGTGTAGATAAATATTTACAGTTTGAAGATACTCGACTATATAAAGGATTAAAGTTATCACAGACATTAAAAGAGTTGACGAATATTTTAGACAATTCAGAAACTACAATACAACTTTAGTAACATGTTTACACTTAACTACGCTTACACTTAAATTCTATATTCTTATATTTTTACTTTTTTACTCTACCTATAAAATCAATAAAGTTAAAATATTAAGAACTTACATTCAACCGTAGTCAACTGTAAACACCGCATAAATAAAGGCTTTTAACCGTAGTTTCAACCGTAGTTAAAGTGTAACTAGAAAAATCCCCAACTGTTGCAGCAGTCAGGGATTCCATTTGTTACAGCTTTGAACCGAATGGTATAATGGCACTCAACGCAAAACTGAAACAAGCTATGCAAGTATCATTATACCATTTCATTCTTAAAAATTCAATGAAAGGAAATGATATTATGGCAGAAGGTGTAAGAAAAAGAGGTAAAACGTGGTCTTATTATTTTGATACCGCAAAAATAAACGGTGAAAGAAACAAGGTTGAAAAGGGTGGATTCCGTACCCAAAAGGAAGCACTAGACGCAAGGGCTGCCGCCATAGCAGAATACAATAATTCCGGCAGAACATTTTCACCCAAAGAAATCAGCGTTGCAGACTATCTTGATTACTGGTTAGAAAATGCTATTAAGAAAAACATTGATCATGGGTATAGTTATAATACATACAGGGAATATGAATCCAAAATCAGGCTGCACTTGAAACCTGCTTTTGGTATTTACAAATTAAGTAGTTTTCAATACGCGCCTGACAAAGTGCAGGAATGGGTAAATGATATGAAATTAAAAGGACTTTCCAAAAGCATGATCAAGAACACCTTGACCCGCTTACAAGGTGCATTGAACTATGCAATACTACCACTGAAATATATTCAGTCCAATCCCTGCATACCTGTCAAAGTTGGAAAAATGCCGATAGATGTTGATGCAAAGGCTCATGCTGAATATGTATGCCCTAAAGAAGAATTTAACAGAATCTTACAACGCTTTCCTGTCGATAATCATTTTTACCCATCTTTAGTTGTCCCATACCATATTGGTACGCGTATCGGCGAAACTTTCGCCCTTGATTTAAATGAAGATGTGGATTTTAAAGAGCATGAACTCCGCATTAAAGGGCAGTTAGTGAGAATTGAAAAGACATGGTTCGTTAAGCCCCCAAAATATGATTCGTACCGTACCATTAAAATGGGAAAAACCTTAGAACAGGCATTGAAAAATACAATTAAGCAAAGAAAAATAAATCAGATGAAGTACGGCGGTCAGTACATGAAAACTTATCTGCTACCGGATAACTCAATCACCCAAGTTAGGGCTGATGTCACAGTTCCGTACAAAGAATTCATGCCCCTGTGTGTGAAAGATAACGGTGTTCTTTTGACTCCGGATTCTTTCAAATATTGTGCAAGAGTGATTCATTATGAACTTGGAAACGTATTATTCCATGCACATTGTTTACGTCATACTCATGGTACGATACTTGCAGAAGGTGGGGTAAACCCTAAAACAGTTATGAAACGATTAGGACACAAGGATATAAAAACTACATTACAGACTTATACTTTCAATACAAAAGTGATGCAGTATGCTGCTGTTGACATATTTGAAAAATCTTTACAAGCATAAACGCAAAAAAGCGGTTGAACATTCCGATTAGTTCAGAGTGTTCAACCGCTTTTCTTCATTTTCTATTCATTTTATTTTTGCAGGTGGCAAATCGGTGGCAAATAGACTGAACTTCACACTGGAAAGCACATAAAACCGCCTATTTACGTTGCAAGAGGCAGACCGTTTCAACGGTATTCCCTTTGTCCCACAAAAGCTCCGTAACTTCCCCGCCATCCTTGAACACCGGAAAATTCAGACCAATCCGCTTTAGCGGATATTCAGACTCGTCATTCCTGTAAATTTCAATTTCCTTAATCAAGGCTGTGACCACATTTCTCTTTTCTTCGTCATTTATTATATTATAAACGCAGTCGAAATTCACCATGATTTTGTAAATATTCTCAAGAGTAATTGCCTGCTGCTTAATTGCATCTCGCCGAAGTCTGGCATCTTCGATTTTTTCCTCCAGCTCAACAATGACATCATATAGGGAATCTAACCGCAAGGTCATATCATGGAGCTTTCGTTCCCGGTATTTTGCATCAGCAGGGAGACTGTCAATTTCCCGTTCCAATCTTGTTTTATTCAGATCAACTTCCTTCAGCTTTGCCTGATAGCCCTCCAGTTCTTTATCCACTGCTTTCGTGTCAATCTGAACGCCAATCCGTTTTTTAATGGCTTGGGCATATTCCTCATTCCTTACGATCTCACGAATTGCCTCAATGACCATCGGTTCAATATCGGTCTTTTTCAGCATCGCCTTATATTCACAATGCTTACCCCGGACCATCCTATTCCGACTACATACATAATAGTAAATTTCTTTGTAAGTGCCATCTTTATTTGTCCATGCGTGTTTATTCGTATACATGGGACTTCCACAAACCGGGCATTTCAGCAGACCGGATAACAAATGAACTCGATCCCGCCCAATTTTTGACGGTTGCTTTACTCCGGTTCTAAGACGCTTGGCATGAGCCTTTTCCCATACCTCCTCACTAACGATTCCTTTATGCTGTCCCTCTGTCAGAATGTAATCGTCATTTCTTTTCATCTGGTAATCGTTTTTTGTGCCTTTGACTTTTTCCTTCGTTCTCCGTCCATAAGCAATTTTACCGCAATAAACCGGGTTATCCAATATCAGTTTAATAAAATGTCCTGTCCAATCCTCTAATGTACCATTCTGCCTCGGAATTTTCCGTATACCTTGTAAGTTCAACTGATTCGCAATACCACCCAAACCGATTTCCGATGAAGTATATAATTCAAAAATCTTCCGTATTGCCACAGCCTCTGTTTCTTCAATCATCAGCTTGTTATCTTCCAGTGTATACCCGTAGGGAGCAAAGCCACCATTCCATCCACCTTGCCGTGCCTTTTCGCGCCGCCCGTTCATCGTCTGCTCGATAATATTCTCACGCTCAATCTCAGCCACAGCAGATAGTACAGAAATCAAAAGTTTTCCGCTTGTCTGAGAGGAATCAATCCCTTCTTCTATGCAAATCAGATTTACACCATAAGATTGAACCAACTCCAAAGAGTTAAGTATATCCGCTGCATTACGGCCAAACCGTGACAGCTTATACACTAAAATATAGTCAATGTCCAAGCCATCCTCAATATCTCTGAGCATTTTTTGAAAGGCAGGCCGTCCCTCAATGGATTTACCGGATTTACCGGCATCTTCATAAGTATCAACAACGATCATTTCCTCACGATCCGCAAATCGTGTCAGCATATTTTTTTGACCTTCCAGGCTGTATCCGTCCACTTGCATCTCTGTGCTGACCCTCGGATACAAAACACAGCGTTTTCCATATCGGTTCATAATTCATACCTCCAAAATTTACTTTTGGAAAATATCCTATGTAAAGCTGCGATTCTCACGCAGCTCCGTCAACCTCGCCCAGCACTCTCATACCATATTTCTCGATGATATGTGCCAGCGAAGTGATAAACGCTTCAAATTTTTGTTCCGCCAGAAGTTCTTCTGACCGGATTTCATCTGAAGGAATCAATGCGCTTTTATTCTGGATATTCTCCATTCAGAATCACCTCCGCAATTCCTAACGAAATTATAACTCTACTTGCACAGTCTGAAAATGATACGGCCTTTCGGCACTTTTATGTAATCCCCAGACTGCACAAGAGCGTCTTGTTTATGTTTTCCATGTCATCCTTGTTTAGATGACCAATATAGTTTTTTAACCTCGACTTGTCGATTGTTCTGATCTGTTCCAGCATAACAACAGATGGTTTCACCAAACCGCATCTGTCATTTAAGTGGTAATGCGTGGGGAACTTTCTGCTTTTTTTGCTTACACTGGTAATTGCTGCAATAATAATCGTAGGACTGAAACAATTTCCCACATTGTTTTGAAGAATGAGTACAGGACGAGAGCCACTTTGTTCAGAGCCGATACCAGGGCTTAAATCAGCC
>OASY01000896.1_pt1 | contig 15914 bp, 10 predicted proteins | sample 1501231 | NCBI WGS metagenome assembly OASY01 (sample SAMEA2579917, study PRJEB22360) | human gut metagenome | biome: human gut; feature: human-associated habitat; material: faeces | place: Denmark | collected 2008/2010 | reverse complement strand
GAAACGCCAGTTCCGGCAAATGCCGGTTCTGGCGTTTCTTAATCAGAGGCTTTTTTACAGCCCCTTTTCACGTAGATGTGCATGGCTCGTAACGTTCACACAATATTCACAAATAATTAGTACCCACCTATTGATAATGGAAGTCGATTTTTGGCCTGTCTTGTGTATCCTAGAAGTGCCTGTTTTACAGGCTTTCCGGGGCATCGGTCATTTTGTCTGGTATTGTAAAGCAGTGTCAGATTTGTCGTAAATGTCGTAAATTTGTGGTCAAAAAATGATGAGAAATGGAGAGTGCTAATAAAATGAACGCAGGCAGTGAAAGCAACTGCGTTCATGAGCAAGTAGCGAAAGCGGATTGCGAATGTCCTATTTATATAACGTATACGAATGTAAATGGATACCTGATTCCGAATCTCACTTATAAGTCCGGTGAGCAGATGGAGCAACCTGGAAAAGATGGATTCTTACGCAGAGATTATCTGAAGAATCATCGAAACTCAATGTATCAGGTGATGCTTCTGCGGGACACCATTGGAGAGCATCTTCTGGAAATGGACAAGGCAGCCAGAGAACGGGAAGAAGTGATCCTGAAACAGTTGGAAGAAAAAGATCCATTGTCGGATGAGGAGAAAGACCAGATGGCATGGATAAAGACTTTCTGGTATTGGATGTCAAAACACCAGAGATTCATACAATGAAGTGTACAGCAATTGCTTCCGGATGCAGAGGAAGAATTGAGGTTAAGCGTTGCAGGCCCTCTTCCTATACTCAGAAGGTGTCATTCCGAATTGTTTTTTGAATGCGGTATGAAAATGGCTCTGACTTGAGAAGCAGAGGAATTCACTGATTGTACTGATGGACTTATCCGTATATTGCAGAAGTTCTCTTCCTTCTTCCAGTTTACAGCGAAGGATAAATGCACTGATGGAAAAACCAAGCGTTTCCTTAAAATAAGCAGAAAAGTAGGATTTACTGAATCCAACATAATCAGCAACATCTCCAACGGTGAGATGCTGATTCACATTCTGCTGAATATAACGAATTGCTTTTTGCATGCGCTCGTCTGTAGAGACGGGCGTTTTTGATTGAGCAACTTTCTCTGCAAAAGTATAACTGACTTTACTAAGAAGGTCGGTTAAACGAGCAGCACTTGTCAGTCGTTCAGAAGACTGGATGAAATAATCGGAGAGCTGATAAGCAGTGTCATAATCCAGTCCGCCTTCAATTGCAGCACGGGTACATAAGGTCGTTGTGATGATAATATTATTTTTTAACTGGCGCAGAGCAGTAGAGCCAGTGACACCGATATGAAAGTTGCTTTCGCTATACATAAATTCCTTAAATCCGTCGCAGTTACCCGTGCGGACAAGTTTCAAAAGCTGTTCTTCAAGAATATATGTCTGGTTGTGTTGCTCATTTTCCTTTTTCTGATAAGTTTCTTCCAGAAGAAGAGAGGCATCGGTTGTAACATCATTTTCAGAAAATGTCTGCCCAACAGAAGTAAGCTGGTCGAGTGAAATGGTTTCTTCGTGCAGACAATAATTTAAAAAGATACATTTTTTCAACAGAGAAGGCAAGGATAGACATGGAATCTGGCGGAGAAACAAATTGAAGTCAGAGCGACTGTCGTTTGATACCATGTAGTCTTTGTATAAATGCTGCAGATCAGAATCAGAATAAGGCACAGTTGTGACTGGACCAAAAACAATGTAACCGTTTTTCCAGTGATTTAATCTAAGAGAGCAAAAAATAATACCATATTCGGTCGTGCAGTAAGTAATACGGTCTGAACCGGAAAAAAGTTCCTGAAGATATTGGAATGGTGGATAAGTCAGTTCATTCTGTTCCGGCATGCAGAAAATACATTTTTCATCCGAAAAAAGATACATCGGAATATTTGAGTCCAGGTAGTAAGCTTCAATAAAATGAATCAGGGAATAAGTTCTTTCCATAAGTTTCTGCCTCTGTTCTATGTGTAATAATAATTTGTATGTTACATTCTATCTATCAGCGTAATCGAAAATATTTCCCAAGTCAATAGAAAAAAGCATAATAAAAGTATAAATATATAAATAAAAGTTTAAAAATGAAATAAAACAACGCGTAATCCCGTTATGATATAGCCATGATGAAAACCCGATAACAATGTAACTAGCAATACATCATAATAAGGAGGAAACGACAGTATGGAAAGAGAGAAGATTCAGAATTTGATCTCTCAGATGACGCTGGAAGAGAAAGCAGGAATGTGTTCCGGTGCTGATTTTTGGAATCTCAAGGGCATAGAACGACTAGGGATCCCGAAAGTCATGGTGACAGACGGACCGCATGGAATCAGAAAGCAGGCAGAATCAGCAGATCATCTTGGAATCAATGAGAGCGAAAAAGCAATTTGCTTTCCGGCCGGATGCGCAACAGCATCTAGTTTCGACCGTGACTTGATCCGCAGACAGGGAGAGCTGCTCGGACAGGAATGTCAGGCAATGAATGTAAGCACGATTCTTGGACCGGCTATGAACATTAAGCGTTCACCGCTTTGCGGAAGAAACTTTGAATACTATTCAGAGGATCCGTATGTATCTACAGAGATAGCAGCGGCGCTGATCGAAGGTGTTCAGAGCAAGAAGGTAGGAACTAGTGCGAAGCATTTTGTGGCGAATAATCAGGAAAAGCGTCGTATGACAAACTCTTCTGATGCAGATGAAAGAACATTAAGAGAAATTTATCTGGCATCCTTCGAGGGTGCAGTTAAGAAAGCAAAACCATGGACGGTCATGAGTTCGTACAATCGTATCAACGGAGAATTTGTTGGAGACAATAAAGAATATCTGACAGATATTTTAAGAAAAGAATGGGGATTTGACGGATATGTTGTTTCTGACTGGGGTGCAGTCAATGACAGAATTTCATCTCTTGCAGCGGGTCTTGACCTGGAGATGCCGCCTGGAGACCATGAAAATGACCGACTGATCGTAAAGGCAGTTCAGGAAGGAAAACTTGATGAGAGCGTAGTTGATCAGGCTTGTGAAAGAATTCTTAATATTATTTTCCGTTACACAGAGAATCGTGATGAGAAAGCTGTATTCGATTATGAAAAAGATCATAAGGCAGCGGCTGAAATCGAAGCGGAGTGTATGGTATTATTAAAGAATGAAAATGAAATTCTTCCACTGAATTCTGATAAGAAGATTGCATTTATCGGAAAATATGCAAAGACACCTAGATATCAGGGGGGAGGAAGTTCTCACATCAACAGCTGGAAAGTAGAGTCAGCACTGGATGCGGCAAAAGAAATTCCGGAACTTGCGAACGTGACTTTCGCGGAAGGATATCAGGATGAGAAAGATGAAGTTATCGAAGAGCTTCAGATGAAAGCTGTAAAGGTAGCGGCAGAAGCTGATGTGGCAGTTCTTTTCCTTGGACTTCCGGATAACTTCGAATCTGAAGGATATGACAGAAAGCATATGAATCTTCCAAATTGCCAGAATGAACTAGTAGAAAAAGTCCTTGAAGTACAGAAACATGTAGTAGTAGTTCTTCATAATGGTTCCGCAGTCATTATGCCTTGGAAAGATCAGGTGGAAGGTATCTTAGAAGCTTATCTTGGAGGAGAGGCTGTAGGAAAAGCGGTCGCGGAAGTGCTTGCAGGAATCAAGAATCCTAGCGGACGTCTGGCAGAGACATTTCCACTTCGTCTGGAAGATACACCTTGCTATCTGACTTACGGAAAAGGATTTGACAATGCAGATTACAGAGAAGGTGTGTTTGTAGGATATCGCTACTATACATCTAGAAAGATGGAAACAGCGTTCCCGTTCGGACATGGACTTTCTTATACAACATTTGCGTACAGTGATCTTCAGCTTGATAAGAAAGAAATGACTGACAAAGAGAGCGTACAGGTAAGTGTGAAAGTAAAGAATACCGGAAATCGTGCGGGTAAAACGGTTGTTCAGCTTTATGTAGAAGCACCGGAAACAGAAGTTATCCGTCCGGTCAGGGAACTGAGAGGATTTGAAAAGATTTTCTTAGAAGCCGGAGAAGAAAAGACCGTTACATTTATACTGGGCGAGAGAGCATTTGCTTACTGGAATACATTGATCCATGACTGGTATGCAGAGGAAGGCACTTATAAAGTCATGATCGGCGAAAATGCAGATCAGATGTGTGTAGGGGAAGAAATCACAGTACATCCTACAAAAGAACTTCCAAAAACATATTCCTTAAATACTTGTCTTGGTGAGCTGATGCGTGATCCGAAAGCACAAGCTGTGATGGCACCATTTATGCAGGGAATGGCACAAAATGATGCAGCAACGGATATGGCAGAAGCGAATGCAAACGACCAGTCAGGGGTTGTGAATCAGGAAATGATGGCAGCCATGATGGAAGGAATGCCACTTCGTCAGCTACTAAGCTTCGTTCCGGGAATTAAAAGAGAAATGCTCGAACAGATTGTAGATGCGTTAAATCAATTATAGGATGAGATTGTAATAAAGAGTTGTTATTCGCAGTAAGCTGAGAATAACGGGATAAGGAAAAAATAAGAGAGGAACAAAAAATGGCTAAAACAAAAAAAGAACTTGGTCTGGACTCAATGGGAGTTCAGAAATCAATGAGAATGACAGATTATCTCGGTGATGGTCTTGGACAGATGCCACTGAACATTATGTCTGGTCTGGTGGGACAGCTGACTTACTTCTATACAGAGAAGGTTGGATTGGCAGCAGGAATGGTTGCGACAATGCTTCTGGTTGCAAAGATTATCGATGCATTTTCAGATCTTCTTATGGGTAAGATCATGGATGCCGGAAAATCACCAAAAGGAAAATGTCGTCCTTGGTTTATTAGAATGGCAGTTCCGTCATTTGTAATGATCGTGTTACTGTTTACAGTGCCAAAGAATGCAGGCAGCGGAATACAGGCAGCATACGTATTGATCACAAATATATTGATCACAGCAGTTGTTTACACAGCAGTTGCAATTCCTTACGGAGCATTGATGGCTATGCGTACAGAGAGCTCTGAAGAGCGTGGTAAGATGGGTATCTTCCGTGCAGCATTCGGATATATTGCAGGAATGATCATTGCGATCCTTTTGATTCCGATCACAAATATGCTTGGCGGAACACAGAGTGCATGGATTAAAGTTGCTGTAATCTTTGGATTGATTTCAGTACTTTCTTTATTGTTACTTTACAAGGTTTCAAAGGAAAATGTGCAGATTGTAGAAAAAAGTGAAGATGAGGATGTGCAATTTGCAGAAGGCCTTAAGATTCTTTTCAAGAACAAATACTGGGTGATCATGCTCATACTTCAGTTTTTAATGAATATTTCTTACGGACTTAGCACATCCGGTGGTACATATTATGCAAAATATATTCTCGGAAATGATAACATCGTAGCACTTCTTGGAGCAGTCGGACTGATCCCTACATTCCTTGGATTTATCCTGACAGGACCGATGACATCCAAATTAGGTATGACAAAAACTTGTATGATTTCCTGTGTTATGGGAGCTGTAGCTTGTTTAGTCAGAGTATTTACTCCATATAGCCTTGCAACATGTATTGCAGGTGGTGTTGTTACAACATTTGCCAATATACCTCTGATGTGCCTGTTTGGAGCAATGGTTAATAACTGTGTTGAGTATAATGATTACAAGTTTGGAAAACGTATTGTAGGTATGACAAACAGTGCAAACTCATTCGGAAGTAAGATCGGATCCGGTATCGGAGCATCCCTGATCGGATGGCTTCTCGCAGCAGCAGGTTATAAAGCAGCACTTGAGGTTCAGCCGGCATCGGTAGATACAGCAATCTTTGCATTTGGTATCTACATTCCGCTTGCACTTTTCGTAATCATGTTTATCCTCTTAAAGAAGTATGATCTTGAGAAGAGATATCCTGAGATTGTAGCAGAACTGCAGAAGAGAAAAGAAACAGAATAGAAATGATAGAATAAAATGAAGGGACGGAACTGCCAATGAGGTTCTGTCCTTTTGTGGATTTACTGAAAATGGAGGAAATAGAATGAGATTATATGATTTTAGAACAGAATACAGAGAAAATCCAATCGGACTTACAGAGAAAGCACCAAGATTTTCCTGGAAAATAGAATCTGATGAGAAAGATACAGTACAGACATCCTATGAGATTAAAGTGACAGATGAAAATGGAAAACTTGTATGGGATAGTGGGAAAAAGATATCTGACCAGTCTGTCTTGATTTCATATGAAGGTGAAGCACTGGCAGGTGAGACTTTTTATTTAGTAGAAGTAACTGTAGCTGATAATCATGGAAATGTAGAGTCAGTGGAAGGTTCTTTTGAAACAGGAATTTTTGATCAGACAGAATTCAAAGCGCAGATGATCACAAGTGATTTCCCGGAAGATGAGACAGCATGTCCTGTATTTGGTAAAACATTTGCACTTAGTAAGAAAGTAAAGAAAGCACGCCTGTATGCAACTGCACATGGTGTATATGAGGTGACATTGAATGGACAGACAGTAGGTGATTACCGCATGGCACCTGGCTGGACAAGTTATCACAACAGACTGCAGTATCAGATCTATGATGTGACAGAGAAGCTTGCAGAAGAAAATGAAATCGCAATTACAGTTGGAAACGGATGGTATAAAGGAATCCTTGGTTTCTATTGCCAGCCGAATCAGTATGGTACACAAGCAGGAGCATTTGCACAGCTTCATGTTGAGTATGAAGATGGAAGCAAAGAGGTAATCGCTACAGATGAAACATGGGCTGTAAAAACAGGAGAGATTCGTTACAGTGAAATTTACATGGGTGAGACAATTGACACAGATGCACCGGAGATAAAAGAGGGAAAAGTCGTTGTCAAAGAGTTTGATAAGGCTGTTCTGACCGCACAGGAGAATGAACCTGTTCGTATCACAGAGAAAATTGTGGGTAAAGAGTTGATTGTGACACCAAAGGGTGAAAAACTTGTTGACTTCGGACAGATTGTTACAGGTGTTGTAGAAGTGCATGTGAAAGGTGAAAAGGGACAGAAGATCGTGCTCCGTCACGCAGAGGTACTGGACAAGGATGGCAACTTCTATCCGGAGACACTTCGTCAGGCAAAATCAATCGATACATTTATCTGCAACGGAGAAGAACAGATTTTTCGACCGCATTTTACATTCCACGGATTCCGTTATATCTGTGTGGAAGGAATGGAAGAATTTACAGCAGATCAGTTTATTGCCTGTGTGACACATTCTGATATGGAAAAGACAGGTGATTTCCATTGTTCTAACAAAAAAGTAAATCAGCTACAAAATAATATTACATGGAGCCAGAGAGATAATTTCCTTGATATCCCGACAGATTGTCCGCAGAGAGACGAGCGTCTTGGATGGACCGGAGATGCGCAGGTATTCTCCTGGACAGCCGCATTTAACAGAAATACAGCACTGTTCTACACGAAATGGATGCGTGATGTGGCAGCAGAATCTTCTCTTGAAAAGGGTGTTCCGCATGTAGTGCCGGATATTCTGGATTCCTACAGTTCTTCTGCATGGAGTGATGTGGCAGTTATCGTTCCTTGGGTTGTTTATCAGATTTATGGCGATAAAGGTATCCTGAAAGAAAACTGGAAATGTATGCATGAGTGGGTAGACTACATTAAGAACAACTGTGAAGAGAATGGTCTCTGGCAGAGTGGATTCCAGTACGGAGACTGGCTTGCACTGGACAAAGAAGAGAGTGCGGACAGAACCGGAGCAACAGATAAATATATGATTGCAAATGCTTACTATCTGTATGTCACAGATCTTGTGAAGCAAACAGCAGAGGTGCTGGGAAAAGACGAAGAAGCGAAAAAGTATGCTGATCTTTATGAAACAACTTTGGATGCATTCCAGCGAGAATATTATACAGAGACAGGACGTATTGTAAGTGAAACACAGACAGGTGCTATCATTTCATTATACTTTAATCTTGCAAGAGAAAAAGACAGAAAACGTATTTTAAATACTCTGCTTACAAATATTGGAAACCACAAAAATCACCTGGCTACAGGATTCGTTGGAACACCTTATATCTGTCATACACTTTCTGAAAATGGAGCACATGAGATGGCGGCAACACTCTTTATGAAAGAAGATTATCCATCATGGCTCTATGCAGTAAACATGGGAGCAACTACAATCTGGGAGCGTTGGAATTCAATCAAACCGGACGGAACATTTGATGAATCAGGAATGAACTCTTTAAACCATTACGCGTATGGTTCTGTAGGTGACTGGATGTACCGCAAGGTTGCCGGATTATCTCAGTTAGAGCCGGGATATAAGAGATTCCAGGTAAAACCGATGTTTGTAAAAGGCATTGAAGAGTGGGGCACAGAGTTTGAATCCGTATACGGAAAAATCGTAGCAAATACATCCTGCAAGAATGGAAAAATTCATGTGCATGTAGAAGTTCCGGCCAACACAACAGCTGTAATTGTTCTTCCGGAAAAAGAGGAAGTACACGAAGTTGGTTCCGGTGTATATGATTATGAATATGCAACAGAGACATGCCTTGCAGTAGAAAGATTCAGTATGGACAGCACACTTGGCGAAATCGTTGCGGAACCACTTGCTGCAGAAATGTTTAATCAGATGGCACCGGGAATGTTGGAAGGACCTATGATTCAGTTCGCATATGGAATGACACTGGCTGAACTTCTTGGGGCTGCGCCACAGGCGAAACCGATGTATGAGGCAGTTGTTAATGCTTTGAATCAGAAGGAACAAGAAAAAGGGAATGATTAAGTATGAAGAGTAATGAAATTAATATAAGAGATCCCTATATTTTGCCATATGATGGAAAATACTACCTTTACGGAACGAGAAGTGAAACTGCATTTGTAGGATAGGCCTATGGTTTCGATGTATATGTAAGTGATGATCTGAAAAACTAGGAAGGACCTTTTGAGGTCTTTCCCAGACCGGAAGGATTCTGGAGTGAGAAGAGCTATTGGGCTCCGGAAGTGTATTATTGGAGCGTTGATGTCCCAGAGTGGGCAGATGCAAGAGGAAAAACAGAATCAAAATGAACAGAATGAAATGGCGGCGACGATGTCTCCGGAAGCCATTCAGGCGATGATGAACAACATGTCCTTAAGAGATATGCTGCAATTTGCCCAGATATCAGCAGAGATTATTGAGCAGATAAACGCACAGCTTGGCGGTATTCCGAATATATAAGAGATATATAGTCAAAAGAAAGCGATTATGTAGATGTTTATGCCGATTTTACAATGAAAGTAAAATTGAAAATTATAATTAATGGCACAAAAGTACAATACAATGATTTCCTTTTGTAATGATATGAGCATATCAGATGTAAGCAAATAAAAAATCAGAGAGGAGTGATTCAATGAACAATTCAATTAAACCAGGTGAGGTATGGATGGATACAGATGGAAAACGGATACAGGCTCATGGGGGCAATCTGTGGTATGAGGGAGGCGTATTCTACTGGTATGGAGAGAATAAGGAGTTTACTACAGGTAAAGATGACATCTGGACCTGGGGCATCCGTTATTATTCTTCTGTCGACTTATATAACTGGAAAGATGAAGGATTCTTGATTGAGGCAGAGCCGGATAATGAAAACTCAATTTTTCATCCCAAGCGTCGCATGGATCGTCCTCATATTATCCGGAATAAAAAAACAGGAAAATATGTCTGCTGGCTAAAGTATTGTGATAAAAACTGTTTTGCGATCGTCACCTCTGATAAGTTCTCTGGACCATATCGGGTTGAAAAAGATTTTTTCCAGCCTTATGGAAGAGAGTGCGGGGATTTTGATCTGGCGGTCGACGATGAAACCGGAAAAGCGTATCTGTATGTAGAATGTGATCATAAAGATATTATTTCCTGTGAATTATCGGATGATTACCTTGATATTCATGGAGAATATAAAGTACATTACAGTAATCTGAATCCGCCGTTGACAAGAGAAGGAACTACACATTTTACCAGAAACGGAAAACATTATCTGCTTACCAGCGGTATGACCGGTTATGTGCCGAATCCTTCTGAGGTTGCGATTGCGGATGACTGGCAGGGGCACTATATCGTTCAGGGAAATCCTCATGAGCAGGATATGAGCAGAGCATCTTTTAACAGCCAGATTTCAGCAGTGTTTAAATATCCCGGAAGAGATTTTTATATAGCGCTGGCAGACCGCTGGGTTCCAAATTATGTGATGACGAAAGAAAAATATGAAGCGATAGAGCGGGTCGTCACATCCCAGTTTGACAAAAGTGTCAAGGCGTTACCGTCAGACTATCAGGAGATAGCGGATTGTCCGTTTATGGGAAGTGCCAATACCAGTATTGCAGACTATGTCTGGCTGCCGATTCGATTTGAAGGGGATGAGGTTTGTATTGACTGGAAAGAAGAATGGACGATATAAGAGCTGACAGAATGGATAAGAATCCCAGGCAGCAGGAGCAATATAGGAGCGAAGAATTATGATAAGAATTAAAAATATAACATGTGAACACTGTACAGCACCGCTTGCAGTTACAGTTCAGAATCCCCGTTTTTCCTGGGTTCTGGAATCTGACAGAAATCAAACATATCAGAATGCGTATCGGATTGTTGTGTTGAACCCCAGAGAGGAATGCGTTTGGGACAGTGGACGAAGTGAGAGTGCGCAATCAACAGATGTCTCTTATGAAGGAGAACTGCTTCTCTCTGACAGCAGGTACAAGTATCAGATCACTGTCTGGGATGATCAGGAAGGCAAATGTGTAAGTGAGTGGATGTATTTCGAAACGGCTTTCTTTGTAATGGAAGATTGGAAGGCAAACTGGATTGAACCAGACCCGCTTCCACAGCTTCCCCAAAATCCATTGGAAGGTGCTTCCAGAAAATGGATGGATATTGTGAATTCCATGATGCGGGGAGAACCGGTGCAAATGATTTCAGATGAAGAGAACCTGAAATCTCAGGGGCTGGAACCATACGATCCACCGGTACGTCTGAGAAGGCAGTTTCAGTTGAAAGGACAGGTGAAATCTGCCCGTCTTTATGTGACGGCACATGGCATTTATGAAGCGAAGATTAATAGAAGAAATGTGACAGATACGGTATTGAATCCTGGCTTTACGACTTATGACAAACGAATCAAATATCAGGTATACCCGGTGGGACATTTACTACATGTGGGCCAAAATGCCATTGCAGTTACCATATCTGACGGGTGGTATAAAGGAAAGATCGCTCTCGGAAGAGGGTGTGAATATGGCGAAGTACCGGGGCTTCTGCTTCAGATTGAGGTGAAATATGAAGACGGAACGGCAGAGACCATCTGCTCCGATGGAACATGGCAGTATTCTTTTGACGGACCGATCCGTATGGCCGATTTATTCCTTGGCCAGACAGTAGACGGGCGTTTGGAGGATGGAGAACCGTCGGATTCTTCCTATTGCGCAGAAAACTGGAAACCGGTTCAAGTAAAGGAAAAACCGGGCGATGGAAACGAAGCTGACAGAGAATTTAATGGTGTGCTGGAAGCACAGACAGCACCACCGGCGAAAGTGTTTGAAGAGATTCCGGCACAGAAAGTATGGAATGCACCCAACGGAGATACTCTTGTGGATTTCGGACAAAATATGGCCGGTACGATTCGTGTGATTGTCCGGGGAGAAGAAGGAGAGCAGGTTACATTTGAACACGGAGAAGTTCTGGATCGGGACGGAAACTTTACTTATGTATTTGAAAAGGATGATACTAGGGCACAGAGAGATTGCTATATCTGCAGGGGTACCGGAGACGAGATATTTGCGCCACAGTTCACCTACCACGGTTTCCGCTATGTGCGAGTAAAAGGAGGAAATCACTGGACAAAAGAACAGTTTACTGCATTGGCAATCAGTACGGTTAATGAAGTGACAGGAAGCTTCCGATGTTCCGATAAACAGTTGAATCAGCTTCAGCACAACATATACTGGAGTCAGCGATCCAACAATATTACGATCCCTACGGATTGTCCCACAAGAGAAAAAGCCGGATGGACCGGGGATGTTGTTGTATATGGACCGACGGCTTTATATAATCAGGATATGACCGCTTTTTATGAAGACTGGCTGAGAAGTATTCGCATGGAACAGACAGAGAACGGTCACGTGCTGAATACTGTACCATTGATCAAGAATTATATTCAGCAGACAGCGGCAGGATCCATTGGGTGGGGAGATGTTGTTCTGACACTTCCTATGCAGTTATATACTCTGCGCGGTGATATTCAGGCACTGAAAGAGAATTACAATGCAATGGAGAAATGGATGTGCGCCATACGTGCAAGTGCATATGAATTACCCACTGCAAATCCAATGGGTGGTATGTCACAGGAAGAGTTTGATGCTATGTCAGAGCGTCGACAGGATAATCAGCACTATCTGATCAACACCGGATTCCATTTTGGAGACTGGTTAGTGCCCAGCGTCAAAGATGCCAATGGATTTTCAGACGGACCGGCGTCTAGTTTCCTGACAATGAATTATGTAGATACAGCAATTCTTGCAGATGATGCAGATTTGTTTGCACAGATTTCTGATTTGCTCGGATATACAGAAAAAGCGGAGGAATATCGTAAATTTGCACAAAGAGTCCGTGATGCATTCTATGAGGAATACGTGGATGAAAATGGCAGGCTGAGCCAGGAGATGCAGGGCAATTACATTCTTGCGTTAAAATACCATATGATACCGAAAGATAAGGAATCAGCACTTGCAAAGCGTCTGGACGATCTGATTCATCAAAACGGTGACTGTCTGGATACAGGATTTATGACGGTTGCCCATATCCTGGATGTCCTGTGCGATTATGGATATGAAGAAACCGCATGGAAAATTCTGTGGCAGAAGAAGTGCCCGTCCTGGCTGTATGAGATTGAACGCGGTGCAACAACGATGTGGGAAAACTGGGATGCAATCCGTGAAGATGGATCGATCTGCGAGTGTTCCTTCAATCATTATGCATTTGGATGCGTAGGAGATTTCATATACAGAAGGATTCTGGGAATTCAGAATGACGGAATCGGGTATGACAAAATCCGCATTGCACCGGGCTACAACTGTGGTCTTAATTGGGCAGAGGGAAGTTATGAGAGTGTTCATGGTGTTATCAGGATAAGATGCCAGTTTTCCGTTTCGAAACCCTTCGTAGAATGTGAAATCCCAGCCAATACGAGGGCGATTCTTGTTCTTCCGGATGGGACAGAGAAAGAGATCGGAAACGGAAAAATCTGCGAGGTGTATTAGACGATGGCTTTTTCAGAAACATACTCATTTATAGTACTGCAAAGATACTTGGCACAGCAGAGCCATTGAGCAAGAAGCCCCCACTTCAAAATCAGGGATTTAAGAGGTGGGAGCATGTCACTTCAGATAAAAATTTTTCTACCTCAACCGGAATTCGTTCATCTCTCCAGGCAAGGAGAATTTCTGTCGAGAGATTCGTATCCTTAATAGAATAAGCATAAAGACAGGGGTTGAGTTCTCTCATGGAAGAAGGGAGGATGGCAACCCCTAAACCATGTTCGGCCAAAGTCATGGCGGTTCTGGCATCTTCACATTCGCAGTATATGTCACAAGTTAATCCGTTATCTTCAAAAGCAGATATAACATATTTGCGATAGCGATGAGAAAGTATCAAGGATTTTTGTGATAGTTCTTTTAATGAAATGTTTGTATATCCAATATCAAAAAATCCAGGGATTGCCATTGCTACTAAATTCTCCTGTAATAAAACGCTGGTGTTGCATTCATTTAATACAATCGGTGTTCTAAGTGTTGTAATATCTACCAGGCCATTTTCTAATTCATTTTTTAAAGCAAATGTAGAACCTTCATGTATATCAAAGTGAATATCAGGATATTTTGAAGCAAATCGAACTAAGTAATCAGACATAATGGAAACACTGGAAGGTGTCAGACCAATATGGAGAGTAGCAGACTGGCTTGCCTTAATTACTTCACGTTTAGTGATATCCGTCATAGTAAGCAGACTGGTGGCCCTGGCATAGAGCACTTTACCGGCTTCGGTCAGAGTAATTCTTTTTGTACCTCTGATAAAAAGCTGTACTTGTAATTCTTCTTCCAGCATTTTCATCTGATAGCTTAATGGTGGTTGTGTCATGTGCAGAGCTCTGGCGGCAGCACTGACATTTCCCTCGTCTACAATTGCACGAAAGTATTCCAATTGTTTGATCTCCATATAATTTTCTCCTATTGAAAAAAGATATATAAATATTATTATATTATTATACAAAAACAATATTTTTTATATATTTTAATTCGTGTTATACTTGGAGTCAAGGAAAGAAAGCAAAAAAGGAATGAAAGTATGAAACGAATTGATTTTGAACACGGAACAATTACAGGAAATATTTTAGGTGCGGCATTACCGATGCTGGTGGCACAGATATTGAGTCTTTTGTATAATATCGTGGATCGAATTTATATTTCCAGAATTCCGGAAGTCGGAACAACAGCACTTGGAGCGGTGGGCTTATGTTTTCCAATTATTGTGATTATCACAGCATTCAGTAACTTGTTCGGAAGCGGCGGTGCCCCTTTATTTTCCATTAATAGAGGAAAAGGAAATACAAAAAAAGCTGAAACAATTATGAATACATCATTTTCAATGATGTGCATTTGTGGAGTGGTATTAATGGTAATCGGCATGTTGTTTGCAAGTCCGATACTGGTATTATTTGGTGCATCAGAGGAAGGGTTATCTTATGCGTATCCATATATGATGATTTATCTGATAGGAACAGTGCCATCCATGATTGCAACAGGAATGAATCCATTTATTAATGCACAAGGTTATGCTACATCAGGCATGCTGTCTGTAACAATTGGAGCAGTTGCCAATTTAATTTTGGACCCATTATTTATATTTGGATTGCATTTAGGAATAGAAGGAGCTGCAATTGCAACGATTATTTCACAGACTTTATCAGCAGCATATGTATTTTATTTTTTAAGAAAGAAATCGGAGCTAAAAGTTCGAATGCTCTCCAAGGCAGAATGGAAAGTATGTGGAGCAGATGCAAAAAATATCGTGAGTCTTGGTAGTGCAGGATTTATTATGCAGCTGACAAATAGTTTAGTAACAATATGTTGCAACAGTGTGCTGTCAGGTATCGGAGGAGATGTTTATATATCAGTGATGACAATTGTATCAAGCATCCGGCAGATGGTAGAGACACCAATTTATGCTATGAATGAAGGAACCTCTCCAATTTTAAGCTACAATTATGGAGCACAGCGTCCAAAACGTGTTAGAAAAGCAATTAGAGTGATGACTTGCATGATTCTTATTTATACGGCAATCATGTGGAGTGTGATTATTTTTGCACCAGAATTTTTAATCGGAATTTTCAGTTCGGATAAAGAATTACTGGTAGATGCAGTAGAAGCATTGAAGTTGTATTTTGCAGCATTTATATTTATGGATCTGCAATATATTGGACAGACGGTATTTAAATCATTAAATAAAAAGAAACAGGCAATCTTCTTTTCGTTACTTAGAAAAGTATTTATAGTTGTGCCGTTAACATATTTGTTTCCATATATATTTCATATGGGAACAAGAGGTGTGTTTTTAGCAGAACCGATATCAAATGTAATTGGAGGAAGTTTGTGTTTTATTACAATGCTGGCAATTGTGATGCCGGAGTTAAAGAGAATGAAGGAGGCAAATTATGAGTGAGTTAGATGTGATTCAAGATTTTTATGAGAAGGATCGGAAAGAAAAAATTGACAAATATCGTATTTTAAATGAAGCGGTTGTAAAGGGACAAATCCTTTTTACAGGATCATCATTGATGGAACAATTTCCGATAAATGAATTGTTAATGACTGAGAAAATGGATTGTATTATTTA
>OASY01000882.1_pt1 | contig 16264 bp, 15 predicted proteins | sample 1501231 | NCBI WGS metagenome assembly OASY01 (sample SAMEA2579917, study PRJEB22360) | human gut metagenome | biome: human gut; feature: human-associated habitat; material: faeces | place: Denmark | collected 2008/2010 | reverse complement strand
GAGCAGCCCTTAACTCGTTGCGGGGAGAGTGGAGTCCAGAGGTAGGGAGGGGGGAGTCGAAACACCCCTCCCTACCTCTGGCCCGCGCGGAGCGCAAGCCGCTTGACCGAAAGAAAAAACCTGCCCCGCGCCACCGGCGCGCCCGCAGCCTGGAAATAAAAAAGACTTCTGCACGACGAAATGCAGAAGTCTTTTTGTTTATCCAAGGATCTCTTCTCCGCTGGAATTGGTGACCGTCAGCTCCTGTCCGGTCAGACTGGTGACGAGAGCGATATAGCTCGTCCCGGCTTCGATGTTCATGGTGCGGCCATCGGCGTCGTAGAGCAGCAGCGTGTTGTCCCGGCCCTGTGTCCAGGTGATGGTCCACAGATGCCCGCCGTTGAGCCAGACGCCGCCGCCCATGCTCAAATCGTAGTCGTAGGTCTTGCCGTCGTCCCGCAGCTCGGAGGCGCTGAACAGCACCAGCAGATTATCGAACCCGGCCTGCTGGCCGTTGTTGGCGTCCAGCTGGGGCGTGCCGTCGGCGTGGAGCATCCGGTAAAGCCCGCTGTCGGCGTCGTAGGAAAAGCCGGTGGCGTTGTCGTCGTCAAAGCAGACCCGGACATTCACCGCGTCCGGCGCGGTGGCGTCCGGCAGCTTGCCGTCTGCTTCCTGCGGGAGAAGTGCAGGGAGGGACAGCACTGCGTCGGCCCCGGAGGAGGCACTATCCGCCGCGGCGGATACGACGCTCGTCACCCGGGATTCCGTCAGAGCAGAGGAGATGCTCAGCTCGTCCAGTACCTTAGAGATGGCCTTGCCGCTGGTGTACCACAGCGGTGCGTTGCTCCACTCACTGCCGCAGTCGAAGGCGGTGCGCCCGGCCTCCAGAGCATCCACGGCCCGGATGGAATAGTAATCGAGGAAGTTCTGGTCGAACTGTCCCCCGCCCCGCTGTACCGGAATGGGCTGCTGGCCCACCAGCAGCCGCCAGTAGATGTCCTGACCGGCGGCCACCGGCCCGACCTTCGGGGTCGCGGCCAGCGCCGGATAGACGAGGCAGAGCTCAGTGGACGTACCCGCCTCGGTGAGGGCTTCCAGCACCACCGACGCCGAGGAAAGGCCCCACTGCGTGGTGGAGGCAGTGCTGTTCTCAATGGCCACGGCCACCGGACGCTGGCCCTGCCACTCGAGGGCAAGGCCGGTGAGCGGGTCGGTGGGGGCGGGCGCTTCCGGCTCGCTGTCGCTGGGCAGAAAGGCGCAGCCTGCCAGCAGCGCGGCGGCCAAAATGAGGCAGAGCGCAGTTCGAATACGCTTCATCGTCATGTTCCTCATGGGCTTACTGGTAACTGAAATTGCTCAGCTCGTCGTTGTCCACCAGTGCAAAGTAGGTCTTGCCCCGGTTGAGGGTCATCTCCTCGCCGGACTTGGTGTAAAGCTTGAGGGGGTTGGTGGGATAGGTCTTTTCCCAGCGGCCCACCTGCACGCCGCCGCGGGTGAAGAGGTAGGCGTCGCCGCCCTTGATGTACTGCACCTCCTGCACGTCATGGGAGTCGCCTGCGTAGGCGTCCATGTCGGCGAAGCAGACCACGACGTTCTCGAAGGTGAGCTGCTCACCGGTCAGCTCATCAACGGTGTTCTCGGTGGCCTTCTTGGAGGAGTTGTACATCTGCATCGCGTAGGTGTGGCTGAGCGCGGAGTAGCTGAACGAGGTGCGGTAGCTCGCTGAATGTACGATGGCGATTTTTTTGGCCGAGGGCTCACCCTTGAGCTTGTTGACCTCGTCGGTGCGGTAGTCGGCAAAGTGGAAGAAGGTCCCCTCGCTGGGAGCGTAGAGGCTGATGCCGGCATCAGAAGCGGCTTTGCAGATCTCCTTGCCGGAGGTGAACTCGGTGTGCTCGTAGGCCACATCGCGGCCGCGGTTATTGCGGTGAGAGACGATGGGGTGGATCGGGGTCTTGAAATAATTCTTGCCGCCGATGTTCAGCCCGGAGTAGCCGTACACGCTGACGAACTGGGTGCAGAAGATGCTCTCGCCGTCGTGGTAGTAGAGGATGTTCCAGGGCATGAGCAGCTGCAGGAACTGGTCGCGGCCTGAGCGGAGGGGGCCGACCTCGGGGATGCTGTCGGCGTCGCTGAACACGGCGCACAGGCGGGTGATGCCGCCCTCGACCTTGGCCTCGATGAGCAGGTCGGCGCTGCCGATGCCCCGCTGGGGGCGGGCATTCTGGCGCTGGGAGTTGGCGATGTTGTTCACCATCACAGCCACCGGGCGGCTGTTGGTGCTGCGCGCGGCGCCGGTGAGGATGTCGGCGTCGTACTCGGGCATGACGCCAAAGGCCGGGTCAAGCTGTTCGCCCTCGGGCGGCGGGGTGACGGCCATGTCGCTGGCAGCTTCCGACGAAGCAGCAGTCTCCCCTTTTTTGGTCAGGCCCTTGAGCAGGCCGGGCAGCTTGCCGCCCAGCGCGGCGCTTCCAGCCGCAGAGCAGCCGGTCAGGGCCAGCGCTGCCGCTGCCAGCCCGGAAATATGAAGGACAGACCGACGAGAGATTTTCATGATAAAACAGCCTCCTATCAAAAAGCCCTGCCGCATACGGGCCGGGACAGTTCGTTCTGCTTTGATTGTACTGGTTCGCGCCCCATTTGTAAAGAGGAAGTTGCCGCCAGAATATCCGCGCCCCAGAGAGGTGACAGTAAAACTGGCTTTTATAAAAGGAACGGGCGCTCTCCCGGCGGGGGTCTGTGTGCTGCGGAAAGGCACTTTTTTGCGCTTTCCTCTTGCTTTTTTGGCGCGGGTGTGGTAATATAATTCGGCAGTATCTGTAAATCTGAAAATATGCGCTCGTAGCTCAGCCGGTAGAGCATCTGACTTTTAATCAGAGGGCCAGGGATTCGAGTTCCCTCGAGCGCACCAAAATCCCACGAGGAATCGTAAGATTCCTCGTGGGATTTTCTTTTTTCCGGATGCTTGCACACCTTTGCACACTTTTTGCACACCGGCGGGAAAGCCGTGTTTTTCCTTGCATTGTCTGCATTCTGTGCATCGTGAGCGTTTTTTCCATACTTTTTTCAGGCGAACAGCAGGCGGGTGAACTCACGCCGCTGCTCGGGGTTCATCTGCCGGACAACTTTCAGCATCCCTTCCGGGGTGATCTGGATGCTGTCCGGCAGATTTTCTTTTACCGGCGCAGAGCCGGATTTGGGGGAACCGATGTCCTGTGAATAGAAGTCTGCTTCCAGCTTCTCAGCCAGCTCCAACCGGGGCTTGTCCTGCGTGTGGGCGTAGGTGTCCATCAGGATGCCGGTGGTGGCGTGACCGGTGTTGCCCTGCACGGCTTTGATGTTGCCGCCGGATTCAATCAACTGGTAAGTGGCACTGGAGTGGCGCAGACCGTGGAACACGATCTTCTCAAACTCCGGGTGCTCCGCGCGCCATGCGCGATACCATTTAGAAAGGGCTTCTGGGGCAACAGGCATACCGTTGGGCAGGCGGAAGAGCTGGCCGCAGTTGCGATATCTGCCATCCATGGCAAGCTCGTCCTGACGGAGCTTTTCCAGCCAAGCCAGCAACTCTTCCTTCAAGGGTTTCGTCAGATAAAGGGTACGGCTGGATTTCTTGGTTTTCGGCTTCTTCAGCACCAGTGCGGAGCTGCTGCCCTCACGCTGGTCGGGGAAGATGTGGTAGATCTGGTTCGGGTCGGTCTTTTCCAGCGCGAGCTTTTCGGTGCGCTGTAAGCTCCTGCCGACCGTGATGGTCCCACGTCCATCCGCTGCATCGAAGTCGATGTCTCCCGGCTGCAAGCCAAGGATCTCTCCGACACGCAGCGAGAGAATCATGCTCAGATGAACAGCAAGGTGGAGCGTAGGGTCGGTCATGGTCTGCAACGCAGCAAGCATGGTCTTTTCGTCCCAGATGGCACGTTCTTCCGAGGTCGATTTCGGGGCTTCTCTCGGAATCGGTGACTTGAGGAGCAGACCCCACTCAACGGCATAGGAAAAAGCAGTCTTGAGCATGGCGTGGACTTCCCGGATGGAAGCACCCGTCAGAAACTGCCGCTTCTGTTTGTCGGTGAGCGTTTGCTTGACACCCTGCTTATACAGTCCGCGCGGTGTCCGGCTCAGCGTGGCGTAGAACTGTTCGAGGTCATACGTCTGAACCTTCTGAATCTGTTTCTTGCCGAGATAGGGCACGACAAGATTCTGGATCATGGCTACCGTGTGGGTGTAGGTTTTGGGTGCCCACTTGTGCTTGCTGGACTGGATGGGAAGCCACTTGTAGAGCATCTCCTCCACCGTCATTGCATCGGGTATGAGGAACGTACCGTCCAAAAGTTCTTTCTCTATCGAGATTTTACGGTCTTGCGCTTCCTTCTTGGTTTTGAAGCTCTCCCAGCCTTCACAGATCCGGCCAGCATGGTCTTTGTATTTGAAACGAACGGAGTAGGAATCTCCGCGCCTGAGAATAGATGCCATAGATGTTCCCTCCCTCAGACCGCTGCAAACCAATCGTCAAAGCTCTGCTTGCTTACCCGGATGCTGGTACCGAGGCGGATCACCTTGAAATCTTTCGTGGTGTTGCACAGATTGTACGCAGCACGGTTGGAGATCGCCAAAAGCTGGGCAATCTCCTCCACCCGGTAGACAAGCGGGGCGTGTCGGACGGTTTTTCTGGTCTGGTCAGAAGGTTCTACGGCAGGGGTTTCGGACAATTCCATTGTAGGGAATTTGGGCGCGATTTTCAAGTCCTCACGGGTCAGTTTGGCGGAATTTTTGCGGACACTCGTCATAGGCATGTCTCCTTTGCACTTCTCCAGACCCGGTGCAGCTCCGGTTAAGTTGCACCCTTGTGGGCCGGTAAATATGTAAGGGCCTGCCGCTCCTGACCCGAAGCAGCAGCCCAAAAAAGTGCGAGAACTTGAATTTACGTGCCCTACGCGCCCCAAACCACACAAAAGTACCTTTCTGTGTTGATTTTATGGGGCGCATGGCTGGGATGTACGCGCCCTCTTGGGGCGCATCTTGGTTTCTCTCCCGCCCCGAAGAGCGTGTTGCCGCCCCGCATCCGCCCGGAAAGGGCAGATACGCGCCCCAAGAAAACAACGATCACAGGTAAAAACAAATGCTTTGGGGCGCGTAGGGCGGGAGATTTTCACTTTTCGTGTGTTTTATGCCGCAGCAAAGGCGGGGTGGACGCATACGCCCCGGAAGCCGCGGTACTTTCCCTCGATGTGCTTGGAAAAGGTCAGGCCATACTTCCCTGCATTTTTCAGCAGGAACTGGCTGAACTTCTTTTGCGGAACAGGCGATTCCAGATTATCCTCGCACCACTTGGTGTAGGCGCGATAGAGGTAGGTGGAGCGTTCCTCGGTGTCGGGCTTGAAGCGGACATACGCCGTTGCCTGCATGAACTGGGTCAGGTTGTCGCTGTCCGCCATGGCTGCTTCAAGGTTCTGGATGGAGCGCTCGCTGATGGTGAACTGATAGCAGTTCGCCAGCAGACGGTGCAGCCCCTCCAGCATCCACAGCAGGATGCCGGGACGCTCCTCGGACAACTCTTCGATGAGGAAGGGATTATCCACCCGGGCAGGGTCACGGTCTTTCACCGTGATGAGGATCTGTCTGCGCCAGAAGCCGTCGCTGTCATCGTGAGCGGCCACAAGGTTGCCATTGCCGAAGCAGATGAAACGAACGTACAGCAAGCCTTGGACAGCCTGCTTATTCTTTCGCTCAATGCACAAACGGTCCTCGGCGGTGACGATGGACTTGATGTTCCGGGTTTCGGGCAAAGCCACCATGTTCAGGTCGTCATCGACCATGACCAGCTTATACTCCAGATTTGCACTGGCAAAGCGGTTCGTTTCGATGCGGAGGATGGATTCGGAGTGAGAGGCTTCCCCGAACAGCTTCTTCAGCAGCAAGCCGATGCGGGATTTTCCCTCGCCGCCCTTGCCGGTCATGACCAGCATCTTCTGCGCCTTGGTAGACGGGATCAGGAGATAGCCAAGGTATTCCTGCAAGGTCAGAATGTCCTCCGGGATCAGTAGACCGTCCAGAAATTCCAGCCACTTGGTCGGTGCGGGGGCATCGGGCTGGTATTCCACGGGGAGCCGGTTCAGGCAGAGTTCCTTTTCCGGCACAAAGCCCCGCTCGTCCAGAAAGTAGGTCCCGTTCTGGAGATGGATGCGGTCAAGCTGGGGTTTCCATTCAGGGGTATAGGTTTCGATACGGAGTGCGTCCAGAACCTGCTTCTCCTTCTTGGCAAGGTTGTCGAGCACAAAGTCACGGAGATCGCTGTGGACTTCGTAGAGCAGTGCGTCCTCGTCTACCTCGCCGTTCTGGTCGAACAGCTTCTGTTTCAGGCACATCATGGGGTGCTTCTCTAAAAGGTACTGGCAGTAAGCGGTTTCACGCACTTTGCCCTTGCTGTCTACCCAAGGGCATTCGCATTCTTCCTCTTCTTCCAGTTCGTCCTCATCACGCCAATCTTCGTTCCTCTTTTTCCAGTCGCTCATGCAATCCCTCCCAATACTTCCGTAGCTCGTTTTCAGTCTGCGGATCCGGGAGCACCGAACAGTCCAGATAATATTCAACGATGTCAAGGTTCTTTATCGCTTCAAGGAAGCAGGGGTGAAGTTCTTCTGTGGGTGACTGCGGTGCATATCGGACCCGCCAACGCTGCAGACAGTGGTAATAGTCCAGCAACTGCTGCCGGACAGTGGGCGGTCTGCGGGGAGCAAGCCGCACCTTGCCGTCAGCAAGTGCCATGCCGAAGTCCTCCTTCAACTTTTCCACAGCCTTGTAGGGAGAAAGTTGAAAAAGTCTGCCGACAAAATCGATCACATCGCCATCGGCCTGACAGGCGAAACAGTGGAAACGGCTGTCCACCTTCATGCTGGGGTGTTTATCCCCGTGGAAGGGACAGCACATCATACCGTTCCGGTTTACGGCGAAGCCGTACAGCTCCGCCGCCTGCCGGGTCGAGATGGCGCTTTTTACGTCCGAAAAGACAGAGGTGCTACCCTCCGTCCCAATGGGTGGGGTACAGACGAAAGGACGAAGCCCGGTGAGGGGCGTGGGTGAGGTTGGGTTTATTCACACATCGATCCGTCAGAGTGTTGTTCATTTGACCTCCTGCTGCGGTACGGCATGGCTGCGCTCCTCCTTGCGGAAGAAGGCTTCCACGTTCTGTTGTGCGGTGCGGAGTTCACGCAGTTCGATCTGCGCTTTCTTGTAGCGGGTGTAGAACCCGTTTTTCTCCGAGGAAAGGGTCTGGTATTCGGCATCCAGTTTTTTGAGGTCCGGCAGAGTCCGGAGCCCATTGGCCTTAAAATAGGCGCAAGCGGCCTCGTAAACAGCAAGCTCTGCACGATGCTGCTCCTTGAACTTGGCGGGATTCCGCACAGTCTGGAGCTTCTGTGCAAGGGGCTTGTACTGCCGATAGACCACAAGATGCCCGTGCAGCTCCTTGAGGGAAGCCATGCGGGCATCCAAGTCTTTGACTACCGCCAGTGCATCGTCGTGCTGGGTTTGCAGTTCGGCAATGCGCTGGTGCAGGGCATCTTCGCTGAGCAGCTTCTTCTCCTGCAAGAGACACAGGGTTTGCGACCAGCGTTTGAGGTTGAACTTTTTCGCCCAACGCTCGTAGCCGATGCCCTTGCCCGCAGCAACGTTCGCCTGAATGTCAACCAGTTTCCTGATCTTATCCGGCTTCTTCTCGCTGCTGGACTGGATGATGGCGGCAAGCTGGATGTTTTGGGAGAGGGCGGTCAGCACCTGCTCTTTTTCCAGCTTTTTGCTCAGTTTCTTGGCGGTGATGAACTTTGTCCGGCCGGGCGGGCAGTAGCTTAACCGGCCTCGGCTCTCCTTCACGGCGATGCCGTGTTCCTGCATGAGCAATGCAGAAAATTCCTCGAAGGTGGTAGTCTTGTTCAGCACAGCGTAGATCTGCTTTCGCAGCTTGTCCAGCTCGGTCTGGTAGACGGTCTGGGTGGGCTGCTGCCCTTCGGCGGCAAGTTTGGCGTTGGCATGGTCGAGGCGGCGTTGTCCGCGCCGCTGCGCCCAATACTCGCGCTCCGAAACATGGTCGCCTTGAGCTTCCAGCAGGTTGATCTGGTTCAAATCGGCTTGCTCGCACATTTCCATGACTGCGACACGGAGGTGCCGGAGCATGGCAGAGGTGCAGCGGTGCTTCTTGCCCGCTTCCCAGTCGCACGGCTTGTCCATGAAGGGCTGCCGTTCCACGGTGCGGACACGCAAGCTGCCGATGACGATGTGGACGTGGATGTTCCCGGCACTGTTGTGACCGTCCGGGTGGGTGCAGACGATGGCGGGATGACCGGGGAAGTTGTCCTTACAGAACTGCAAGCCGAGGGCTTGCGCTTTCTCCATGGTCAGGCCGTTCTCTACTGCGTCCTTCGGGTCAAAACTTATAATATAGTGATGTGTCTTCACGTCCTCCCGCCCGCCGTTCTTGCCGTACTTGCGGTTGGCGATCAGGCAGGCCATAGCGAACGAGGACTCGCCGCACTCAAGGGTGTCGAGCAGGTACGAATCCCGCAGCTTGGGTCTGCCCTTCTCGTCCAGAATGGGCAGGCCGGTGTACTCGTTGTGCTGGAACGTGAGATAGCTCTCAGCAGCGGCATAGTTAGAGTTCTTCGAGCTTAAATGCTTGATGGTTGCCATACAGTTCACCAACCGTTTCCTCGGCGTTCAGCCGAAAGTTCGTGAGTGCGGACAGTTCCTCCAGAATTTGCGCCCGGAGCTGCTCGGTGTCTTTGCCGCCGGAGTTGAAGTGCCGTGCAAGCTGGTTAAGGTTGCTGCCCACCTTGCTGCACTGGGCAGACAAGGCAGCAAGCGCCGCCAGTGCGTCCTCGCCGCCCTGCGCCACCACGACGGTGTGCTTGACGTTCACGCCGTACAGGACACGACGGACGAGTTCGGACTGGGTGAGGTGGAGTTCTTTGCAGGCGTATGCGATCCGCAGCTTTTCTTCTGCGGTCACTCGGACTTTGATGATGTGTGTCTTTCGTTTTTGCGGCGTGTCATTGCGGTTCTTCTTTGCGTGTGCGTTCGGACTTTTCATTTCAGCCATATTCGACCTCCTGTGAAAATAATAAATGCCCACTCCGGGATGGAGAAGGCTATGTAAAGCGACACGCCGCTTTTGCGCTGAAACCAGCGCAACGCTGGAGCAGGGTTTGGGGCAGGCACTCCCCAACAAGTGACAGACCATGTGACAGAACATTTTCAAGCATTGAAAATTTGTGGCCACAGGTCGATACTTGCTTTCGCCCTTTCCGTGCAACACTGAAAATTTCAGAAGTCGAACCGCAATGCACGTTGAAGATTTTGCAGAGCAAAACGTGTGAAAAGGCAAAGCCCCTGCTCGTGGTCACCGTTCACACCGAACGCAGTTCCTGCCCCTGTTTTGCAGCGGCGTTGTCCGGCTCGCCCACAGAAAGTGTGAGGTCATGGCGCAGTATCTCGTTCAGACGGCTTATGTAAGATTCAAGGTACAGTATGAAGAAAGCCGGACGCAGTGCGGACACTACAACCTGCTTCTTTCAAGCATAAGAATAACACTTTGAGGTTGTGCGGTCAACAACTAAAAACAAATTTTGGAAGATTGAACAACTACATAAGATTTTATTTGTGAAAAAGAAAAATACCGCCCACGCAGCGCAGCGATGATTTTGTCGGATGAAGTAAGCGGCAAAATGAATCGGGTGTGTTGCGGGGCGGTAAAAATCTTCACGGAGAATAAATCCTCGCCACTCTGTATTTTTCTACAAATTTGGTGGGATTTGCGATAAAGAGTATCACGGATTGCGGCGAGCGTCAAGATGGTTTTGCAAATTTTATTGCAGTAAAGCGGTGATAGTAGGACTTATCATCTAAAACCGCGCAGAAATCAGCTGTTCTGCGATTGATACCATTCATTAAAATAGCGGTTGCTTTCCTCTTCATCGTGAACCCATTTTTTTGATGATTTGAAGGCATTGAATGGAGGACTGTACCCTCTCAGCGGCGTGATTTCCTGCACGTCTTTGACATTCCGATGCTGGATAATTTCAAACTCACTGCGCTCTGGAAGATATGCAATCACCTTGTCGGCGTGAATTGTTCCTTGATATACATGGCAGGGGCAGCGGTAAAAAAGTTCACTGCGGTGTGCAAACCATTCAGCAACATCGTAAGAGAGCGACCATGAAATAGAAAGCGGTGCGCGCTCAATGCTGCCGATGCCGCCGCGATATACGGTGAACATCTCAATGTCTCTTACGCTCTCCGGCAGAGCATCGCGCCAGTTGTCAGGACGAATGATTTTGGCTCGGCGGACATACTTCCGAATGATGGGAGAATGATCGCCGTGACTGTAATAATGTTGTAAGGCGTACCGACATTTGATTTCAAGAGGCATCAGATGTTCGCATTTGTACAGAAGGTCTTCCATCATCTTGGCATCGTAGAAGGAATATTTTTCAAAGGTTTGCCAATCTTGGTCATGGGCAGCTTGAACAGCCTCTTGGAATCTGGCGTTGAGAAACAAATTGTCTCGATAGATCACGCTTCGGGTCGCCTCCTTGTCATGGTTTGGTGAAAGGTTTGCAGTTCCTGTCCCATAAAAGAAAAGAACCGCCCTGCAAGTCAAGCGAAAAATTTTGTCGGGTGAAACGGCGGCAAAATGAATCGGGTGTGTTGCAGGGCGGTAAAAATCTTTATGGGGAACAAATCCTCGCCGTTCTGCACTTTTCTACAAAATTGGCGGGATTTGCGATAAAGGGTATCATGGATCGCAGGGCGCGTCAAGATGTTTTTGCAAATTTTATTGCAGTAAAGCGGTGATAGCAGAACTTTTTAAAGACTGTGATTCCTTTAAATCATTTGACACCGACGGCTTCTATGTTATAATGGATACATGGAACTTACATACAAGTGCCCCTTGCGCACCAGAGCAACAAACAGGATGGTCTGCTATGAACATTTTAGAAAGAATTCCGGGCGAAAACGCGCGCAGCTATGCGGTGCGCGTTCTGCGCTCCAACATCATCTCGCTGCAGCTCCCGCCGGGCAGCATCGTGAGCGAAAACGAGATCTCCTCGGCGCTCAATCTTTCCCGCACCCCTATCCGGGAGGCTCTGATCGAGCTTTCCCGCAGCAAACTGGTGGAGATCCTGCCGCAAAAGGGCAGCTATGTCACCCGGATCGATCTGGATCTTGCGGAGGAATCCCGCTTTCTGCGCTGCGTGGTGGAAACTGCGGTCTTTCGTCAGGCGGCAGAGCAGCAGCTGCCCGAGCGCTTCTTTTTGGAAATGAAGGACAACATCGCCCAGCACAAGCTGGCTTATGCAGCCGGTGACCGGGAGCGCGCCCTGAATCTGGACAACGAGTTCCACAAGATGGTCTATGCCGCAGCAGGCAAGCTTTGGACCTTTGGCGTGGTGCGGGAGCAGATGGTGCACTTTGACCGGCTGCGTTCCCTGAACATCCGGGTGGATGAGCAGGATCACACCATCAAGGATCACGAGGAGCTGCAATATGCCTTGGAAAAGCACGACCCGGAGCTGTGCGAGTACCTGCTCAACCGGCATCTGTCCCGCCACCGTCTGGTGCGCGAAACGCTGCTGGAGCGTTACCCCGATTATTTTGTCAAGTAAAAGCAGAACCACCCCGGCGCTCACAGTGAGCGCCGGGGTGGTTCTGCTTTAAGGAGAATGATTGTTTTGATCGGCTTAGCCGACGAAGAAGTTCATGGGGACGCTGACCAGTGCCGGGAACAGCACCATCAGCAGCAGGATGATGACTTCTGCCAGCAGGAAGGGCCAGACCGCTTTGACGATGCGCTCCATGTTGATCTTACCGGCACCGCAGGCAACGTTCAACACGGTGCCGACAGGCGGAGTCAGCAGACCCATGACGGTGACCATGATGAACACCACGCCGAAGTAGGTGGGGTCGATGCCTGCCTGCTTGATGGCGGGCAGCAGCACCGGGGTCAGGATCATGATGGTGGGGGTCACGTCCATGGAGGTGCCGACCAGCAGCACCAGCAGGCAGCTGACCAGCATCAGCACGGTGGGGTGTGCAATGAAGGGGGTGAGGATCTTGGTGACCATTGCAGGGATGTTTGCCACGGTCATGACCCAGGAGGACACCATAGCGGCGGCGGCAAGGAACATGATGACCGAGGAGGATTTTGCGGCAGAGATCAGGCAGTCCAGCACATCCCGGGGCTTCAGCTCGCGGTAGACGAACATACCCACGACCATGGCATACACCACGCAGATCACGCCTGCTTCGGTGGCGGTAAACTTACCGCTGCGCAGACCGATGAGGATGAACAGGGGCAGCAGCAGCGCCCACAGACCATCGCGGATGGAGTGCAGGACCTGACGCTTGGTCTGGCGGGGTGCGGTGGGCAGGTCTTCCCGCTTTGCAACGAAGAACCAGATCACGCACAGGGACAGGGACATATAAACAGCCGGAGCGATGCCGCCCATGAACAGCTTTGTGACCGAAACACCAGCCTGCACGCCGAAGATGATCATGGGGACAGAGGGCGGCATGATGGGGGAAAGGATGTTGCCGGCAGCGATCAGACCGGTGCTGCGGTCGCGGTTGTAGCCCGCCTTGACCATCATGGGGATCAGGATGGCGCCCAGCGCAGCGGTGGAAGCAACGGCAGAGCCGACCATGGAGGCGAACAGCAGGATAGCGATGATGGACACATAACCAAGGCCGCCGCGCACATGACCTACCAGAGAGTTTGCAAAGTTGACGATGCGCTTAGTGATGCCGCCGCGGTTCATGAACTCACCGGCCAGCACAAAGAAGGGAACAGCCATCATGGAGAAGGAGTCTGCGCCGGAGAACAGGTTCATGGACAGGATCATGGAGTTGAAGCCGTTCATGCCGAACATCATGCACACACCGCTGAACAGCAGCGCAAAGCAGATGGGCAGACCGATGAGGATACTGCCGATCAGGGCAGCAAGAAAAATTAGCAGGATCATTCGTTGTTACCTCCCTTTTCGGTATCGTTCAGCATGGCGCGGTATTCCTCGTCGCTCATATCGCCGGCGCTTGCAGCCTCGGCAAGCAGCTCCTCGTCCTCGGTGCTGACCGTGACGATCTTGGAGATCTCGGCGGGGTGGGTGACGGCGTAGATGATGTTCGCCACAGCCAGAATGCAGATGGCAGCACCGGTCAGGATGCCCAGAAAGTACAGCAGCGCGTAGGGGATGCCCAGCGCGGCGGTGCGGGCGGCGGTGTTCTGCAGCACCATCTTGTAAGAGCCGTGCACCAGCATCATCATCAGAATGGCGATCAGGCTTTGGGAGATGATGTAGAAGGTCATCTGCAGCGGAGCTTTGACCTTGGACAGCAGCATGTCCACCGTCATGTGGGCGTTGGCGCGCATGGCGCTGATCGCGCCGATGTAGGTAACGGAAACGAACAGATAACGGGCAAGCTCCTCCGACCATGTCAGACCGGAGTTGAACACCATGCGCAGCACGACGTTCAGAAAAACAAACAGCACCATGGCACCCGTCAGGATGCCGGTAAAGATATCGATGCCCTTGAAAACTTTGTCCAGCAGCTTGTTCATAATGTCCTCCTTATTCCACAGAATCCACCAGCTCCAGCACATCGTCGATCCAGTCGTGCTGGCTGCGCAGGTAGTCATAGACCGGCTCGACCGCCTGTTTCATGGCCTCATGCTCTTCCGCAGAGGGGTCGGTCACGGTCAGGCCGAAATCCTTCATGAACTGCACATCGCCTTCCAGACTTTCCATGTAAAGCGTCCATGCGTATTCCGCAGTCTCCCGCGCAGCATCGTTGAATACCTTCCGGTCTGCCTCGGATACACCGGCAAGGAAATCGTTGCTGGCAAACAGCTCCAGCGAAGCGATGATGTGGTTGGTGTTGTAGATGTACTTCTGCACCTCGTACCAGCCCTCGTTGCGGACGGTGGAAAGGGGGTTATCCTGTCCGTCCACCACACCCTGCTCCAGTGCGGTGAACACCTCGCCCATGTCCATGATGACCACGTTTGCGCCAAGGCTCTCCGCCAGACGGACGTGGATGGGGTTGTTGGGCATACGCAGCTTCTGACCTTTGAAGTCGCCCATGGCGGTCAGCTTCCGGTTGGAGCTGAAGGCGCGCACGCCGTTGGGCATCCAGCACAGCAGCTTCAGCGGCTGGGTGGACTCCACCTCGTCCCGCAGGTAGTCACCCAGTGCGCCCTGATAGCAGCGGCTGGCGTGCTCCACATCCCGGAACATGAAGGGGAAGTCCGGCGCAGACATTTTGGGCGTTTCGGACCACATACTGGTACCCACCACGCACATCTCTACAATGCCGGCCTTGGTGTAGTCGTAAACCACCTTTTCGCTGCCCAGAACGCTGGAAGGGTACAGCTGGATGGAGTAGCGGCCCTTGGTAGCCTTTTCTACCTGCGGGATAAAGACCTCTTTCAATGCCTGTGCGGTGGGGGTGGTATCGGCCACGCACATGGCCACCTTGACCAGCTTTCCGCCGGTGGTGCTGTCGCCGCCGCTTGCGCAGCCGGTCAGGGAGGCTGCACCCAGCGCTGCCAGCGTGACGGCACTACGCTTGATGAACTCTCTACGCTTCATGTGATGTTCTCCTTTCAAACGGGCTCCTCTTCAGAATAAATTGTAGGATATCTTGCAGTAGATATCAATAGAATGGGCGCTGTATCGGTGTGCTGCGCTCCGTATGCTTGTATATTAGTATACTTCGCAAAGAAAATCAATTGATATTCACGACGAAAAATGCACAATTTCATTGTACAAAACGTTGAAAAACCAGCAAAATGCGTATTACATATTGACTTTACGGGCGGAATGGACTATTTTAGTGATGAACTTGTATGTAAGTTGCCGGCCGGAAAATCCGACGAAACCGGACGGTAATGCGTACTTTGTTGTCCGACACACTATTTACTATAATACAGCCTGCGGTATTTTCCCCGCAGGGAACACTTTTTGGAGGTTACTTGTATGAAAGCTGTTCAGATCGTAAAGCCCGGCGAACTTCATGTGATCGAGATGGAAAAGCCCCATATCGACCCGGTAAACAATGTTCTGGTCAAGATCTCTGCATCCGGCATCTGCGGCTCTGACGTCGGCATCTATCAGGGCACCAACGCAGCCGCCACCTACCCCCGCGTCATCGGTCACGAGATCGTGGGTCACGTTGTAGAAGTCGGTGAAGGCGCTACCAAGGTCAAGGTTGGCGACCGCGTCATCGTGGATCAGGTGGTCGCCTGCGGCCATTGCTACGCCTGCCGCAAGGGCCGTCCAAACGTCTGCGGCGACCTGCATGTGCGCGGCGTCCATGTGGACGGCGGCTACCGCGAGTACATGGCTGTGCCGGACAAGGATTGCTACCTTGTGCCCGAGATGCTGACCGATGCCGAGGCTGTTATGATCGAGCCTACCACCATTGCGGTGCAGTGCTGCTCCCGCGCACAGATCGAGGAGATGGACGATGTGATGATCGTGGGCTGCGGCGCACTGGGCAGCAGCATCCTGCGCGTGGTCAAGCTGTTCAACCCCCATAGCATCACGGTGTGCGATATCGACGACGGCAAGCTGCAGGAGGCACTGAACAACGGCGCCACCTATGCCATCAACAGCCTGAAGGAGGACGTTCCCGCCCGCGCCCACGAGCTGACCGGCGGCTACGGTCCTACCGTGACCATCGATGCCGCCTGCGTGCAGGGCAGCCTGCTCACCGCCCTGCAGTCCACCGGCAACGCCGGCCGCGTGATCACCATGGGCTTTGCCACCCGTCCCGATGAGGTGAACCAGTTCGTGATCACCTCCAAGGAGCTGGATGTGCGCGGCAGCCGCCTGCAGAACCGTAAGTTCCAGCAGGTCATCGATCTGGTCAATGAGGGCAAGGTGGACCTGCGCGGCTCGGTCTCCCACACTTGGCCCATGGAAAAGGCACAGGAAGCATTCGACTTCGTGCTCAGCCACGACCCCTCCTACCGTAAGGGCGTGCTGACCTTCGGGCGCTAAGCAAACGATAAAGAAAAGGGGCTGTTGCATCCGGTGCAGCAGCCCCTTTTCTGTTATCTGCCCAGAACAAAACAACAACGCCCCGCGCTGCAATTGAAGCGCGGGGCGTTGCGTTATAAAGTTTTAGCGGGCCAGAGTGTACTTGTGCAGGGTAGCGCGGACAGCGCCGGGGCCTGCGAAGAGCTCCTTGGCCATGGACTCGATCTTCTCGCCCAGACCGACGGCGTACAGGTCCA
>OASY01000876.1_pt1 | contig 16324 bp, 20 predicted proteins | sample 1501231 | NCBI WGS metagenome assembly OASY01 (sample SAMEA2579917, study PRJEB22360) | human gut metagenome | biome: human gut; feature: human-associated habitat; material: faeces | place: Denmark | collected 2008/2010 | reverse complement strand
CCTCATCCGCAATCCACTGGAATCTGTTCTCTAAGAAAGCACCAGGGCAATCAGTAGCAGCAAACCACTTGTGCATGGTCAGATTTCCGTTGGTATCTCCGGTATAAACCAGTTTAGCAATACCATTTCTCCGGCAAATATCTGCACACAACTCCACCAATGTTTTCATGGCAGCATCAGAACAATGCCAAGGGTTGTTGTTGTCGTCCGCAACCTCGATTGTAACTGCCCGGTGGTCATTTGCACCACTGGAAGAACACCAGCTACGGTCTTTTTCCTCTACATACATACCAACTCTACCATCTGAGCCAATTCCGTAGTTAGAGCTTGCCTGCCTACTGGGTGGAGCAAAGACATTTCCGCATGTTTCCACAGATAAATCCCCTGCCATGTGGTGGATAGTAATACGGTCAATTTTATGATTTCTCGGACTTGTCCGATTTGGACTGATTTTTGTGTAATTCACTAAAGAACTATTACTCATATTCTTCTTCCTTTCTGCCTTCCGGCGTAACAAAATGGAGGGCTTTATTTGCCCTCCTGGTTATCCTTATTCACAACTTTATCTGCTACTTCTAAACCTTTGATTAAGATTCTAGGTACATTAAATCCAGCTTCTACAAAATTCTCTAAGATGGACCTGATTTCATTTATTAACAAACTGGCCAGAACGAACCACCCCAGGAGTGTTGTAATCCCCAGGTCAATTCCTATGGTCTTTCCTATTTCAATAAATACAGCACCTGCTCCAAACGCCACCATAATCATGAGCCAGTATCCCAGTTTCTTTAAAACGCCTTTCCAGCCCTTCATAGAGTTTTCTTTCCCTGCCATGCGGCTTTTCATCCATCCTGTGAGCCAATCTGCCACATTGAGCAGGAGGAAGGCTACAAACAATACCCAGTGTTCTCCTAAAATGTAAGATAACACTGCTACAATTGCACCAACTGCCGCATTGTATCCGTCAATAATCGCATCTGCATAATTCATTTTCTTCATATCCTCGCTTTCCTCTCTTCGTTTTTCGCATAAAAATAAGACCCATTAAGGTCTTGCACGTATTTCCATATGTATTTCCTTTCCTGTTTGCTAAACTATATTGTCCTTTAGTTTACTGCATGATTTCTTTCCAGATAGTATCACCAACGCCAAATGCTCCCGGTTCCCAGACATTATTCGCAACCATAGATTCCCATTTCTTCCCGTTGTGGGAAACCTTACTACCAACTTGCCATTTTACTGGTGGGATTCCATTGTAAGGCTCCCATGCAGGATATTCTTCCTGTGGTGTTGGTTCTGGTTCTGGAACTACTGTACCTCCACTTTCTACAGTTTCCTTAATTTTCTGTACTGTAGCACTTAAAGTAGTTACTGTTTCTTCCAGTGTAATATGCTTTTTAGAGAGTTCTTCAATCTGCTTCTGCAATGGGGCGTTTGAATTTTCTGGATTAGCATTTGTCTGAGCAAGTGTTACAAGCTCTTTTTTCTGCTCATCTGTAATTTCACTCTGCACCCACTTTGTATCAATTTTCTTTAAGATATCCTCTAAAGAGTATTCTTTAGAATTAATTACATTTTTAAAAATTTCGTACATAAGCATCTTCCTTTCTTATAATAACGCAATCTGTGTGTTTACAATAGCTTGGTTAAGCTCTTCAAATTTCTTGTCTATGTAATGTTTTGTGTCCGCTACATAGGATACTTCCATACCAGCGTTCTCATCGTTGGAAATTACCGTGGTTGGATAGTTACTATGTAGTATTTTAAAAGCTGCTATTGTTTCTGGTGTCAATTCTGTTTCGGTTGGGGTATTAAACACATACTGTATTTCGAAATCCCTTTTCTCTTTTAAATAATTCTTCCATGTTTCTAACGAATTTATTTCACTTTCAGGCGGAAAGGATGCTGTTACCTGTGAATCGTAGATATATATCTTAGGAAGGTTTTCTAGAACATCATCCCATATCAGATTAGTAAATCGAATATAATTACACATAGAACGATGATTAATAGTGCCTTTTTCATTTTTAATCATCATTTTGAAATTATTATTTTTGTGTTTTTCTGTTATTGTATGTGACCAGTTCTCTGCACCATCAAAAATTTTTCTTCCAATCCTCTGTATATATTTCCCTCTAGCCAAGTCAATTTCATCCGTAATCCACTGCTGACCTGTTGAGTCTGTGTAATTCCCACCAGAATCTACTTTTATTCCTAGCAAGCCGTTTGGAGTTGAAAGAGTGAGCGACTGGTTAAAATACGGTTCATAAGGCAATGCGATTTCTCCACGATTTAACATAATGTCATAAAACTTGGCACTTTGTCCGCTTTTGTTTATGTCAAATCTTAAATATGTTCTATCTCCTTCTTTTATTTCGAATTGTGTCCAATTTTTATTTCCAGTAGAGTGAAAACGTGTATTACCATTGTTGTGTATGCAAACGAACATTTCTACTGTATCTGTTCCATTTGTAGCACCAAAAGGTTTGTTACTATTATAAGATAACGTATATTTGCCAGGTAAAAGTCTCAGCATATCGTCTGGTTTATTTATAATATTAACTATCGCTTCTTTTCCAGTAGAAATCTTACTGTTAAATATAATTTTATTACCAGATACCGACAAGGATAAAGTTGTATTATCAACTTCATATTTTTTAACAGTATTGATATCAAACAAATTCCCTGTATTAATCTTGATATCAACATTCCCTTTCTCTCCGACATTCACAATTGAAATCGGTGCATCCAGTGACGGAACACCGTTCTGCTCACTCTTACCGAATACTCTCAGATTCTGAATCGGCAACTTCGCACTGTCGGTTACGTCAAGTGGTGTTCCACTTGCAGTTTCTACGATTGCATCTGCTTTCCTGTTATCCAGTCCAACTATATCTTCCTTTAGTTTAGCAATACCCGTTTTATTTTCTTGTATCTGCTCCCGGTCTGCAATAATCTCCTGTGCAGCACCCTGCACAGCCTGTACCTGCTTTTCTCCCTCTGCGGAGACATTCCCGGCCTGGGCTGTTCCTTCTGTCTGTACTGCCTCGATAGCTTCTGTCTTTGCTGTCTCTACCGCCCTTGCAGCCGTACCCTGTGCTGCCTTAATAGATTCTACAGCATCATTTCCGGCAGTCTGCACACGCTCTGTCTGTGTTTGTCCGGCGTTGTTCACATCTGCAAGGGCTTGCTGTGCCTTTAAATCAAAATCCTGTGCCGCCTCATCTACAAGATTCTTATTGTCTAAGACTTCCTGCCCCATCTGTTTCACAATGTTCTTTGCCTGCTCTACGATAGCCTTATCCTGTTCTACCTTCTGTGCTGCCAGTTCTGCATTGTCCTCTGCTGCTTCTGCTCCTGCCCTTGCCTGTGCAGCATTGTTCTCAGATTCTTTTGCAGCCTGTTCCGACAGAGCTGCATTTGTAGCGGATGTCTGTGCCTGTTTCATAAGACCCTCTACCTTTTCTACCTGTTCACCTATCCCGGATACAGATTCTACAAGTCTTTTGACTTCTTTTCTGTCTGTTGCGGTCTTTTCTGCATCCTTTTCGGTCTTCCCGGCATAGTACATGGCATTATCCTGTGCTCTTTCCGGCAAGTCCTCTCTTCCATGTGCCCAGCCCTCTGCCTGCTTCTCGGATTCTGCGGAACGTGCTGCGGATTCATTTACTGCTTTGATTGCTTCCCGGAATAATTCCGCATCCTCTGGGCGGTCAAACGCTTCCGGCTTTGGCCTGGAAATAATATGTAGTGTAATCTTGTACTCGGTCTGTCCACTCGTCTCGTCTCTGAGGTACACAAACGCATAGATTTCATAATTCCGTGTAGTATATCCGTTTTCCAGAAAGCTATCTGGAATTACTACATCTGTCACTCCATCTTTCGTGACACCGATACGAGTAGTTGTTTCTCCGCCTGTATTCTGCAAAGAGAAATGTACCTCTACTGCAGTTGGAAGGGTGAGACCCTGGATACGGAGAACCTGGCCGTAATCGTACTGATATATCCGAAATACATCTTCCCGGGTGCTGCCTTTGTCAAAATTAGCAATTATCATCTTTGCACCTTCTTTCGTATCTTATAATCGTGCCTGTACTTTCTTTTTCCACATATCTGAAACCTCGTCTATTGTAATAGTTCCATCCTTTATTTTCATAACATAGAATTCTACCATTAAGCGTTCCCTCCTACTACTCCGGCCAGTTCCAAGATTGCCCCATCCTGCACAGCCTGTCCCTTTTCTAATTTGTCCAGACGTTTCTCTATTTCGGTTTTCTCCCGGATTGTAAAGGTTGCTACTACTTTATCATCTGTATAACCCACTTCCCGGAACAGTGGTATTTCTAATTTCATATCCTTGTATTCTCCGGTTACCTGTTCTTCGCTTTTGTACTGCACGGTATCCAGGTTCCCTTCCTTTGTAAGGGCTTCTGCTACTGTTTTTAAATCTGCAAAATCCGGTACAATTACTGTGGTTTCTCCCAGGCTTGCTCCTGGTAAAATTTCGATTTCTGTATTATCTTTTAATACAATTTTTTCCATAGTTTTTTTCCTTTCTTTTAAATTGCAATTTTAAGTTACTTTTTTGGTAAATGGTTGTTTGTCCGCAAAATCCAATTCACAAAACTCCGCTTTAATGAATAAAATCGTTTTAGGTTCCGATAAAAATACAACACTTATAGTAACCGACCAAACACTTAAATTCGTAGGTGGAGCAGCAACCGTAAATCTCAATACCATATCTTCGGCGTACCAAAAAACGGCTGGTGACGTTATTGCTCAATTAAAGTCCGCAAGTGCAGCGGTAATAACGAGCGCGAATGTATCTAAAAATATCGCAACTATAAAATGTAGTAATTTATCCGGCACACCGTACGAAGGGGAAATTGCCATTACGTTACTAATATTTATGAGTTAAATTTAATTTAGTGTGTCCAAGCTTTCCACGTTCCATTATCTTTAACACGGCTATATACACCTGTGTTATCGAATGGAATAGCTATAATTGCCATGTAATTAATGGAGGTCCTAATAATAATTGCTGCCCCTGATGCATTTGTGGGGGCTGCATTAATAGATTCGCCAGTGCTGCTATATCCACGATATCGAATTATAGTAAACGAATTATCTCGAAGGGTTTCTGCGTATGTTAATATATTTGCATCATAGTCCCCTGCATTATATATTTTACCGTTCGTTAAAGCGGAGTTTAGCGCATCAACTTGTTTTTTTAATTCCCTCCCCTGTGGTGCCGCCAATGCCAAATCTGGATTTGTTCCGGCCAGATTATTCACCGGAGCTGCAAATGCGTGAGGTTTAAATTCCTTCACCGGAATCAATGTATCTACCCCTTCGATTGCCGTCCCGTTTAATCTTACCCGGCAGAAAGGTTTCTGTGATGTAAATACCCCAGTCCTGATATCCATATCCTGTACAGACGGGTCTTTCGCATCAGAGTCCGCTGGTGTCCCCGTAATTACTTTAAACTGTACCGTTTCCACGCCTGATACTTCTTCTTCCTTGTATTCCAGCACTACGATATCTCTTCTTAGTTTTCCCTGTGTGCCAGACTGGATAGCAATATTTTCGGATTCTCCATATCCGATATATACTTGTCTGCCATCGATTACAGCTACACCATCTTTGACGGTGATCTGGTTCGCCGTCTGGATTGCCGTTTCCATCTTATTCCCTACCGGGAGAATGGCTGCATCTCCATAAATGCCACGGTTAAAATCCGCCCACTGTTCGGCAGTGACGTGGTCTTTGCCCTTGTATGCGGTTACTAATTCAATAGCCATCTATTCTTCTCCTTCCACTTTGTGTTGTATTTCTATTATTCCATTTTCAACTCGCACAATTTTCTGCACTACTGGTTTCTGTAGATACATACCGTTTTCGTAATTTCTGCCAGCAATAATATCTCCGATTTGCAAATTTGCTTCCTGCACTTTCATCTTCATACTCTTAATCCCCATTCGTTCCCTTAGACGTTTTTTCCCTTTTGATATTAAATCATCCAAACTTTCTGCATTACTGTAATCATACACTTCTGTACGTTCTTGCAAACCTGTATAATATTTCTTGTCTTGTAATATACTTCCGTCTAACTGTGCATATAGATGCACTACCTGCCTGTCCCTCATTTCCCCTTTCCCGAGACAGATAAGGTGGTTAATTCCTCTTCTGGATTCCTGCAAGTTAATTGCAATATTACTATCCTGAGAAAATTCTATTTCTTCAGATAAATTCTGTATAGGCACTGCGGAAAGGGCAATCAAAAAAGGCTCATTAGAGCCTCCTTGCTGTATCTCTATGTTTATTCTTGCATTTTTATCGGCTAACATTTTATTAAACCCAGTTAAAGCATCTGTATATCGGTCAAATTTATAATTCTCTAGTTTTATGCCACTAGGAACATATGGCACAGCAAAGAGTTGGTCGTATGCGTCTTTTAGAATATTCCTCATGATATCGTGAGCATCGCCAGAAACAATACGGTAATCCTCTCCGGTTGGAGGTTCTATTACAATTTCCTGTAGAAATCTACGAAAGGAATTTCCCGCCCAAGTTTCTTTATTGTTGTTTGTCCAAGAATCCAGTTCCTCGATTAATGCACCATATTCTGTCCCTGGGCAAATCAAGTACATTCCAAAATTCAAAAAGCCTCTTTCGCATACTATTTCTACATCGTTAGCATCCCCAATATCGAAATCTACGGTAATGTTGTCAGGAATTGTTCCAAGCTCCCTCTTGTCTTTATCGCAAATTAAAAATTCCATTTCGGTTCTCCCCTTTCTTCGAACAGCGTGAGTTCGATTCCGAAACCACCACTCCACGCTAATCGACTTGTACCAGGAGGAATTTTTTCAAACACAGACTGGATTTTATTTCTGAAATTATACAGATTTGTATTTTCACCAATTCTTCCTATTTTTACGACAGTCTTATTAAAACTATTTATTTCAAGCCGCTCTCCTTCATAGACGGTTGCAAATACCTGGTAAACATGATTTTCAATAATCACAGATGGATTTTCTGCATATCCGTATATTACCATTTTAAAATTGCATGGTTTGAAATTTGAACTATTTTCTATCACTCTCTCTCCTGTTTTTCTTACAAAATCAAATGGGTAATCAAACAACGGATATCTTATTTTTTTATCTGATTTTCTTACAAAATCAAAACTAAACTCTCGCAAAACAGCCTTATTTTCAACCACATCTCCCTCATATACATTTCCGCTCACAATAGGCTGTGTACTTCCTGTATCTTGCTTATCGATCTGAGGAAGAAAACTGTATGTATGTTCTTTGACCCAGAACGGATATGGACAATACACTTTAAATATTTTTTTTACATCGAAGTATTCTCCTGGAACCGTTTCAGAACTAATAGCATAACACTCTATATAATACTCATCAAAATACAATTTCCCTGGCGTTTTCGATTCGATATCATATTCAAATATATCGTATAGTTGCATTGCGGTTTCTTTTTTCTTATAATCAGTCCCTGATATCCTAAGTTCTATTTCAAACTCGACAGGATCTTTCTTGAAACCATTTATAGTAGCACCGTATTTTTGCGTGTAAACAACTGGTTGCCAGGAATAAGAATGCAGTTTTGTTTCTTTTATTTTTATATTCCCCTCCTGAAAAGAACAGCATTCGCCTTTACTGTTCTGGTATTTAACCATTAAATTGCACCCCCATTCCTCTTAATCCCCTTCTGAATGACCTTTCATCAATGTATGTTACTATCTGTTGTCCTTTCGTGCTGTTTGCAATTACACTGGCAAGATTCTGATAATCTATTGGCTGGGATGCACTTGAATTCGGTGCGATAATCATTGAACTTGCAAGTGCCTTTGTGGCTTTCGCAACAACCGGTATATTGTTCATTATTCCTTTTGCCAAGCCATGCGTAAAATCCGGCATCCACGTTTCATAATCTCTTAAAGGTCCTTCATCTGGGCGTGAGAAATGCAAAAACGATCGTATTTTATCACCAATTCCTTTTACAGTACTAACAATAGCTTCAACACCCGACATAATACCGTCTTTTAAACCGTTTACAAAATCAGAACCCCACTTAAATGCACTACCAATAACGTTAGATATTGTCCTTCTTACTCTATCAAAAACATCACTCACAATATTCGGAATACTACGAATTGCATTTGAAACACCATTTTTTAATGCATTAAAACCACTTACTGCACTTTCTTTGGCACTATCTACTAAATTAGAAATCGTATTTTTTATCGAATTCCATACATTTGAAGAAATGCTACTTATGCTGTTCCATACTTCTGATGTAACGTTTTTAATTCCATTCCATATAATCGAAATGTGATTCTTAATTCCGTCTACAAGTGCAGAAATACTATTTTTAATCCCGTTCCAAATACTGCTAGCCGCATTTTTGATATTGTCCCATATATTGCTAAGGTCGTTTTTTAATGCATTGAAATCTCCTGTAACCAAATCAATAAGCAGTAGCACTGGACCAAGAATTACATTTTTAATTAATTCCCATGTTCCAGATGCTATATTTTTAATTCCGTTCCAGATTCCCTGCAGTGTCTTTGACAGATTGGAAAATATATTCCTCACAGTCTCCGAAATAATCTTAACTATTGGGTTAGATTGTATTGCATTCCAGGTCGCCAATATAAAATTCTTAATTGCAAACATGGTATTTGTAATTGCATTTTTTAGTTTTTCCCAAGACGTTTTTACGGAATTTACAAAATTATTAGCAATTGAAATAATTGTACTTGATACATTCTCCCATATTGCCTTTGCACTTTCGCATACACTGCTCCACAGTTCTCGAAACCATTCTGCTATAGCTCCCCAATTTTTTATCGCTGCAATAATGAGTCCTATAGCGGCAACAGCTACGCTAATTACAGTCACTACGGCTCCGATTGTAACATGCAATGGTGACAAAACAGCCGCTATCGCAGATATTCCCATCATTACTTGTCCGATTATCATTAGTAATGGCCCTAAAATAGCAACAAGTCCAGCAAATGCAATAATGCCAACTTGCACTCCTTTTGGAAGCGTAGAGAACTTATTTGCTAATTTTGTTATAAATTCTGCTACTTTTGTAATGATAGGTGCTAACGTCTGCCCAATTGTGATGGCTGCCGTCTCAAGAGAACCTTTCATTTCCTCGATAGCAAGAGAGCCTTCACTCATTTGTGAATTTGCAAGCCTTTGAGCGGATTCTTGGTCGTTTGTTGCCGCTATATAAGACGCTAGTCCTTCGGAACCACTGTTCATCATAATTGTTGCGGCACGCATTGCATCAGAGCCAAAAATAGCTTGCAACGCAGCATCTCTTTCCGCAGAAGATAGCCCACCTAATTTATCTTTTAATTCTTGAGCCATTTCTGATGCACCTAAAAGTTCTCCATTTGCATCTCTTGCTTCTATTCCAAGTGCTTTTATTTTTGCAGCTGCGTTGTCACTAGCTGGAGCTGCAAGCCTTTGCAACATCGTTTTTAAGGATGTACCTGCATCGCTTCCTACAATTCCGGCATCAGCAAACTTCCCGAGGACTGCTGTTGTCTCTTGAATAGACCATCCGGCATTTTTGGCCTGAGCAGATGCTTGTGCGAGTCCTTGTGTAAGTGGCTCAACATCTGTAGAAGATGCAGCCGCTGCACCAGCCAATGCGTTTGCTGCCTGTGCAGAGTCGTTTGCAGTTAATCCAAACGCACCCATTGCTTGAACAACTACATTAGCAGCATTTCCAAGTTCCATACCAGATGATGCCGCCAAATCCATAGTTGATTTTAATGCGCCGGCCTGAATATCCGCTTCAGTCAAACCGCCTTTCGCAAGTTCTGTAATTGCTTGTCCTGCTTCTTTTGCGGAAAAAATAGTTTCTTTTCCAGTTTGGATTGCTAAATCTCGCAATTCTCCCATTTGCTCCATTGGCATATCTAAGGCACCTGCTGCCTGTGACATTGCGTCCTCAAAATCATTTGCTGTATTTACAGAAACCGCACCCAATCCTGTAAGTGCCGCCGTAACCGGCATCATAGTTTGCCCGGCAGTTTTCATTTTCCCACCGACTTTTTCTGTTGTAACAGAAATCTTTTCCATTGCAGCACTTCCGCTTCCGGCGGTCTTTTTTAGATTTTTAAGCTGCTGCCCTGTTTCGATAATTTCTCTTTGCAGAGCATCATACTTATCTTTCCCGAGTGTTCCGACTTCTAATTGTGCCTTAGCCCGCTTATCTACTTCTTTCAGCGTGTTCAGTTTTTTTGCAGTTTCGTTAATTTCCTTCTGTAAAAGCTGTTGCTTCTGTGTTAGCAAAGTGGTGTTAGACGGGTCTAATTTCAATAACTTGTTTACGTCTTTCAGGCTTCTTTGCGTACTGCTCAGGTTGCTTTCTACGCCTTTCAATGCTTTCTCAAGACCAGATGCATCTCCATTTAATTCGATCGTAATACCTTTGATTCGTTTTGACCTATCTCCACCTCCTACAATCTATCAATATCTTCCTGTGTAGCTACCACGGGATATTCATATTCGTCATTTTTCATTTCGATAAACATGTCATTTACCATTCCAATGCTGAGAAGTTCTAAATCTGAAATAGAAATACCGCACTGAACACACCGAAGCATGAACAATGCGGTATTGACTTCTCTATCTATTTCCCTATCTCTTTTTTTGCTGTAGACATTTGTTTGTTTTCTAAATTCCACATTTCTAAAATTTCCGGCAAAATTTCATAGATACTAAATGTTTCAAACTGTTCTAACCAGTCATCAATTTCATTTGGCTGGCTTGGATCTCCGTGCTTGTGCATCAGAAATGCAATATTTTCAAACATTTCAAGAGAATTAATCGGAAGAGTGCTTTCTGCATCCTCTCCTGATTCTTTCTTTATTTTCTCTTGCAACGCCACCTGCTTCTGTAATCTTTGCATATCCACAAAGATATCTCGTCCAAATTTAAGACGATACATTCTTGGAATCGCTGCTGAACTTTTAAAATGACACTCAACTCCACTAATCATCAATGTTTTTTTCATAATATCCCCTTATTCCAGACTTGCATCTTTTAAATATACTTTTGTAAACCATTTGTCTTTTACTTTTGTGTAACTTTCTTTTGTAGTTTTTGCTCTTACCGTTCCATCTGCAGATGCAAGAGATAGAAATTTTGTCCACGTCCGGCTCTTTTGAATCAGACACTGTCTTTGCTTCCACATTCGGCCTTGTTGCCGTGCAGTTGTAGAACCAGAAAAGTGTAGGCTCTGTATCTCCATCAATCTGTAAGCCGAGTGCAAATTCTTTTGCTTCTGCGTTAGAGTTTTCAATCAGAACGCCATTTGCATCTTTTTCTTCTCCAAGAATTTTTTCACGGAATTCATCTGTGATTAAAGCCATCTCTAAATCGCCCTGATACCCTCCATTAGAGGAAGATACATAGTATTTAATGCCATCAGCATAAAATGGAGTTAATTCCCCCTGCTGCTCCAATGAAAGAGACACGGCTCCAGGAAGTTTAATTGGGTTGTCGTAAGCTCCTCCTTCCTGTTTTAAGGCTACATGCACATTACAAATGTTGAATTTAACTTTACTCCTTAAAATACCTCCTATATTTCATAAATAATCTGAATCATGTTCTCTGATTCTACATTAGTTTCTTTTTTTTCATAATAAATTTTATTTTCTGTAAGATAATCAGAAATCTTTTTTTCTATTATCGGGTCTTTCTTTTCGCAGTACAACTCAATATCTACATCTTCAATTTCATGATATACAATTCCGTCTGCAGAAAAATTATCACTTCCCATCCCTTGCACTACAATATACGGATGTTCAGGAACATGTCCTTCTGCAAAATGGCTGTAAGCGACAGGAAATCCCATTTTCTTTAACCCGCTAACCAGATCTTTTAGGATCATCTTCCCAACCTCATTTCTACCCTTCGTTCAAATTCCTCATTGCACCATTCTTCCACAGGTTTGATATGGACTATTGCCCTGGCTCTTCCACCTATGTTTAATGCATGTCCGTTTTCCAGCAAATGCGTAAGACTTGGCTTTTTCTTATTATGCACAACAAATTGAAACTTTCCATTCCCTTTTTTTAAATAGGTAACGCCCCATCCATCCGCATAATGTCCTTTTTTACTGCCTCTGCCTCTTGGAGATGTGACTTTTAACTTTTTCGTCCCTTCTTTTGCTACAGCTTTTGCAATTTTTTCAAATTCTTCTTCTGTAACGTCATTAAACTTTTTAAGCTCCTTTAGTACGGCATCTGCTAATCCATCAATATTTACCTTACTCATCCGAATGCACCGCCCTTATTTTCACAATTTCATTCCTGAATTGTACATCGTCAATGGTTTTAATATTGAAAACCCTACCTTTCCAGACAATGCGGTAGCTTCTTGTATCCATCTCGTCAAAGAATTTCTTCCACCTACACACGAAATCAACCGTATTTTCCGCATTTAATGTAGCAGCTTCCCAGTATTCTTTTCCAGAAAGCCCATTCATATATGCGTAATCCCTTTTAAAAGGTTTCCAATTTTCAACCGGGTTCCCTATATCATCATAATCATGCACCAGTTTCTCAATCATGATTTTCTGCGAATATGCACCAGCGTTCATTAAACCACCCCCGCATCAGGAGTAGGTAGAAGATTTGTTCTGTGCATTCCGAGAATTGTATCCACTACAATATTTGCAGAATTTTTCTGAACAGTCATTGATCTGTTATCCCACATGTCAGAAATCAATGTTAATACTGCAACAGTGATATCCTCATGTTTATCAATTTCTGCTTCTACTAATCCTGTCTGGCTTTTGCAATATTCGATAGCAGCCTTCTTTATCGTTTCAAGCAAAACCGTATCGTAATATTCTAAGTTGTCTGCATATTCTCTAAGATGGCTAAGAATCACATCTTGCGTTATCTCGCTTACTTTCATCTTTCACCGCCTTCCTCATCGGCTGTAAATATCCGCAATCAGCCAAAGGCTTTGCAAGAGAACTTTTCAGCTCCCTTACTTCACCTTTCATCATACAGATTTCACCGACAAAAGAGACTGTTGCCTCGTATTTCATTTTTACTCTCCCATCTTAAGAGCGGCAATCTTCTGTTCATTTTCGATTTTTGCGTCAAACTCCATCCAAGCTACAACTCCGACTGCATGCTGTGTTGCGTATTTCTCGCGAAGAACTTGAATTTCCATTTCCTCTGTAATCTTTACTGCAAGTCCAGACATATCTCCGTAGTAGATTGTTGTCTTGCTCGCCCCGATATCATCCATATTGTCAGAAACATAAACAGGTTTTCCAAGAAGCATATTACCAAATGCAGATGTTGCATCATCCTGCAAGAGATATCTTCCGTTCTGGTCTTTCAGTTTGCGGATTGCCGTTCTTGTCTTGCTAGACATAATCCAGATTGCATTCTGCTGGAACGCATCTTTAATACTTCCCTGTAAATCAATCAGTTCATCTGCTGTGACTACATTATTCGCCTTTGCAGTGATAACGTTTTTCACTTTGCTAAGGCCATCAATTTTTGAAAGCTCTCCCTTCAATAGTTTCTCTTCTTCGAATCGCGCAATCTGATAAGCCATGTGGTCAATTACAAAAGACACAATATCAAATTGTGAATTGTTCATAAGCGACTTAGATACAAGTGTAAGTGCTCCTACCAGGTATCCAGTTAAGTCAATCGAACTGAATTTCCCTGTGCTGGATGCAAGCTCAGTAAATTCGTCATGGAAACCAACTGTGATATCCTCTGTATCTGTTAAAGGATAAAATGGAATGGAAAGAGTACCTTTCACATTATATTTTGTTGCTTTCTCAAGTACCGGACAGATATCATACACTTTTTTGACAATTTTCTGTGCGATTGTTTTTGGAACAACTGCACCATTATCTCCAAATGTAAGATTTTCTGCGCGGTTTTCTGTTACGACTCCACGCAAGAAGTCAGCGAATTCTGCTTCCTCTGCTCTTTCTTCTGTTTCTTCTTCCTCTTCCTCAGCTCTTTCAACCATCTTATCTGCCATTCTATTCAGAATCTCAATGGTCTTGTCGATTCTGTCAATCTCAGAAGAGATTTCCTCCGCTCTGTTCTCCTCTTCCTCTGTAATTGCTCTCTCTTCCGCTTCCAGCGTAGCGTGCATCAGTTCAAGCTCCTGAACAAGCTCTGCTCTTTTTTCGTTTAATACCTTAATGTTTTTCTTTTTCCTTAGACATTTCCTCCATATTTTTTAATCATATTTTCAAGTTTACTGTTGTCCGGTTTTTTCTCCGGCTCTTTTTTATCTTCAAAGCCCACATAGTCGGCTTCAAATTCTTCCGCACGGATTTCAAAGGTTTCTTCTCCTTCTTCTCCGGCTCTAGTTTCCACCGTAGTAGATGTGTACCACGGCCTCATTGTATCGTCAATCAAGGATACTTCTTTTAAAACCAAATCCGTAATTGTCCGAACTGGCATCCCGTTTCCTTCTGCACGCTCCTCTGTTGGGTTTGTGAATCCAAATGACCAGCCACGAAGTCTTTTCTCTTTCGCTTTCTGCACAACCTCTGGATTGTCAATCTCGGCGTGTGCCCTCAGGCCAATAGCATCCTCTCTGAGCGTAAGATTAGATTTTGTTCCACCCAGCATCTTGTCCCATTTGTGATTTAGAAGAATCTTTACTTCATCCGCTTTTGCAATCGCTCTCCTGAATACCCCAGGAGCTATTCTTTCAATGAAATATCCTCCTTTTCGGTCCGGGATTGGTCGGCTGTCTCTGTCTGCAACGTTGACATATCCGTCAATGATGACTTTTTCTCTGTCTCCATCTGCTCTAATTTCAATTCTTGCCCTTCTTTCTCACCTCCTAGCTTATTAGACTGATTTGTATTAGGTGTATATACCACTTTCGTTTTTGGGTCATACAAGACATCTTGCAGTCCTAATTTGATAAATTCTAATCCAAGTGGTTCCATGTTTTCTTTTTCACGCACTTCATCCACTTGCATCCATCCAGTTTCGATTGCTTCTTTATATGCACCAAAACGCTTGTCAGCATCACCTTTTGTAAGTTCGTATGTATCTGCTGCAAAAAAGTAGTCTTCTTTTTCAGCTTCTAGTAGCATGGATTTATTTAATGCGACCATGAAAGCGCTAAGAAAAGCGTTTACGCAATATTTAATGAATACTTTATCCCCCTGCTCAGTTCCGATATTGTCTGGAACACCCAGGATTGTGCGTATTTCTTTCGCATTTGTTTGCTTATTCTCATTTAGCTGCATCTCTACGGAAGTGTTAGAAGCTTCCTGGAACTCTAAACCATTATTTAGAATAATTACATTTTCCGTGTTATTGCTGTACAGTTTTCTCCATGCTGCTTTTAGCTTATCAATAGCTTCTTGCGTTAAGTTCTTTGCGGATTTTACAAAGCCTTTCTTATTTCCACCGGTTTTTACAAGTCCTTCCTCATATTTCAGAGAATTATAAGAAACACTCAGTATTTTGCTGTTCTCTTCAACAATTCCAATGCCTTTCATCCCGTCCCTGGTACTCCGAAGGACTCTTATAAACTGTTCTGGGAAATATCGTTTTCCCTGCACAAGCACTACATATTCCTTAAAAATCACATCTGCATTCTGTGCGTAAGAAACATGATTTGACTGGACATATCGTAACGACTGAATTTCGTTATCCATCCAGTCAACATAGATATTTCCACTTCCATCAAGCAAGTAGTCTTTCACGAGAGCCTGTTTCATCATATTTGCATCTAGCGTATCTCCTGTATCTTCATTCAGAAGATGTACCCTCCAATCGCCTTTTACTTCTTCAACTCTCTTTTTCCCGCGCTTGTACAGTTTAATCGGTACATTTGCAACAGTTTCCGCAATTTCATTTACCGCTCCAGCCAGTGCCGGAATCTGCATTGCTTTTTCTCTTGTCATTTCATCGTTTCCTAGAAATGCCTTTAAAAGCGGTTCTGCAATCGCCGATTCATCAATCATGTTTGGTTCTGCCCTTTCCTTTCGTTTAAAAAATTTCCTTAAGTTTCCTCCTATCCATGCAATATTTTATTATTTAGTAAAATCAGAGCACCTACCGATTTGATAGATGCTCTGATTATCGTATTGTTAATTAAGTGCTGGTAGATACTCCTCTATAACAAGAAATATCTTTTTCATAAAATCTGTTAATTTTCCATTCATATTACGAATAGTTTCTTCTTTCCATTCATAATATTCTTTTGCTGTCATTTTTCTGGCTTCTATAATAATTTCTGCTATCTTAGGTATACATTGT
>OASY01000868.1_pt1 | contig 16397 bp, 14 predicted proteins | sample 1501231 | NCBI WGS metagenome assembly OASY01 (sample SAMEA2579917, study PRJEB22360) | human gut metagenome | biome: human gut; feature: human-associated habitat; material: faeces | place: Denmark | collected 2008/2010 | reverse complement strand
GTCTGCTGGGCAGCCCTGTACTCGAAGAAATCCTTGGCCACTGCCGGGAACAGCGCATAGCTGAGAACATCCTCATCCTGCTGCTTCCACTGTGCGCATTCCTTCTCAAACTGAGGAAGCTGCGGAGCAATCAGGTCGGCGGGACGGCAGGTAATCGGTGTCTCGTCGCCGATAATCTTTTTCTGCACTTCCGGATTAAAGGGCTTAACTGTCTGGCCGAATTCGCCAAGCATGATTTTCTTGGATTCCTTTGGAACCATCTTATAGCGCTCGCCCATGATAACGTTCATAACAGCCTGTGTACCCACAATCTGGGATGACGGTGTAACTAACGGAGGCTCGCCGAAGTCCTTACGCACTCTCGGAATCTCCTCCAGAACCTGGCGGTACTTGTCTTCCTGTCCGGCCTCTTTTAACTGGCTTACCAGGTTGGAAAGCATGCCGCCCGGCACCTGATACTGAAGGGTCTTGATATTAACTCCCAGAACCTTCGGGTTCAGAAGGCCGCTCTTAAGGGCCTGCTCACGTATGGGCTGGAAATGGTCTGCAATCTCAGCCAGCAGTGTCTGGTCATAGCCGGTGTCATATGGGGTGCCGCGGAAGGTCTCCACCATAACCTCAGTGGCCGGCTGGCTGGTTCCCAGGCCGGACAGGCCCAGGGCCAGAGGCGACATGGCGCAGTCGATGATTTCGCATCCTGCCTCTACTGCCTTTAAGTAGGTCATGGAAGCAACACCTGATGTGTAGTGGGTATGCAGGTCGATAGGAAGGCTTGTTCCTTCCTTCAGCGCCTGTACCAGCTCTGCTGCCGCATATGGAGTCAGCAGACCTGCCATATCCTTGATACACAGGGAGTCAGCGCCCATGTCCTCAATTCTCCTGGCAATATCCTTCCAGTAATCCAGTGTATAGGCATCGCCCAAAGTATAGCACAGCGCAATCTGAGCATGTCCTTTTTCTTTGTTGGTAGCCTTCACAGCTGTCTCCAGGTTGCGGATATCATTCAGACAGTCAAAGATACGGATGATATCAATACCGTTGGAAATGGACTTCTGTACAAAATACTCCACTACATCGTCTGCATAGTGGTTATATCCCAGAATGTTCTGTCCGCGGAACAGCATCTGCAGCTTGGTATTCTTAAATCCGTCTCTCAGTTTCCTCAGTCTCTCCCATGGATCCTCCTTCAGGAAACGGAGACAGGAATCAAAGGTAGCTCCGCCCCAGCACTCAACCGCATGGTAGCCTACCTTGTCCATCTTATCGATAATGGGCAGCATCTGCTCTGTGGACATTCTGGTTGCGAGCAAAGACTGGTGGGCGTCACGAAGGACGGTTTCCACAATCTTCACTGGCCTCTTTTCTATCTCTGCCATAGTTATAATCCTCCTTGTTATGAGCATTTGGCGCCGTCTTTAAGGCGCTTGTGCGATACATGCCGCCCGCGCCCGGCAGGTGCTTTCACAGGCCGGGCGAAACGGCTGTCATTGTCAATATATTATGCCATTATACCCCAAATATTGCCATGAAGGTACCGGCCGCAACAGCGGTGCCGATAACGCCTGCAACGTTTGGTCCCATTGCGTGCATCAGCAGGAAGTTGGTCGGGTCTGCTTCTGCTCCCACCTTCTGGGATACACGGGCCGCCATAGGAACTGCGGACACGCCGGCAGAACCGATAAGCGGATTGATCTTTCCTCCTGTAATCTTGCAGAGGAGCTTGCCTAAAAGCACACCGCCGACGGTGCCGAAGATGAATGCGGTCAGGCCCAGGGCAACAATCTTGATGGTAGTTACATTTAAGAATGCCTCCGCGCTGGTGGTGGCGCCTACGGAAGTACCCAGCAGGATAACCACAATGTACATCAGGGCATTGCTTGCCGTGTCAGCCAGCTGTTTCACAACACCGCTCTCACGGAACAGATTGCCTAACATCAGCATTCCCACAAGAGGTGCCGTGGACGGCAGGATAAGGCATACCACGATGGTTACGATGATGGGGAACAGAATCTTCTCCAGCTTGGATACAGGACGAAGCTGTTCCATCTTAATCTTACGCTCCTTCTCAGTTGTCAGAAGCTTCATAAATGGCGGCTGGATGATTGGAACCAGTGCCATGTAGGAGTAAGCCGCAACCGCGATAGGTCCCATGATCTGGGTCTGTCCCAGCTTACTGCACAGGAACAGGGATGTAGGGCCGTCCGCACCGCCGATAATGGAGATGGCCGCAGACTCCTTGCCTGAGAATCCTAACAGGATGGCGAAGAAATAAGCAGAGTAGATACCCAGCTGCGCGGCCGCGCCCATAAGGAAGCTGATTGGGTTTGCGATAAGGGGGCCAAAGTCCGTCATGGCTCCAACGCCCAGGAAGATAAGGGAGGGCAAAATGCTCCACTCATCCAGCTGGAAGAAGTACCACAGAAGTCCGCCTGTTCCGTTGGACGTCTGTTCCGGAGAATACATGATATCCGGATAAATATTGACCAGCAGCATACCGAATGCAATCGGAATCAGCAGCAGGGGTTCAAATCCCTTTTTGATAGCAAGGTATAAGAACACCAGGGCCACTACGATCATTACATAGTTGCCTGCTTCCAGATGGAAAAAGGCCATCTGGTCCAGCAGGTTGTTAATTATATTGCCAAAATCCATAATGTTCCCTCCATAATGAATCCCACATTGCTATGGGCTCATCTCTTTAATTAGTTCAGAGTAGCTAATACCGTGCCGGATTCAACGGAATCGCCGGTGGACGCATTAATGCTGGCAATGGTTCCATCCTGAGGAGCCACGATGTCATTTTCCATCTTCATAGCCTCCAGAACCAGGATTACGTCGCCCTTCTTCACAGCCTGTCCTGCCGCCGCCTTAACAGCTACTACCTTGCCAGGCGTCCACCGGCTGTGGAAGCAGAACGGGGGTCTGCCGGAGCTGCCGCAATGCCGGATACAGCGCCTTCTTCTACGGTTACTGCATATGCTTTACCATTAACTGTGATTGTATAATTCTTCATGATTTCAATTCCTCCTGAATGAAAATAGTTATGGAACGTTTCCCGTCCTCTTATCTGCCCTTCGACCTCTGTACACGGCGGATGGAACGAACCACCAGTCCGTTAGAAGAAGTTCCCTCATATGCTGCGATGGCTGCCGAAATCACTGCCACCAGCTCTGCGTCGCCCATCAGGTCTTCGTCTGCCGCGGGCGCTGGGGCTGCCGCCTTAACCGGCACTGGGGCTGCCGGTGCCGGCTCTGCCTTTGCCTTCTGTCTTGTCTCCCACTTGTGGATGAACTTAAAGCAGGCAATGAGCAGGCTGATGAATATAAGGACCGCGAACACGGTGCCGATACCGATTACCGCATACACGGTTGCCGTATCCATCAGCTGTCCAATGGTTTTATTCTCTTCCTCATTTGAAGCAAGTTCAGTGAATTCCGCATCAACAATCTGCTGGGAAATCATATTCAGATTCATGACATACTGCATGGAACCCTCGGTGAATGTAACAGGCAGCATAACGGTATAGGTACCATCCGCCATCTGTACCACGCTTGCCTTGTCAATGTCGATGCTTCTGACATCTCCCAGTTCCTTCCTTACATTAATCTGCTCTTCACAGATGGCTGCCATAACCGCATTGCCCTGGGCTTCCGACATGACCTTCTGCGCAATCAGCCCTTCCGTGCTGACGCCCAGCGACTGGACTGCCGTCAGCTTGGCATACTCTGCCATCATATCATCAACAGGAGTTCCGTCCGTGGCAATCCGGGGAGCTGTCCCGGCTTCATCCTGTTTTGCTGAGCAGGCTGACAGGCTCAACAGGCAGGCGGCCATCAGAACTGCTGCTGCCACTCGTTTCATTAATCGTCTCATATACCTGTCACCTCTCTTTAAACCGTGCCATGCTTCTTAGACGGACGGTCCTCTCTCTTTGTGAACAGCATTTCAAAGGCCGCGATTACCCTCTGACGGGTCTCCCCTGCCTTTATTATGTCATCTACATATCCTCTCTTCGCTGCCGCCACAGCGCTGGACTGAAGTGCAGTGTACTCTGCTGTCTTTTCATTGATGAGTGCGGCGGCATCACCGGATGCGGCGATTTCCTTTGCATACATAATCTTAACTGCCTCGGATGGATTCATCATACCGATGACAGCGTCAGGCCATGCATATACCACATCAGCGCCAATGGACTTGCTGCCCATGGTCAGGTATGCGCTTCCGAATGCTTCCTTAACAATTACAGTTACCTTGGGAACGCTGGCATTGGCATAGGCATAGGTAAGACGCGCCGCAGCCTTTGCAATCCTTCTCTCGCTGCACATCTTGGCCTTGTAGCCCTTTACATTCACCAGTGTAAGTACAGGAATATTGAATGCGTCGCAGAAATTGATGAAATCAGCTGCTTTGTCACAGCCTTTGCCGGACAGGGCAGGCTCAAATGTTTCCTTCTTCTCCCCGTTCTCATAGATTTCCGTACGGTTAGCCACACATCCGATGGTTGTCCCGTTCAGGCGGATGAAACCGGTCACCATGGAAGGCTCATAATCCTTCTTAACCTCCATGAAGAAGCTGTTATCGGATATCAGTGTCAGAGCCAGAGCCGTGTCACCGGTGCATCCCTCGATATTATCGCAGATACGGTTTAAGTCATCCTGACACTCTTCGTATGACATATCGTCCTCATTGTTGGCTGGAAGGATGGAAACCAGGGCGCGAATCTGGGCGATAATGGAATCCTCGTCTCCTGTGAAATCAACCAGACCGGATTCCCTGCTCTGGAAATCTGCGCTGGAGGTATCACACTTCTCTTTATAATTGCCGTCAATGGCGTTAGGTGAATTAACAAACAGTTTGCCGGACTTCTCTTCCATGAAGGTGAAATCTGTGATGCCGGCAGATACTGCCATGCCGCCGCCGCAGGTTCCAAAGATTGCTGTTATCTGAGGAATCACGCCGGAAGCCATGGTCTGGCTTAAGTACAGCTTGCCGAAGCCGTCCAGGGCATCGGTCGCCTCCTGAAGACGCAGACCCGCACAGTCTACCAAACCGATTACAGGTGCTCCCATCTTCATTGCCATGGAATAGATGTTGCAGATTTTCTTTGCATGCATTTCGCCCATGGAGCCGCCTAATACAGACGCATCCTGGCTGTATACATACACCAGGCATCCGCCGATGGTACCGTAGCCGGTAACCACACCGTCAGCGGGGGTCTCCTGCTCAGTCATGTTAAAGTCAGTGCTTCTGGCCGTTATATAGGCTCCGACTTCAACAAAACTGTTCTCATCAAGCAGGGCTGCTATGCGGCTGCTTGCTGAAGTTTGTGCTGAATTACTCATTTTCCAGTCCTCCATCATTCATAAGTTTAACAATATCTAAGCAACGGAAATCCCATTCTCAGGCCCGTCGCAAAAAAAAGCAGAAATATTGCCACATACAATTATAATAATAAATTTGTCAAATAGCAAGCTCTTTTCCTTGAAAAAGGTGAAAATATTAACGAATTTTAAGATTCGTAAATACGAAAAGAGCTGTGGCTTTCACAAAATATGTGAACAGCCCCAACTCTTTTTTGTTACAAACCCATTATTCATTTAACCCATGGAAAAAAATTTGTCATGAATGACCTGTACGGCCTTCTCCGCATCCTTTTCGTCCACCAGTACGGATATCTTAATCTCGCTGGTGGATATCATGTTGATATTGATGTTGGCATCATAGAGGGCCTCAAACAGGGTTGCCGCCACGCCTGGATGGTTAATCATGCCGGCTCCCACCACGGAAACCTTGGCAATATGGCTGTTGGTCTCCAGACGGCCAAAGCCAATGGACTCCTGATGCTCCCTTAACAGCACGGAAGCCGCCTCCAGATCGGACTGGGCAACGGTAAAGCAGATGTCCTTGCCCTCCTCGTGGCCGATTCCCTGTAATATGATGTCCACGTTAATATGATTCTGGGCCAGCAGGGAGAACACCTTAAAGGACGTGCCAATCTCATTGGGCACCCCAATCAGGGCAATCCTAGCGATATTTACATTCTTAGCCACACTGCTGATATATGATTTCTCCATGCGTTTTGCAACCTCCTTCACCTTTGTACCTGGATGCCCTGTAAAGCTTGAGAGCACCTCCAGCTTTACATTATATTTCTTAGCCATCTCCACGGAACGGTTGTGGAGCACCTGCGCCCCCAGGGTAGCCAGCTCCAGCATCTCATTGTAAGTGACCTCATCCAGCTTCCCTGCGTCCTTCACGATTCTGGGGTCAGCCGTGTACACCCCGTCCACATCCGTGTATATCTGGCACAGATATCCGTGTATATCTGGCACAGGTCCGCCCGAAGGGAGGCAGCCAGCGCAACCGCGGACGTGTCAGATCCGCCTCTGCCAAGGGTGGTGATATCCTCATAGCGGTTGATTCCCTGGAATCCCGTGACAATCACGATTTTCTTCTGATTCAGCTCTGTCTCGATCCGCTCCGTATCCACCTTCTTGATTCTGGCATTCCTGGACACGGTATTGGTAACCATTCCCGCCTGCCATCCCGTCAGGGAAATAACCGGGTATCCCAGTGCCTCGATTGCCATGGCGCAGAGGGCCACAGACATCTGCTCCCCGGTGGACAGCAGCATATCCATCTCCCGGTTGGAAGCAAGGGGATTGATCTCATTTGCCTTCTCAATCAGCTCGTCGGTGGTATCCCCCTGGGCAGACAGCACCGCCACTACCTGGTTGCCGGCCTTATATGTATCCGTGATGATTTCAGCCACATGGCGCAGCCGGGCGGCGTCAGCCACAGAGGTTCCTCCGAATTTCTGTACAATTAAGCCCATATGTCATTCCTTTCGTCCATACATTGTATCCCGCCAAAAAGCGGCGGCCCCAGAGGCCGCCGCCAGCAAGCGCTTATATTTAATTATTTTACACGCTGGATTTTGTTTGTCAACCGAATCCGGCCTTAACTGTTATTTCTCCAGATTTTTCCACTTAAAGTTGGGAACCACATCCGACCACTTGCTGATGCCGATGATTGGCTTTGCAAATTCAGTGGCCTCCAGGGTGGCGTTCTGACATATGGTTTTTGTAAACCCCCCGAACCCCCTGCCATATCTTCTTGCGCTTGGTAGCCACAATCAGGTTGGGCTGGTTCATGTCGCACTCCCACAGGCCGAACTTCAGTCCGTCCTTTGCCTCGGACGGCGCGTCTACCTGACGGCTGACCGTGTAGGCATCAATGTACGGATTGCTGTCCACCAGGTAATAGGAATAGGCGTAGGCTGCCGCCTGAATCTCCGGAATATTGCCTCTGGTAGGGCTGTAGGACGTGAAGCCCTGCTCCGTAAGGATGATGTGTCGCACATTGCCCCCAGGCGCCCTCAGTGTATCCTGCACAAAATAATCCGTCAGCACGTTCAGGTTGGCAAAATTGATGACCGGTGAATTAAAATCATTTGTGAACAGCCCTGTGGACTGCGGGTCATCCCAGAATTCCGGCTCTGTCATAGGGCATGGATATGGATGATAGGCCAGGCCCCAGTCCATCTGTCCCTGGGTGTTGGCTATGGAGTTAAAGCTGTCCACAATCTCCTTCCCTCCATACTTAAGCTTGCCGTCAATCTCGTTCATCCAGTTATAATCCAGTGAAAAATATACCCGGTCATTGGCATTGGTGCTCTTGATGGCTGTGTAAATGACACGGAATGCCTTCTGATATGCCTTCACATAATTAGTCAGGTCCATGGCCCCCATGTAATTCCACTGCTGATTGTTAATCTCGTTGCCGATGATCCAGTTTGACACCTTGCCGTAATTAGGATTGTCGCCGCTGTAATGCTGGGCCAGGAAGGACGCGATTGCCTTGGTTTGGTCAAATCCGGCTTCGGTTTCCGCATTAAACATGTAGTAAAACGCATTGGAATTCTTCTGTGTGCCCGGATACACCAAATCCGGCGTATTGGGATTCCAGTCATTGAGCAGGATAACCGTAACCGTCATTCCCTTGTTAGACAGCGCGCTGATGGTCTTGTCATAAGCGTCCACCACGCCTTTATTAAAATGGTACGTCTTTCCGTCATACTGGTAATCAATTCCGGTTCCCATAATCTGGGAAAATGCGATGTTGGTGGTCACGTGCTTCACGCCCAGGTCAAAGGCGTCGTTGAGCATGTCAATCTCAATCACAAGCCCCTTCTTAGTCAGCGGGTCGTTAAAAGATGTCTGGTTTTTGGCAATCAGCTCCGGATTGGTTATGTAGTGGGGCTGGCTGACCTTAATGAACTTGGTTCCGTCAAATACAGCCAGGACAAACCGGCTGTAAAGCTTATCCTGAGGTGTGCCCAGGTTCAGGGGCACGCTTACCGAGGCAGCGCTTAAGGCAGGCGAGGAAGCAATGAAATTGCTGCGGCTTCCTAACTCTTCCTCGTAGGGCTGCATTTCAAAGATATAGATGTTGCCGTCCGTTCCCGTCACATCCCCGGTGCTGGAAAATCCAATTTCAACGTTTTGTTTATCTCCTGAAATCTTACAGGAAGTTATCCGGCCCGCCACTCCCGGCGTGAATGCCTGGGCTTCTGCCTGGGTCTCCGCCTGAGCCGTGGTCCCAAATGCCATTAAACTTCCCAGAAATGCAGCAGTGCACAGCAGGGCCGCCGTCAGGGTCAGGGCCTTACCTCCTTTAACGAATGGTTTCTTCATTTATGAATTCCTCCCAACTTTCTCCAAAATAGGATACATGATACATCATACATAAATAAGTTTACTTTTTCAATGAACTTTTTATTACATGTCTCTTAAATTATACGAACAGGAGTCACATCTTCCCGTTGTGTCCCGGAACATCTGCCGCGCGGCATATGCACTTATCAACAGTTTTATTTTAAACAGCATCGGTATGGGAAGCGGCGTGATTGTAAACGTACTGTTATACCAAATGCTGGAGGCTGCCCTGATTGGTTTGTTTTTTCACACCAAACACGCAAAAAAGACATATGCGGCTATAATTGTTTATATTCTATTGTTTTCCGCTTTTGACGCAACACTTCTGAAAGCCTTTTCTTACATTTTATATTATACGTTCCACGTAAACATGACAGCCGGCAAAAGCCTGATGGATTATCTGGCATACAATTATAGCTTTTATCTGAAATCCGGAATTACATCTAATTTTATCGTTGTTCTCTTTTCATTAACTGCAGCTGTAATGGCGGGACGTTTTATTTTTTGGTTATGCATGGAAAAAGGTGGATGTCGTGAGACCAAACTATAGTTTGACCTCAATAACATAATAAATTACACGAAGGAGAAGCAGCAGAATGAAACACATCAAACCACTATTGCTGGCAGGAGTAGTTTCGTTTGCGGTAATGGGCTGTGGGAAATCACCGGCTCCGCAGGAAGAAACATCTGTCAAGGAAACAATTGCCGCCACGGAAAAGGAATCCGTGGCCGCGAAGGATGAAGCCCAAACAGTTAAGCTTTTGAAGGCGGACGCGCTGACGGATGATATGCAGCTGGTAGACGTCCGTGAAGAAGAACAGTATATTGGCTGGAATATCGGGGATAAACCAGGGGGACATATTGCAGGCGCCGTGGATTTTCCGGCAAGCTGGCTCAGTCAGAGCCCGGATACCTATGCAATCAGAACGACAATGGAAAACGAATTAAAGCGCCGCGGCATTGATTCCGAAAAACCCCTTGTCCTTTACGGAGATGATACTGTACCGGAGGAAACAGCTTCCATGTATGCGGAACTGGGATTTAAGGAAGGACATCTCTGTTCTGGAAGGCGGCTTCTCATCCTATTTGGAAACAGGCGGGGAAGCGGCAATGCTGCCGGGATTCAGCCTCTATGTATATCCCGACTGGGTACAGGCACTGATAGACGGAAAAAAGCCGGATACGTACGAGGGTTCCGATTATAAAATTATTGAGGTCTCTTTAAGCAGTGAAGAGGGAGAATACGAAAGCGGTCACATCCAAGGCGCAATCAATATAAAAGACACTTTCAACCATGTTCCGGGGCTTCGTGTACTTTCTGAATATGAGAACATACCGATGGAGGAACAACTGAAATTCTGGAATTGTCCGGAAGATTCCGTGATTCAGGAAAATCTGGAAAAGGCCGGAATCACGCAGAATACCACCGTGATTTTATATGCCACAACACCGGCCACTTCCGCCGCGCACCGTGCAGGGGTCTTAATGAAATACGCGGGTGTTAAGGATATTCGTTTCTTAAACGGCGGAAAAACACTTTGGAAACTTCAAAACAGGCCTCTGGAGACAGAATCCAATATACCGGAAAATGTTTCCTTTGGAACGAAGGTTCCGTCTAATCCTGACCTTATTTATGACTATGATGAGGAACTGGGATGTGTAAACGACAATCAGGCGGTCATTGCATCCATCCGAAGCTGGAAAGAATATATCGGAAATGTCAGTGGTTATACATACATTGGCGAGGCCGGGGATATTGCCAAAGCGCGTTTTGGTTATGCCGGCTCAGACCCTTACAGCATGGAAGATTTCCGGAATATTGACAATACTATGTTTAACTACGAAATGATTAAGGACAGATGGGTAAAATGGGGGATTGTTCCAGATAAACGTATTTCTTTCCACTGTGGTACCGGGTGGAGAGCAAGCGAAACATATTGGTATTCTCTGGCATTGGGATATCCTGACATTCATGTGTATGACGGAGGCTGGTATGAATGGTCCAAAATGCCTGACAGCCCGAAGAAAGAACCAGGAGTGCCCGCAGACGCACCTGAACAGGAGCCGGCAGAATACTTTATACCAAAGGAAAAGTAAGACAAGAAACTGAAAAAAGTTCTGAAAACAGGGAAGGTTTCCTGCATACACTATCTGCAGGAAACCTTCCCTTCCGCTAATTCATAGAGCCTGTCGCACACAGACGCCAGCTCCCTTTCATTGGGGGAACAGTATACAACACCGATTCCCCTGCTCTTTGCAAATTCCAGAAATTCCCTCACTGAATTCCGCATCAATATGTCCGTGCCCGAAAACAGATTATCTATGACAATCAGCCTTGCCTTGGCTATAATCCACTTATACAGAGCAACATTCAGCTGGCACCGGTGGCTCAGTGTCTCAATTGGCCGCTTTAGATCCTCCTCCCGGATATCCAGCAGCGTCAGATAATCACAGGCAACCGCCTGTTCCAGCTTCTCCCGCACCCCCACTCCGGGAGCAAAATATTCCAGACCGGCAATGGTCAGGTTCTCGGCCACATCCAGCTTAGGAAAAAGGCTCTTCTTGTAATCCTCGATATATCCAAAACCGCGTCTGACCATGTTCTTTCTCCCCCCTGCCAGCTCCACCTGACGTCCAGCCAGCCAGGCGCTTCCCGATTCCACCTTAAACTCTCCGCTGAGAAGGCGTACGATTTCCCGGCAGTATGTGTCCTCCGGATGGATGAAACCCACCACCTCCCCGGGACACACATGAAAGCTCACGTCCCGCAGTTCCCTGGCCCGCACCTCCCGCACGGACAGAAGCACCGCCCGCCCCCCAGGCTCTGCCTGGGACCGGGTGATTTCCCTCCCCGCCTTCCGGTTCTCACCGATTATAATGCGGTCGATCATCTGCCGTTCAAATTCCTCCCGGTACAATACGGCTGCCAGACGCCCTTTTCTAAGGACAGCCAGACGGTCCGCTGCGTCCAGCATGATTTCCGGCCTTGTATCTATCCACAATATGGATATTCCCCTCTCCCTGAGCCGTATGACCAGTCTCTTCATATACTCAGTTTCCTTCAGAGTATAGTCCCTTGCGATCCCGTCCAGTATCAGTACTTTCATACCGGCACAGCAGGCCCTGCATATTTCTATGGTATGGCGCTCCATCAGGCTCAAACTGGCCACCGGAGCCTGTAGCCTGCATTCTACCTCCAGCGACTTAAGCGTCTCCCTCATGTGGAGCATTCCCTGTCTGGCAGGGAATGACAGACAGCCCTGTTTCTGCATCAGACACAGGTTTTCCTCCACAGAAATATCACTGATGACCGATGTCTTATACCGCACGCAGAAGATTCCGGCAGTCTGGGCCTGACGGATGGATGTAAACGCAGCCGGTCTGCCGTCCACATACATTCTCCCCCCGTCCTTCGGCATCCTGCCGCTGATGATATCCGCCAGCACGGATTTGCCGCTTCCGCTAAGCCCTGCAACACAAAGCAGCTCTCCCTGATACAGAGAAAGACTGATATCCTCCAGCGCCTTTATATCTCCATAGGCTTTTTTCACCTCGTCCAGCCGTATCTTTTCTATTCTCATGACTCACCGCCCTTTGCATCAGCGGCGGCAGGAAGAATGATTTCCACAATGGTGCCTATGCCCGCCGTGCTGTATACCTTGATTCCGTAGTCATCCCCGTAGTAGAATTTAATTCTCTGGTTCACGTTGGGCAGGGCGATTCCGGTATTCCCCCGCTTTTTTAAGTCCCTGTCCTGTTCGTAGACAAACCTTCCCTTGGCAAGCCTTTCCCTGAGACTATCCATCTGCTGTTCCGTCATACCCATTCCGTTGTCGGCAATGCGGATGATAAACCGTTCCTGTGTACCATAGGCGTACACGCTGACCTGTCCTCCTCCCACCTTTGTCTCCAGTCCGTGATGGATGGCATTCTCAATCACGGGCTGGATGGTAAGCACGGGAAGCTTGTACTGCAGCAGTTCTTCATCCTCTATCCTCTGCTGATATTTGAATTTTCCCGGAAAGCGGTATCCCTGGATCAGAAGATAATTCTTCACATTGTCCAGTTCATCCTTAAGGGTAGCCATCTCGCCCGGCCTGCTTATACTGTATCGGAACAGCATAGACAGCGACTCTGCCATCTGGGCTATGTCCTCTGAATCCCGTATAATGGCCATGCTCCGTATGGTATCCAGGGTATTGTAAAGAAAATGGGGATTAATCTGGCTTTGCAGGGCATGAATCTCCGCCTGGGACGCCAGCATCTGGGATGTATATTCATTTTCCACTGACTGCTTCACATACTGAATCAGCCTGTGTATGGGCCTTCCCCCTTTTAAATCCGCCATATGGCGCTCAGGCTCCGCAATCATTTCGGAAATCTTCTCAATCTCCCTCAGGGGACCCAGAAACCGGACGCAGAACACCGCCAGCATCACCGCCTGGTACAAAAAGAACAGAACCACCGCAAAAATTCCTATCCTGGTCCTTAAAGGGCCAAACAACAGGAAAAGAAACAGCAGAATCACAAAGATACGGTCTGCCAGCAGCAAATAAAAATAAGAACGGTTGGTCTGCAGCTTGCTCATCATAGGCACCATCCATCAAACATAAAATCTGCGGTATTCTGTTGGTTTCACACCGGTCATCTTGGAAAAAAGCTTGCTGAAATGCCGTTCGTCCTGATACCCCACCAAACAGGCAATCTCTCCGATGGACTTCTCAGGATTTCTGAGCATTTCCTTTGCCTTGTCAATACGGACATCTATCAGATACTGGGTGAGAGTCTGTCCCGTCTCCTTTTTGAACATGGCGCTGAGATAAGCGGGATTCAGGAACACAATATCGGCTATGTCGCTCAGCGTGATATTCTCGCTGTAATGCTCTCCGATATACTCTTTAATCATCCGCACCGGACGGCTTCCCATGCCGTCCTTCTGTCTCTGGCACAGCTCGCAGCTCACACTGACGTAATCCGCCCACACCTGCTTCAGCTGATTCAAAGTGGTACAGTTTTCCAGACGCCTGATATAAGGCTCTGTATCGGGAATCTCATAGTCCTTCATGATATCCGAAAAAACAAAGCCGGCCCTCTCAAGCATCTCCTCCAGAAGGCCGTAAAGCCTGTAATACCGGTACCGTCCCTCCACCGCCCTATTCATGGCTTCTTCCCCTATAAGCACAAGCTTTCCGGGCACCAGAAGGGGTACCTGACGTTCCATCTTCACCTCAAACTCTTTGGGAAGGGGGTAAGAATCCTTCTTATAATTCTCCGGCAGACGGTCATGGCGGATTATGCTTCCCACCCCCAGGTCAATACGCAGCATCACGGACTTCACAGCCGTATCCAGGGAATCCGACAGATATTCCAGGGATGAAACCTGGCTGCCGATTCCCACCGTCATCTCAAACAGGTCGTTTTTATATTCCGTACGTTCCAGCATCTCCCCCAGCTCGGAACAGATATGGTCCAGGGCAGATTCGCCGCCATCGTAGTTCAGGCAGATATAGCCCCAGGACCGGCTGATGATGAATTCCGTTTCATGGCAGCAGGCCTTAAGCTTTCTCATGATTTTAACAGTTATGGTTTCAACTGCCTGTTCAGGCACCTGGTATTCGGAATCCGACACGCAGTCCAGCTTGACTGCCGCCACGGTAAAGCAGCTGCCCCTGAAATCAAAAATATCCTTATCCTTCCCGGCCTCAAGGGTCTGCCCGAACAGCTTTCCGTCCCCCGTCAGAAGGTTCTGCAGCAGGTTCTTGCGCAGTATCCCATTGTTGGACGCCAGTCTGTCCTCCATAAGATTGAACTGCATCTGCTGTTCTCTCCTGCTGGCTCTCTGACTTTCCAGCTTGGCCAGGACATCGTTCAGCTCGTCCTTCTTGATGGGCTTTAACAGATAGTCGGATACACCGTACTGAATCGCGCTTCTGGCATACTCAAACTCACTGTAGCCGCTGATAATCACAAACTCCACAGGTATCTGTTCTTCCCTCACATGCCGTATCAGATCCATTCCGCTCATTCCCGGCATCCTGATATCTGTTATCACCACGTCCGGCTTCAGCCGACGCACCATTTCCAGGGCCGTGATACCGTCCCCTGCTTCCCCTATGATTTCCACCGCTGTCTTTTTGCGGTCAATCAGGCTTTTTATCAGCAAAATAATATTAATTTCATCGTCAGCAATCAGAACCTTCAACAGACTCCTCCCTCCCCAGACCATCATCCATTCCTGGCCGCCCGGTTGGATGCATATCCATCCAGCGCCACCGCAAACAGGATGAAGATGCCAATGACCACCTGATGCCAGAAGGTATTCACATTCAGCAGGCTCAAACCATTTTTAATCGTTGCCATGAGAATCGCCCCAAAGGCAGTGCCCACCATATTCCCCTTTCCTCCCGACATGCTGGTCCCGCCTATGACGGTAGCCGCAATGGCGTCCATCTCATACGCATTACCGGCCTCCGGTACAGCGGCCTCGCTCCTGGATGCTAGTATCACTCCCACAATGGCGCACAGCACCCCGCTCAGCATGAAAACAAGAATCTTTATTTTATCCACATTGATTCCCACCAGCTTGGCCGCATCCTCGTTGCTGCCAATGGAGACCGTATATCTTCCAAACTTTGTCTTATAGAAAAGATAATAACACACCAGAAGAATAATCAGGGTGAGAATAATTGGAAACGGAACGACCCCGATATATCCCTGGCCCACAAACTGGATCTCCGGATACTTGAGACCGTAAAGCGGTATTCCCTTTGTATACACATAAATCAGGCCCCGCAGTATGCTCATGGTTCCCAGGGTGGCGATGAAGTACGCTATCCTGAGCTTTGTCACCAGAAGGCCGTTAACCAGGCCGATGAATGCCCCTAACAGGATTACCACGCCTATGGCCAGATAAATATTGTAACCTCCCAGTATCATGGCAGCCAGAACCATACCGCTGATTCCCACCGTAGAGCCCACGGACAGGTCGATTCCACCCAAAGAGATGACAAAGGTCATTGCAAAGGCCACGATGGCCGTATAAACCGCCTGCCGTATTCCAATCATAATATTGGAGAATTTCAGGAAATTAGGGCATGCAACGCTGAGTCCGATGAACACTACCAGATACATACCAATGATTCCTACCCCGTTTACATTGAGTACATTTTTTAATGCTTTACTTTTCATATGCCCTCCATTATATCAGATATAAGATTTACAATCAAATACAGCTACACAGAGTAGTGCTTGATTTCTTCCGTTGTGGCTGATTTCGCATCCATAACCCTGGTCACCCTCCCCTGCTTCATCACCAGGATCTTATCACAGATGCCCAGGACCTCCTCTTCCTCTGAGGACACAATGACAACGCCCTTTCCGGACTTCACACATTCACCGATGGCTTCATATACCTCTGTCTTTGCATTCACGTCAATTCCCCTGGTAGGCTCCTCCAGAAGGAATACATCCCCTCCCATCATCATCCACCTGGCCAGCATCACCTTCTGCTGGTTTCCTCCGCTCAATGCGCTTATGCCCTGCCGGATTCCCTTTGCCTTGACACGCATCCTTTCCATATAATCTGCAGAAACCCTGTCCTCCAGCCGGCGTGCCAGGGTCCTGCCCCTGGAAATCTGCTTCAGGGAGGCAATGGTCATGTTCCACGCTATGTCCTGCTTC
>OASY01000863.1_pt1 | contig 16574 bp, 13 predicted proteins | sample 1501231 | NCBI WGS metagenome assembly OASY01 (sample SAMEA2579917, study PRJEB22360) | human gut metagenome | biome: human gut; feature: human-associated habitat; material: faeces | place: Denmark | collected 2008/2010 | reverse complement strand
CAAAAGCGAAGATTTCTAAGAAATTTTTGGATACAATTTAACTTTAAAGGAAAAATGGTGCTGGGATGATCCCAGCACCTAGTTTGTCTACAGTCTGAAGGGACTGTAAAAAAGTCCCTTATTTTTGTCTCATAAAACTGAAGTCTATTCAAATCAGTATATAGAGGGTGTGTTACATTTCAAGGTATTTTTGAATTATATCCGTTTCAGATAAATCGATGTGTTTTAGAACAAAATCATAAAGAGGTTTTGCAAAGTCAGCATCTAAATCTAATTCTTCTACAATCTGATTAAAAGATTTTTGTTTCTTGACTTTTTTTAGAATTAATTTAATGAAACCACAGGACTCACCTTGTGATCTGCCTTCTAGTCTGCCTTCTAATCTGCCTTCTAATCGACCTTCCATTCTTCCTTTCTCTTCTAATTTTTCAAGTGCTTTACACATATTCACAGTACCTCCTTTTTGTTCAGATTTTATAGCATCGTTAATTAATTTTTGTGATTCAGTAATGCAACCAATTACCATGGCTAATTCGGATGATATATTTTTTTCTTTGTATATATCAGTGATTTTATCATATTTTTCGTCAAAAATAAATCTACTAATATTGAATATTGTGTTGACATCGTCGTTGTGAAATTTTAAATATTCACTTTTACGAAGCTCAATTAAGTTAAATTTATAATCCGAAATTAAAGGTTTAAAAGCATCTGGGATTTCCAGCATATCAATTAGGGAATGAGGACCGTCCCACGGATTTTCCCCATAGTAAATACATATTGTAAGAACACTGTGTAATCGATCCGTTTTCTTCATTCTCGATAGAAATTCATCTGTTGCAGTATAATCTTTTTCTTTTTTATGTTTTTTTGCAATTTCATTGTATTCTTTAAGATAAGAAAATGCATCCCCTAGCATGTGACGAAGTGGCATGGCATAGTGAATTTTTGATTGATTTTCAATTCCTAGAATTACGAAATCAACACCATAAGCAGATTTTTTGACGACATCGACAATTCTTTTTACAGTTTCAGCATAACCGTGGAATTGCAATAAGGACGAAACATCAGTGTCAACTTCTGTGAGATCATCAGGATTTAATTTTGGATTTCCATCAAAGAAGCATGCATTAAAAAGATCAGCAAAACGTTTGTTATCTTTCCAGAAATTTTTAAGGATAGTATCGGGTGTTATTTTGTTTTTTACCTTTGTCATATGAATATTAGTCCTCCTTTGGAGCGTAGAAATGGACAGGTATGGATCTGATTATGCAGAAATGGTAATTGAGAAATGCAAGATAGAAGATACATGTCCAACAATAGTTTCATTGTGATTATACTAGCAAAAACAAGAACAAATGTCAATATATGTAAAAAGATGAGCATAAATAAAATGATAAATATATATTTAAGGAGAAATTAAATAATGAAACAAAAAAGACAGAAAATATTTAATTTTTTACAATAAAATAGAGGCTATGAAATTATAATATATGTAAAAATCATAGCCTCTATTAGAATTCTTAAATTATGAATGATTTGGGTGATTAGCATCCGCTTGCTCAAGGGTTCCATAGTGATTCCATCTTCTATTTTTATTTCCACTATATGTACACCAATAAACAGTATCTCCAGGAGATAGTTTATTATTATGATCATTATCGTCATAACCACAATAAGTACCACTGATCCATCCTTGTTGACCATTATGTTCTTGAACCTTTTCAAAAACACCACCATTATCAGTAATTACACGATTGGCAGTTTTATCTCCGCATGTATGTGAAGTTCCTAATGGAGAATGAGATACTCCGTATCCGTATTCGCGTACACCACCCCACTTATCAGCGTTTCCAGTCCATCCATTACTTCCACGCTCACAAGCTAAAAAATAACATGCTGCTACATATTCATCTGCCACAAATGCTTCTTCAAAAGCCATTGGCTTTTCATACATTTTCTTCATAACAACTTCCCCCTTTTAATATTATATGTCAATAAATCATCATTCTTAACCCCCAGAATTTAATCCCATTATAATCTTAAATTCTGAATTTTGCAATCATTTGTAGAGAAAAATGATTGTTTTTAGCGTGATTTTCGAATTTCGGTATTTTTTTAAGCCTTGAAGAGCTGTTAGAAGATCAATAACTGTATATTGAAATAGCAGATTACGAAAAAAAAATGCCTTTTACAGATGGTTTATTGCATTAAATGGAAAATTCTAGTATAATATAGTCATGAAAAAAGATGTTGCAGAATGATAACGCAATATAAGATGAAGATAGAATTTGTATAGAAGGAAAGGGGAAAAGGTTATGAAAAGAAGATATGAAAGACCAAGTGCTTATATAGAAGAATTTACACCGAATGAGTATGTGGCGGCTTGCGGAGATAGCGGAACGGTGTATATGTTTAGATGTGATGCTGGTGGTGGATATTCTGGAACAGTGTGGTTAGAAACAAATGGAGAACCAGGATTGCAGAAAAAAGGAAGATGGGAAGGATGGGGAAAATACCATCCAGGAGATGAAAAACTTGGTGGTTATCATGCTTGTGGTACTACACATGAGGCTAATTCAACGGATAAGTTTTTAGATGGATATTATATAATGAAAGGGTCTGATAGACCACAAAATGTCATTGTATGGAGAGGTCCTAAAGGAGATAATACGCATTGTACAACTAATTTAAATATGAAAGAATGGGCAACAGCGAAATCATAAAAAATACAAAAAAGAACCGACCTACCGGTTCTTTTTTATTACAGGGAGAGTGATCATGGACCTATTTGACACTAACACTACCTTCGAACGCCAACTTTTCGCAAAGGCAGCAAGGAACCGTATTCCGCTTTATGGAGTACTGGAGTTATTGCCTCTCTGCAATCTAAACTGTGACATGTGCTACGTCCATTTATCCAAACAAGAAGTGCAGTCCCAAGGAAGATTGCGAAGTTTGGATGAATGGATTTCCCTTGCAAAGCAAATGAAAGATGCAGGGACATTGTTCTTGTTGTTAACGGGTGGAGAGCCTTTATTATTCCCTCAATTTAAAGAATTATACTGTGTATTAAAAGATATGGGTATGATCCTTACGCTCAATACCAATGGGACGTTGATCAATGAGGAATGGGCGGAATTTTTTGCGAAGAATAAGCCAAGAAGGATAAATATAACTTTATATGGATCAAAGAATGAGACATACGAGAATCTATGCCATATGAAGGATGGATTTGACAAAACGATCAGAGGGATTGAATTATTAAAAAAATATGAGATTGATGTCAAGATCAATGGAAGTCTTGTGAAGAAGAATTTTCGTGACAGGATGGAGATCATAGATATCGGAGAAAAGTATGATATCCCGGTTCGAATCGATACTTATATGTATCCATCCGTGCGTGAGCGGACAACTCCTTTTAATTTTCAGGAGAGATTAGACCCAGAGGATGCTGCAAAGGCAAGGGTTGAAATCTTACACCGGGAAATGGGAGATGAACTTTTTGAGCAATATGCGAAGCAGACTATTTATCTGGCAGAACATACGGAAGAAGGAGATGCCTGTCCGGGGCATATGACATGCCGGGCTGGGCAGAGTTCGTTTGTAGTTAATTGGCAAGGCATGATACGTTCATGTATCGTGTTAGATCAGCCAAGTTATGATGCCTTTGACACAACGGATGATTTTATGACATTATGGAATAAGATCGTGAGAGAAACAGAAGAGATCAAAACAAGCATGGAATGCAATCAATGTAAATTAAGACATGTATGTAACACATGTGCAGCGGCAGCGATTGCAGAATGTGGAGATTCTGAGGGCGTTTCAAAATATTTATGTGAATATACGAAGGAAACAGTTAGGAATTTAAAAGAGTTTTATTAAGAAACCAAATATGGAGAAAGAAGTTGCATAAAGGACTTCCTTCTCCATATTTCATACATAATAAATTATTTAATGTTTTCAAGATACTTCTGAACCATTTCATCCTCGCCCAAATCTATATGCTTCAATACAAAATCATACAAAGGCTGCACAACATCCGCATCTTCTTCCAATTCATCTACAATTTGGTCAAAAGATTTATTTTTATGAACTTTTTTTAGGATTAATTTAAGTTTAGTGACTATTTGTCCTTGTAATCTACCCTCTAATCTGCCTTCCTGACGACCTCTTTCCTCTAATTTTTCGAGTGCCTTACACATATTCACGCTACCTCCTTTTTCTTCTGATTCCACAGCATCATTGATCAATTTTTGTGATTCTGTAATACAGCCAATAACCATAGCTAATTCTGAAGATATATTTTCATCTTTAAATATATCAGTGATTTTATCATATTTTTCGTCGAAAATAAACCTACTGATATTAAATATTTTATCAACATCATTATTATGAAATTTTAAATGCTCACTCTTCCTAAGTTCGATCAAGTTGAATTTATAATCGGAAATCAAAGGCTTAAAAGCATCAGGAATTTCTAACATATCAATTAAGGAACGAGGACCATCCCACGGAGTTTCACCATAATAAATACAAATGGTAAGTACGCTATGTAATCGGTCAGTTTTCTTCATTTTAGATAGAAATTCGTCTGGTGTTCCATGAGGTTTTTCATCTTTATATTTTTTTGCAATTTCATTATATTCTTTGAGATATGAAAAAGCATCTCCAAGCATATGTCGAAGTGGCATTGCATAGTGGATCTTTGCTTGATTTTCAATTCCAAGGATTACAAAATCAACGCCATAAGCAGATTTTTTGACAACATCAACAATCTTTTTTACAGTCTCAGCATAACCATGAAATTGTAATAAAGAAGAAATATCAGTATCGACTTCTGTAAGATCATCTGGATTCAATTCTGGATTTCCATCAAAGAAACATGCATTGAAAAGATCTGCAAAGCGATTATTATCTTTCCAGAAGTTTTTCAGAATGGTATCGGGTGTTATTTTGCTCTTTACTTTTGTCATATGTGTATTGTGCCTCCTTTAAGTGATACAAATGGACAGGTATTGATCTGATTATGTGGAAATGAAAAATTAGAATTGCAATATAGAATATACATGCCCAATGATAGATAGTTTGTAAAATGATATTAACAAGAATAATCTGTAATGTCAATATATGGAAAACAAAAACGTAAATAAAAACTTTCTTTTTCTGCGATCTCATCATATAATAAAACAGAATGTACAAGAAAGAAGGGAGCCAAATGAAAGACCTAGACGCAATGGATTCCATGGAAAAGATGCTGGTCCAGAAAGCATATCAAAGACAAGCTCCAGTGAATGGTAGTCTGGAATTATTACCACTTTGTAATATGAACTGCGATATGTGTTATGTTCGTTTATCCAAGGCAGAGATGGAACAAAAAGGCCGTTTAAGAACCAAAGAAGAATGGATCAGACTGGCTCATCAGATGAAGGAGGCAGGAACGTTATTTCTGTTATTGACAGGAGGAGAGCCGTTATTATTTCCGGGATTTAAGGAAGTATATATCGAACTGCAGAAGATGGGAATGATTCTTACGATCAATACAAATGGAACGCTGATCAATGAAGAATGGGCAGATTTCTTCCAGAAATATAAGCCAAGAAGAATGAATATTACTTTATATGGAGCAGATGACCAGGCGTATGAGCAGTTATGTCATTATCCAGGTGGATTTCAGAAGACGGTCAATGCAGTCAGGCTGCTAAGGGACAGGGAGATTGATGTAAAGATTAATGGAAGCATCACTTCAAAGAATGAAGAGGATATTAGGAAGATTTTAGATATTGCAGATGATTTGGATACAGCCGTGAACCTTGATACCTATATGTATCCGGCAAGCAGAGAAAGAAATAAACCATTTGATGAACAAAGCCGAATGAATCCAAAGGATGCAGCGATGGCGAAGAAGTTGATCTTTCAACATCAATGGGGTGAAGAAGCTCTTAGAGAATATCAGGATCATGTGATCAGCATGGTTGAAGATCATCCGCAAAATATGCAATACAGCAGGCACATTTTATGCCTGGCAGGCAATTGCTCTTTTACGATCAATTGGCAGGGGATGATACGTCCATGTGTGATGCAAAGTCAACCAGAAGTGAATGTATTTGCAGAAGGTTTTCAAAGAAGCTGGGAAATGATATCAGCACAGACGAAAGAGATCTTGATCAATGAAAGGTGTACAGAATGCAAATATCGTCCAATCTGTAATACATGTGCGGCGGCAGCTTTATTAGAAACAGGAGATTATGAAGGAATTCCGGAATATATCTGTGAGTATACAAAAGAATTTTACAAAATTATGAAGGAAAGAAGGTGATGATCACATGATGGACAATGAAAATCAAAATCAACCAAATCAGAAGATATCGTTTGAATCATTAGATATACTGATCGGGAAATGGCGAGATGGAACATTTTCAGAGATCATTGACGACTGGAAATGGATCTTTTCCTACAGCAAACGATATAAAGGAGCGATCGCTTTCTACACGATCCTTGGTATTTTCAGCACATCCATGGGATTGGTTGGAAGTGTGGCAAGTAAATATATGATCGATATCATCACAGGATATCAGATGAGTAAGTTGTGGATCATGGTCTTGATCACACTTGGAAGTGCATTTTTTAGTCTGACGATCGGAAATGTGATCGGGCGTATTTCTACAAAATTAAGTATTTATATCAATAACGATATTCAGGCAGACATTTTTGATAAGATCATTGATGCAGACTGGATGGAAATCAATCAATATAGTAATGGAGATGTGTTGAATCGGTTTAACAGTGATGTCAGTACGATCAGCGGAAATGCGATCAGCTGGCTGCCGACGATCATCATAGCAATTTACGATTTTGTTGCAACATTTGCGGTTATCTGGCATTACGATAAGATCATGTCATTACTGGCATTTGCAAGTGCACCATTTATGCTTTTGATGTCGAAGTTCCTTATTTCCAAGCAGAGAGAATATGGGAAGAAAGTGCGGGAAATGAGTAGTGAGATGATGACATTTGAAGTCGAGACATTCTATAATTTTGATACGATCAAGTCCTTTGGGATCTCTTCTTTATATGGAAAGAAGATGAGAAACTGGCAGGAGAAGTTTAAAGATATCAGTTTAAAGTATAACATGTTTACGATCAAGACGAATATCGTTATGTCGATCATAGGAATGGTTGTTCAGTATGCAGCATTTGGATATTGTCTGTTCCGGCTTTGGACAAGAGATATTTCTTATGGAACGATGACTTTATTTTTACAACAGAGAAGTAACTTAAATGGGGCATTTAACAATCTGGTATCGATCATACCAAACTTTTTGAACAGTTCAATCTCTGCACATCGTATCAGAGAGCTTGCACAGCTTAAGAAAGAAGTTCATATTCCAGAAAGTTCTGAGATGGATGCTTATGTGGAAGATGGGTTCGAGGTGAAGATGCGGGATGTGGATTTTTCTTATATCGAAGGAAACCGTGTTATTACAGATTCTGCATTTATGGCTAATCCGGGCGAGATCGTTGCGTTGGTTGGTCCTTCTGGAGAGGGAAAGACGACGATGATCCGTTTGATCTTAGGTTTGATCCATCCGGAAAAAGGAGAAGCATATTTAAGGGCTTCAAATGGGAAGCAGGTGGAGATGAATGCAGATACCAGATATTTATTTGCCTATGTACCACAGGGAAATACAATTCTTTCTGGCACGATCGCGGAAAATTTAAAGATGGTGAAACAGGATGCAACAGAAGAAGAGATGATCGAGGCATTGAAGATTTCCTGTGCATGGGATTTCGTAAAGAATATGGAAGAAACGATCTATACCAAGATCGGAGAGCGAGGACGAGGATTTTCGGAAGGACAGGCACAAAGAATTGCGATTGCAAGGGCTGTTTTAAGAGATGCACCGATCTTATTGTTAGATGAAGCAACATCGGCACTTGATGTAACAACGGAACGTAAAGTTTTAAGAAATATCATAAAACAACGCCCAAATAAAACATGCATCGTGACAACCCATCGTCCGAGTGTTTTAAATATGTGTCAGAGAGTTTATCGTGTTATGGAAACACAGGTTACAGAATTGTCAGAAGAAGAGTCAAGCAAAATGGCGATGGATTTTTAGGACACAGGTTGTCCGAAGATGCAGGATTCATTGACCGCAGATAGAAAAAAAGATATAATAAGACAAGAATAACGGCATAAGGGGGAAGCTGAATGAAGAAGAGTGGATGGAAGATCATTCTTGGAGTTGCAGTACTAGTCTGTGTGATCTGTCTTGGAAGATTCGGATGGGTCAAGTATCAGGACTATAAGACAGAACAGGCAAGAAAAGCAACATTAAAAGAGATCGCAAGCACAGAATTTACTGGTGAGAACGAAGGAAAAGAGCCGGAGAAAGTTCCAGCTGGAGTCAAACATGGACAGAAGATCAACTTTAAGAAGCTGATCAAGATCAATAGTGATATCTATGCATGGATCTACGTTCCAGGAACAAGAATTGATTATCCGGTAGCACAAAGTCAGGAATCAGACGATCATTATTTAAAATATAACTTTAAAAATGAGCCAGAGTTTGCAGGATGTATTTATACAGAGAAAGCGAATAAGAAGGATTTTTCAGATCCAAACACAGTATTTTATGGACATAATATGAGAAATGGATCGATGTTCCAGAATCTTCACAAGTTTGAAGATGAGGCATTTTTTAAGAAACACAAAGAAGTATATGTTTACACACCAAAGAAAACATATACATACACGATCTTTGCGGCATATAAGTTTGACGACAGGCATTTACTTAAGACATTTAATTTTAAGAATAAGAAGAAGTTCGAGAATTATTTAAGAAATGTCAAGAACATAAGAGACATGGAAAGTCATGTAAGGAAAGATCAGGAAGTTACAAGCAACGATAAGATTATCACGCTGAGTACCTGCGTAGGAGGACAGCCAAATAATCGTTATTTAGTACAGGCGGTGTTGACGGATGAAAGAAGTACAAAATAAGAACCATACGGATGAGGCTAAGAGGTTAAATGAAGAATTGGATCAGAATCTGAAGAATTTCCAGCTAGAATCCAAGGAAGCATTTCAAGGCTTTGAAGTAAAAGAAGAAAAGAACGAGAAAAAGAATAAAGCAAAGAAGAAAAAGACACCAAAACAGATCATAAAAAGAGTTATAATCGTATTAGCGGTGATCATTTTGCTTCCATGTGCAGCCATTGCTGGAATGTGGGCACTTGGAAAAGGCTCTTTATTTGGAGGCAAGATGAAGATGTCAAAGAACGTAGATGGCGTAAAAGTCCAGAATCAGGGAGATTTGGTTATTTACAATGGACATAAATATCAGTATAATAAAGATATAACGAGTATCTTATTTATGGGTGTTGACCGAGATAAGATCAATACAGATGAAGAATACTTAAAGAAACATGGAGCAGGACAGTCAGATACCTTGTTTCTGGCAGCTGTGAATACTTCTACAGGGAAGATTTCACTGATCAATGTTCCTCGAGATATCATGGCGAACGTTAAGACATATGATGAGAATGGAAAGTATTCAGGAAGGAAACTTCGACAGTTATGTTTAGCCTATGCCTATGGGGATGGGAAAGCCAAGAGCTGTAAGAATGCTGTGGATGCAGTTTCCAAAGTGTTATATGGAATTCCTATCGATTCATATATGTCGATCAACCTCTCTGCGATCAGTGTATTGAATGATGCAGTAGGTGGAGTGAACGTTCAAGTGATCGGAGATCTGACAAGCGTTGATCCAACTCTGAAGGAAGGTGCGAATGTGACATTGCTGGGTGGTCAGGCAGAGACTTATGTAAGATCCAGAGAATTTGATCCACTGGATGCGAACATGGCACGTATGCAGAGACAACAGCAGTATATTACAGCATTTGCCCAGAAAGCATTACAGGAGATGAAGGGCGATCTTACATTGCCATTAGATCTTCTGAATCTTGTATCAGAGAATTCAGTAACGAATCTTTCAGCACCGAAGATCACATATCTTGCAACGAAAGTTTCAGGAAGCAGTTTTTCATCTGACAATATCTACAGCATTGACTGTGACATCAAAGAAGGTGAGACAGGATATGCGGAATATTATCCGGATGAGACGAAATTATTTGAGATGATATTGAAGGTATTTTATACACAAATCAGTTAGAATCCAGTAAGGGGGGATTTAGCATGAAAAAGTTGATTATGATGGCAGCAACATTGATTATGTGTTTTGCTTTTTCACTAAGTGTTATGGCAGCACCAAGTCCTGAAGATGAGTATTATAATACGAATACAGAACAGGAGAAGGTTGATGAGAAAAACCAGTTTGATGATGATGAATTCTACAAGGATGAGAAACCAGCTAAGACGAACACAACAACGACATCAACATCATCAACATCATCAACATCTGCATCACCAAAGACTAGTGATCAGGGAGCGCCAGTTACATTAGTATATGTATCACTCGCCGCAGCAGCATTAGCTGTATATGCAGCAAAACACGTCAAAGAACAGTATTAATCAAAAAACAAGGTGGATTCCTCCAGTCTTGATGGACTGGAGGAATTCTTTTTGCATATGGGATTTCTGAAAGGAAAATAAAATAGATGATCGATATACATACGCATATTTTGCCAGGATTGGATGATGGAGCGAGAGATATGGAAGATTCTCTATCTATGGCAGAATTGGCATTAAAGAGTGGTGTTCATACATTAGTTGCAACATCGCATGCCAATACAGGGGGTTTTTTCAAAGAATATTCGATCGAAGAATATCTGCAAAGATTAGAAGCGTTTAGAAAAGCACTGGATGAAGTAAAGCTGCCATTAAGAGTATTCTCTGGAATGGAAATTTATATGACAAGAGAAGTTCCTCGGATGATCCGTGAAGGCAGATTGCTTTCATTGAATCAGACGGGATATTTTTTGACTGAATTTTCGTTTGGAATCGAGCAGGAAGAGATGGATGAGATGCTTCATGATCTGATGGAACTTGGAGTTACGCCAGTGATCGCACACCCAGAGAGATACCGGTGTGTACAGGAATCAGAAAGCGGTATCGCAAAGTGGAAAAACAGGGGATGTTTGTTGCAGGTAAACAGAGGGAGCATCTTTGGCAGATTTGGATCAGGAGCAAAACAATGTGTAGATCGTCTGCTGGATCAACATATGGTAACTTGTATCGCAAGTGATGCACACAAACCATATGAGCGGACAACCTATATGGCAGATATCAAAGAATATATGGAACAAGAATATTCTTTTGAATATTCAAAGAAATTGTTATATGATAATCCTAAGAGAATTCTTGAAGGAGAAAAGGTGGTACAATGAAGAAATTAAAATTGGTAAGTTTTGTGATATTTTGTATATCACTGGCAGCAAGTCTGATCTTCTGGTTTACACAGGTCAGAAAAGGAGATCGGATCGGACCGGTCATTACAATGGATCAGCAGGAATTGACAGTAGGGCTCAATGCTACCGATGAAGATTTTTTGCAAGGAGTAAAAGCAGTTGATGAGAATGATGGGGATGTTACGGATTCTCTTGTAGTAGAAAGTGTTTCAAACTTTCTGGGAGGTGGACGGCGTCTGGTTGTATATGCAGCAGTGGACAGACATAATAACGTCAGTCGTGCAAACCGTATTGTACAGTATGAGGGTTATACATCACCAAAGTTTTATTTGAAGGAACCATTATGTTTTGAATCTGGAGGAGCTTCTAAGAATGAAGAATTATTAAAGAATCTTACGGTGAAAGATAAGATTGATGGTGATTTATCAAATCAGATAAAGATTTTGACAAACTCAGTAGTTGATCTGTATACACCAGGAGAATATCCGGTCAAACTTCAGGTAAGCAATAGTGCAGGAGACACGGTATCATTTCAGGCAACGATACAGGTTTATGATGCAACGGACAGATCAGAGATTCCTTTTATTCATTTGAAGAAGTATCTGGTTTATACGAAGAAAGGTGACAAACTAGATGCAGCATCTTACATATCTAAAGTGTGCATGGGAGGAGATTATGACTCGGATGTACCAGGAGATATTGGTAAGAGCAAAGTGAAGATCAAAGATGAAGTAGATTACGATACCCCAGGTTCTTATGAGATCACTTATTCAGTAAAAAGTGGAAAGAGCCGTACAGGAACGGTAAGACTGATCGTGATCGTTACAGAATAGGAGGCCGGCAAATGAGCAGTGATAAACGAAATATATCAGTCAACGATTATGAAATGAATATTGATTTGTATAGTATCTTAAGAGATATCTGGAAATATGCAATAGTGATCCTGCTTCTGGCAGCATCTATGAGCTTGCTCTCTTATGTTTATGTCGGACGAAACTATCACAAACAGTATGAATCAACAAGTACATTTATCGTAAGCAGCAAAGGAAGCAACAATAGTGTATATTCAGATTTGAGTGCAACGTCTGAGATGGCGACAAAGTTTTCTGAGATTCTAAACAGTTCGATTTTACAAAAGAAAGTCGCAAAAGAGATGGATATGGATTATTTTCCAGGAAGTGCATCTGCAGAGGTAGTAAATGAAACCAATCTTTTAGTTTTGAAAGTTCAGGCAGATTCCCCAGAGATGGCGTTTCGTTTGAATAAGGCAATCATGAATAATTATTCTGTTGTGACAGATCAGCTGATCGGAAATGTTGTGCTGGATGTATTGCAGAAACCAACAGTGCCAAGTGGTCCGGTAAATAAATTTCAGCCAACAGCACTTATGAAGAAAACATTTTTAATGACGATCGTTGCGTTATGTGGATTGATCGCAATTTTGTCATTCTTAAAGGATACAGTGAGAAAACCAAAAGAAGTTTCAAGGAAACTTGATGCAAAGCTTTTGCAGACGTTATATCATGAGAAGATCTATAAGACATGGAAAGCAAGAATCCACCGCAAAAAGAGTCCGGTATTGTTGACAAATCCAGGAACAAGCTTTCAATATGTGGAGGATATGAAGAAACTTGCTCGTAAAGTCAGCAGTAAGATGAAAGAGAAGAATGCAAAAACACTTCTGGTTGCAAGTGTGGAAGAAAATGAAGGTAAATCAACAGTTGCAGCCAATTTAGCATTGGCACTTGCGGAAGAATCAGAGAAAGTATTGTTGATCGATGCGGATCTTCGCAAACCTTCACAATACAAGATTTTTGGATTGGATCAGGAAGAAATACAGCAGTTTGGAGAAGTATTGAATGGAAATGAACAGATAGATAATCTGGTAACAGATCTTCCAAAATCAGAATTGTTATTGATCGCAGGTTCTATGATCTATCCAAATTCTACAGAGATGATCGCATCACCAATCTTCCAGAAGATCGTAGAGTTTTTTAAGACAAAGCTGGATTACATTATTATTGATACACCACCAATGTCACAGGCGGCCGATGCAGAAGAGTTAGTTGACCTTGCAGATGCATCGATCCTTGTTGTAAGACAACATACAGCATTAGTAAAAGATATCAATGAGACGATCGGTATTCTAAATTCAGCAGAAGGAACGATGCTTGGATGCGTTTATAACGATGTATTCCATGGAGTTGCTCAGACAGCAAGAAATTACGGATACAAATATGCATATGGAAGCGGTTATGGTTACGGAAGTAAATACGGTTATGGAAACCATGGATATGGCTATGGTTACGGTTACGGCTATGGCTATGGTTATGGAAGCAGAACGAAAAAGGGCAATGAAGATAAAACACAAGAATCAAAAACAGAACGGCAGGTGAAGAAAGATCATGAGTAAAGAATATGAATCAAAAACAGAACATAAAGAGAATCTGATCGATATTGCTGGATTGTTTGATGACTTGATCAAAGGAATCATTCAAATGAAATGGAGATTTTTGATCATTCTTGTGATTTGTGGTGCAGTGTTCTGTGGATACAAGAGACTTACCTATTCCCCATACTATGTAGCATCTTCCACATTTACGATCAATTCCAGTATTACATCAGAGAATTCTAATACATATATTGAGAATGCAACAGCCAACCAAATGGCAAAATCTTTTCCATATATTTTGAAAAGTGGAGCATTTAAAGAAGTATTGGCACAGGATCTTGGCCTTCAGTCTGTTCCTGGAACGATCGAAGCAGAAGTCATGGAGAATACAAATCTGTTTACGTTGAAAGTGACTGCAAATAATCCGAAGATGGCTGAGAAGATTTTAAAAGCAGTCGTTAAAAATTACCCATCGGTAGCAGAGTTTGTCATTGGAAGCTCACAGCTGACACTCATGGATGAAAGCGGGGTTCCGACTACACCTGCTAATCCATTTAGTTATAGACATGAGATACAGATCGGCGTTTTGATCGGAATCTTACTATGTATCTTGCTCGATGTCCTGTTAGCACTTGGTAAGAATACAGTTAAGAAAGAAGAAGATTTCAAACGACTCTTCCATGCAAAAAGTCTTGGAATCATGCCTCGTGCCAAATTCCATAAGAAACGTACGCAAACACAGGAATTGATCGTGCTAGATAATCCAAGAATTCCAAGAAGCTTCCTGGAAGCAGCAAGAACGGTACGACGAAGGATCGAGCGTGCACAAAAAGAGACAGGCATGAAATCTTTTCTTGTAACAAGTGCTATGCCAGGAGAAGGAAAATCAACAGTTTCAGCCAATATTGCAATATCACTTGCGATGAAAGGGTATAAAGTAATTCTGGTAGATGCGGATTTAAGAAACCCATCCACCGCCAAAGTACTTGGAATGAATGAACAAGAATTAGGAACTCTGGAAGTAATGAAAGGCGAAGTTAACATAGACGATGCAGTACAGCAGTACAAAAATACAAGCGTTAAAGTACTTGCAGGTTCTACACCGATCCAGGATACATCTACCGTTTTAAGTGGTAAGAATATGAGACAGTTTGTAAAAGAACTGGAGGCAGAAGCCGATTTCGTGATCATAGATACACCACCAAGTGGACTATTATCAGATGCAGCGATCGTCGCCCAGTATGTAGACGGAGCAGTATTTGTGATCCGTCAGGACTATACAGATGTAGATCGAATTCTGGAAGGTATGGAAATTCTTTCAGGATCAGGAGCTGAAATTACAGGATGCATCTTAAATGATGTAAATGTACGAACAAGTGAATCACAGCACTATATGAACAGCTATCGTACAAAAGGAGAGACACTATAGAATCCGATTTGAAGGTAGCTTGCATGTATGTGAGAGAAATAAAAGAAAGATAGAGGTACGAAATGATAGAATTCCATAGGATCTTTTGCAAAATCGCAGTCAACACGGGCACTGTTTGAACGCAGTGAGTTGTGCAGGAGTGTTGGCGAATCAGCGTTTTGCAAAAAATCCGTCAATGGAATTCGTTTTTCGTACCTCTATCTTTCTTTATGTTTTTATGAATACTCGATACATTTCCGTGATACAACTTAAAACTTCGCCCTCCCAGTGCTTTTTCGTTTCACGATAAATGGTTCAAATTCCAACTTTGTAACAAAGCTTCGAGGCTGGTTCTTGGTCTTTGAGTCGCGGATGCGTACAATGATATCAACGGCTTCTCTTCCTTTTGCTTCGATAGAATGTTCCACTGTTGTAAGTGAAATACGATTCATATCGGCCATTGGGATATTATCGAAACCACAGACAGAGAAGTCATTTGGTACTTTGTATTTTAATTCATATAATGCATCTAGGATTCCAAATGCAACCATATCATTGTATCCAACGAAGGCGGTAGAATCCGTTCCCTCTTCGAGAATCTGTTTTGTCAGATTGTATCCGGAAGAATATTCCAGCATATTTGGAGACAGCAGATTATACTCTCCGGGTGAGAGGGAACGAATACTGACGCAGTCATCTCCAAAGCCGTGTTCTTTGAAGGTTGCAACAAGTGCATCGTAACGTTTTGATCTGGAACGTTCAATATCACTGATCGGTGTTGATATGTAAGTGATCTTGCGGTGTCCAAGGGAGATCAAATGTTCTGCGACGAGTCTGGCAGGTTTGGAGCTGCTGACATGGATCGAGTCAAAAGTGATCTCGTCATTTTTATCCCCGATATTGACGATTGGAATCTGTTTTGACATATCATTAACTTCTGGAAGAAAAGAAGTTGGATACAGATAAACGATTCCAGCAGTATCCAGATCATTTTTCATAAGATCCAGATAATATTGTTCGGTGCTCGGGTTTCGCAGTGTTGGTGCAACAAAGGTAAGATATCCATAATCATGTGCTCGTTCTGTGATCGAATGAACCAGAGTTGTATAATAATGGTTAGATAAGAACGGACACATGATCAGAATGATTTTCGATAAAGGCTTCGATGTCTGTTCAATGGATTTTTTCTTTTTTTGATAGCCAAGCTCTTTTGCAGCGTCCAAAACTTTCTGTCTGGTGCTGTCTGAAAAAGAGACATTAGTCTTATTATTTAAGATCATGGAGACTGCAGACTGGGAAAGACCGACGTGATCTGCAATGTCTTTGGTCGTTACTTTCTTCTTTAAACCCATAAAATCCTCCTTAATCAAAATTATTTTAATTAATTAATAACAACTA
>OASY01000862.1_pt1 | contig 16577 bp, 10 predicted proteins | sample 1501231 | NCBI WGS metagenome assembly OASY01 (sample SAMEA2579917, study PRJEB22360) | human gut metagenome | biome: human gut; feature: human-associated habitat; material: faeces | place: Denmark | collected 2008/2010 | reverse complement strand
AACGGTGCCATCCGGAACTTTCACCGCGCCAATCAGTGCCGGGTTAACGGCAGGTTCGATAATGCGCGCTTGCTGCGGGTCTATAGCTTCTGCGCTGATCCCTGCTTCTTCGCAGGCGCGGATAAAAGTGGCCTGGAAGGAGAGATCATCTTCCGGCAGGGTGATAAACAGGCCGTTGGTCGGTTCAACGCAGTGACGCGCAATGCGTTTCAGGATCTGGTTTTCACTAATACATTCGCGGGCCGATTCCGAATCGGTTACCGCATAGCGCGCACCGCTGTGCAGCAGGCCGTGGTTACGCCCGGTGGCACCGGTTGCGATGTCGTGGCGTTCTACCAAAATCACGCGCAGCCCGCGCAGGGCACAGTCGCGGGCAATCCCGGCTCCCGTTGCGCCGCCGCCAATGATAATCACGTCACTTGATTGCGAGTCGCGAGTTTTCATTGTTATCCCTCTGAAGTTCGTTTTTTACCATTTAGCCATAGTAAAAACATGAATTGTTTGATTTCGCGCATATTCGCTCATAATTCGAAAGTGAAACGTGATTTCATGCGTCATTCTGAACATTTAACCCATCGTATTTAATAATGTGTGCGGTAATTCACATTTAATTTATGAATGTTTTCTTAACATCGCGGCAACTCAAGAAACGGCAGGTTCTCCCACTGAATCAGGCTGTTAATCATAAATAAGACCACGGGCCACGGAGGCTATCAATGTTGAGTATTTTTAAACCAGCGCCACACAAAGCGCGCTTACCTGCCGCGGAGATCGATCCGACTTATCGTCGATTGCGCTGGCAAATTTTCCTGGGGATATTCTTTGGCTATGCTGCTTACTATTTGGTTCGTAAGAACTTTGCGCTCGCTATGCCTTATCTGGTCGAGCAGGGCTTCTCACGCGGTGATTTAGGTTTTGCCCTTTCGGGGATCTCGATTGCTTATGGATTTTCGAAATTCATCATGGGCTCGGTGTCGGATCGCTCGAATCCGCGCGTTTTCCTGCCCGCAGGTTTGATTCTGGCGGCGGCGGTGATGCTTTTTATGGGCTTTGTGCCCTGGGCGACGTCGAGCATTGCGGTGATGTTTGTGCTGCTGTTCCTCTGCGGTTGGTTCCAGGGGATGGGATGGCCGCCGTGCGGTCGTACTATGGTGCACTGGTGGTCGCAGAAAGAACGTGGCGGCATTGTGTCAGTATGGAACTGTGCGCACAACGTCGGTGGTGGTATTCCGCCGCTGCTGTTCCTGCTGGGGATGGCCTGGTTCAATGACTGGCACGCCGCGCTCTATATGCCCGCATTCTGCGCCATTCTGGTGGCACTGTTCGCCTTTGCGATGATGCGCGATACCCCGCAATCCTGTGGCCTGCCGCCGATCGAAGAGTACAAAAATGATTATCCGGACGACTATAACGAAAAAGCGGAACAGGAGCTGACTGCGAAGCAAATCTTCATGCAGTACGTGCTGCCGAACAAACTGCTGTGGTACATCGCTATCGCCAACGTGTTCGTTTATCTGCTGCGTTACGGCATCCTCGACTGGTCACCGACTTATCTGAAAGAGGTGAAACACTTCGCGCTGGATAAATCCTCCTGGGCCTACTTCTTCTATGAGTATGCGGGCATTCCGGGCACCCTGCTGTGCGGCTGGATGTCGGACAAAGTCTTCCGCGGTAACCGTGGGGCCACCGGCGTCTTCTTTATGACACTGGTGACCATCGCGACTATCGTTTACTGGATGAACCCGGCGGGCAATCCGAACGTCGATATGATCTGTATGATTGTTATCGGCTTCCTGATTTACGGTCCTGTGATGTTGATCGGTCTGCATGCGCTGGAACTGGCACCGAAAAAAGCGGCAGGTACGGCAGCGGGCTTTACCGGGCTGTTTGGTTACCTGGGCGGTTCGGTGGCGGCGAGCGCGATTGTTGGCTACACCGTGGACTTCTTCGGCTGGGATGGCGGCTTTATGGTAATGATTGGCGGCAGCATTCTGGCGGTTATCTTGTTGATTGTTGTGATGATTGGCGAAAAACGTCGCCATCAGGAATTACTGCAAAAACGCAACGGAGGCTAATGGCATGAAATTGACGCTGAAAAACCTTAGCATGGCGATCATGATGAGCACTATGGTCATGGGAAGCGGTGCAATGGCGGCGGATAACAACGAAAAAATAGTCATCGCCCATCGCGGTGCCAGTGGATATTTGCCGGAGCATACGCTGCCAGCAAAAGCGATGGCGTATGCGCAGGGAGCGGATTATCTGGAACAAGATTTGGTGATGACCAAAGACGACCATCTGGTTGTCCTGCATGACCATTATCTCGATCGTGTTACTGATGTTGCCGATCGTTTCCCGGATCGGGCGCGCAAAGACGGTCGTTACTACGCGATAGATTTCACGCTCGATGAAATTAAGTCACTGAAATTTACCGAAGGTTTCGATATTGAAAACGGTAAGAAAGTACAGACTTATCCGGGCCGTTTCCCGATGGGTAAATCTGACTTCCGGGTACACACTTTCGAAGAAGAGATTGAATTTGTTCAGGGGTTAAATCACTCTACCGGGAAAAATATCGGTATCTATCCAGAAATTAAAGCGCCGTGGTTCCATCATCAGGAAGGGAAGGATATTGCGGCAAAAACGCTGGAAGTGCTGAAGAAATATGGTTACACCGGTAAGGACGACAAAGTTTATTTGCAATGTTTTGATGCCGATGAACTGAAGCGTATTAAGAATGAGCTGGAACCTAAAATGGGCATGGACCTCAATCTGGTACAGCTGATTGCCTATACCGACTGGAACGAAACTCAGCAGAAACAGCCGGACGGAAGCTGGGTTAATTACAACTACGACTGGATGTTTAAGCCGGGAGCCATGAAACAGGTGGCGGAATATGCAGATGGTATTGGTCCGGATTACCATATGTTGATTGAGGAGACATCGCAGCCGGGTAATATCAAACTCACTGGCATGGTGCAAGATGCTCAGCAGAACAAGCTGGTAGTGCATCCTTATACCGTGCGGTCAGATAAACTGCCTGAATACACTACTGATGTGAATCAGTTATATGATGCTCTGTATAACAAAGCGGGTGTAAATGGGCTGTTTACTGATTTCCCTGATAAGGCAGTAAAATTCCTTAATAAAGAGTAATGCTATTGCAGGATGGCGTTCATGCGCCATCCTCTGCTAAAGAGAAATAATGTTACTCCCGGTTGTTCTATTCATTAACCGGTGCATCCTGTTAAAAAAGATGCCAACATATTTGCGTAAAACTCATTCGTTAAGAAAGCTAACACTGGGCATTGTTATTCCTTAAATAGTATGAATTGGGTTCAATAATAAATTGTATTGCAGTTTATACTGTAAAGTATTATTCGCATTTCGGAAAAGTAAAGAAAATATTAATGTATCTTATTAATTTATCATATTGGTCTTGAGTGAATGCTGTTTGCACACCTTCAGGACAATATTCACCAGTAATAACCAGTTGTCCATTGCTGTGTTGTACCATTAAACCTTTTTTTTCCTTTGGATCTTCAAACTTAGAATTATCAAACGTGAAGATGTTATTTTCCTGTTTTGAGTAAGCAAAGAAATCTCGTGTATAGCTGAAACTATCATTTATTAATGGTGCTAACTTTTTGTCGGCGATATCGATAAGCTCACCACTTAATTTATTTATGTATTTCATTTGGTTCAATTTTTTCTGCGCTTGTACAATTTGCTTGTAGGTATTTTTAATTTCCTTAGAAGAATTCTTGAATTTATCATAGCGTTCCACGGAGGATGCGTATTTGTACCATTCTGTATTTTTCTCAGAATGTAGTAGCAGGTCTGTATATTTTTTTTGATCGCTGTAAAGTTGACTTTTAATACTTTCCTCACTGCTGGTTTTATAAGGTTTATCAGAGCTGTTTATTTTTGAAATGTCTTTTTCTGTCGGTGACTGGACCGTGTTGTGGATATTTTCTTTTATAACATGTTCATTGATGATGTTAATTGCAGTTTCATATTCATTTAAGTTTATTGTTCTTTGTTAAATAAACCCTTCTTTGCTTTCGACACTCAAAATACCTTCGTTGTTTTCACCTCGGGTAAAGGTAAGGGTATAGGGTTCATAATCCGCTGCAAATTCATTTTTATACGTTATGACATGTTCGACAAAATGTCTTATTGGTACGAAACCATAACTGTGAACGTCAATTTTTTGGGTCTTGATACTATCAATTGCATCTGAGGCTTTCGTGAAAAAAGCCAATAAATTAGCTATGCTGTCTGCTGAGGTTGATAACCCGTATCTACTTTGAGATATTTTTAGAAACTCATCGCAAAAAATCTCAAGTTTCGCGGTTTGTTGTGATTCTTTGTAAACTTCTGCTGGTTGCAATTTATTATTTTGTAAAATATTACAGCGAGATAAGTGAATAGATGTATTTGGCATAAATGATTCCTTGTAGTGTGAGTTAACAAGATACAATCTAATCTTTGCAAAATATATTCACTATCAAATTTAGCTCATTTTATTACGAAGACCTTTACGCATGTTAGAAAGTATCATTATTGTTAATAAATACGGTAATAAGTAACAAACAGATATTGATAACTTCCCTGACAAGTTATTAGGTATCCCACTTGAAGATTGAGAATGGCTCCAGAGTAAACTGTGTACTGTTCGCCGGAGTGTCATTACTCTCAACAATCGGTTTTGACAGTGAGTCGGGCGCTTCATACCGGTTTCTACCTGGAGTCATTGTCACTTCTCCCAACTGGATAAATATATATCGCCAATTCACAAAGTGGGCCAAAATCAGGTGAAAACGAATTATTACGCCTGGTAAAGGCTATAGTACAACTAAGTGTGGCGAATCAGGCAGTCTTGCATTTGTCATCAATCTCATGTCTTACATCAAATTTTTCCACTCACCACGAGTTGTTCCGTACACATTTGTAGTAAAAACAGTGGACTGCCTTCTACCGGCTTTTCTTTAGCCAGCAACGAAATCTGTCGATAGAAGGTTGGTTCGAGAGGAACGGAACACAATTCATCTGCAATGGTTTTCAGCGTTAACTCTGGTAATAAGGCGATGCCTAATCCCTGTCGAATAAAACTGATCGCTGTATCCGGGTGATTAAATTCATATTTTATCTGTGGGGTAATATTCTTTTCTTTAAATAGTGCCATAATGCTTAATTCATAGCGTCCTTTACTAATAATTAATGGTTCACCCATTAACTCTTCCACTGTAATAGTGCTGTTTTTTGCCAGAGCATGGTTGGGCGGTAACACTACGGTGAATTTATCCTGATAAATGGGCACGGAGTACATTCCGCTCACCGGAAAATGAACAAAACCGGCATCAATGGATTCATTCTGAAGGGAATCAATAATCGCTGTGCTATTTTCCTCAAAAGGAATAATTTTTATATTCGGATGATGAATTTCAAAGTAGCGAATCACAGCCGGTAAGATACAGGCGCAGACGCTGGGGAAACAACCAAGTCTCAGCGTTCTTTGAGGGTTCTGCTTTTCCTGCTCGGCTATCTCTTTTACTGCGTTAACTTCCCGATTAATGGCGCGCAGATGATGCACAATGCGATGACCTGCTGTGGTCAGTTGTATAGCTTTACGGCGATCGCGTAACAGTATATTCACACCAAGTTCTTGTTCGAGGGCAGCAATTGCCTGACTTACCGCCGACTGCGTCATGAACAATCGCTTGCTGGCTTCAGTAAAGCCACCGTAATCCAGCACGGCGAGTAAAGAATTTATTTGGGTAAGAGTCATTAGAGTTTGCTAATCAATAATATTAAAACGATTAATTTCTCTAATAGCATGCCGCCATTTATACTTCTGTTCTGCAAAGTACATCACAATTTGACGCAACCGCAGTAACGGGAGTGTTGTCTGCGTGCGTCATCCTGACAGGCGGTAGGGTATGAAAGAGAAGTTATGGACGAAGGATTTTTGGGCAATAACCATCATCAGCTTTATTATTTTCTTCGTCTTTTATGTTTTACTAACATTGTTGCCAATTTATATCTCTGACCGCTTGCATGCCTCTCCTGATAAAGCCGGTTTATTGGTGACTTTATTTTTAATTGCCGCCATTGTTATTCGCCCCTTTGCCGGGCAATGGGTGGGTAAATATTCGAATAAAACTATTCTGGTGCTCTCTTCTCTGGCCTTTTTGTTGGTCACTGCGTTGTATCCTTTTTGCCACTCAATTGAATCACTGCTTTTTATTCGGGTGCTTCATGGTATTACCTTCGGGGTTATTACTACGGTAAAAGGAACGATTTCCGCGCGGCTGATCCCGGCCTCCCGACGTGGGGAGGGCATCAGTTTTTTCTCTCTGGCAATGGGGCTGGCAATGGTGGTCGGGCCGTGGATTGGCCTGAATATGGCGCGCTGGGAGGCCTTTAATATGGCTTTCTGGTTATGCACCGGCGTGGCAGCGGTGGGGATTATTCTGTCGCTGATTATGACAGTGCCGCCGGTTACCAGCCATGCTGATGGTTCAAAGCCGAAAATGGGCTTCGCCGCCATGTTCGATCGCGCGGCGTTGCCATTTGCGATGGTCACCTTTTTTATGACCTTTTCGTATGCCGGGGTTTCTGCTTTTCTGGCGCTTTATGCACGCGAACTTAACCTGATGTCGGCAGCCAGTAATTTCCTGCTTTGCTACGCTATCTTCCTGATGATCTGCCGTACCTTTACCGGCAATGTCTGCGACAAAAAAGGACCGAAATATGTGGTTTACCCTTGCCTTGTGTTCTTTACGGTTGGACTGGTGGTTCTCGGCTACACCCAGGGAAGCATAATGATGGTTGTTTCTGGCGCGTTGATTGGTATCGGGTATGGTTCCGTGACGCCAGTTTTTCAGACGCAGATTATCAGTTCAGTGGAACCGCATAAAATCGGTGTCGCAAACTCCCTATTCTTCAATGCGATGGATGCAGGCCTGGCGCTGGGAGCCTGTGTGATGGGGATGATGGTTGCACATACTGGCTACCGAATGATTTATCTGCTGGGTGCACTATTAGTGGTAGTGGCTGGTGGAGTCTATGCGCTGCAAATGAAGGGTAAAAGCGGTGTCGCGCTAGTAGTGGCAAAAGAAATTCATTAATACGACACGTTTCATTAAGATTTTTCGCAGGTAACCACCTATAGTCATTGTCGTTAATAAAAAATGACAGGCGATAGGGTATGGCAGTTTCAGCAAAGCACGACGAATTTAATCACTGGTGGGCAACAGAGGGCGACTGGGTTGAAGAGCCTAACTATCGCCGTAATGGTATGAGCGGGGTGCAATGCGTCGAGCGCAACGGCAAAAAGCTATATGTAAAGCGCATGACGCATCATCTGTTTCATTCCGTACGTTATCCTTTCGGCCGACCAACGATTGTCCGTGAGGTTGCGGTAATTAAAGAACTGGAACGGGCCGGTGTCATCGTGCCGAAGATCGTTTTTGGTGAAGCGGTGAAAATTGAGGGGGAATGGCGCGCGTTGCTGGTGACTGAAGATATGGCGGGGTTCATCAGCATTGCTGACTGGTATGCCCAGCATGCAGTAACGCCCTATTCTGACGAAGTACGGCAAGCCATGTTGAAAGCAGTGGCGCTGGCGTTTAAGAAAATGCATAGCGTTAATCGTCAGCATGGCTGTTGTTATGTTCGCCATATCTATGTGAAAACAGAAGGTAAGGCAGAAGCTGGTTTTCTTGATCTGGAGAAAAGTCGTCGCCGCTTGCGTCGCGATAAAGCGATTAATCATGACTTCCGCCAGCTGGAAAAATATCTGGAGCCGATCCCTAAAGCGGACTGGGAGCAGGTGAAAGCGTATTACTACGCCATGTAATCGTTGTAGGCCAGATAATACGCGTAAGCGTCGTATCTGGCGCTAGTACCCGATCACAACTCGATTTCAATATCGCCTTTTGCCCGGCAACAACAGGGCAAAATTTCCCCCGGCTGAATAAAGGCTAACGGTTCGGCAATCCAGTCCACCTGGCCTGCAACAAGGCGCGTGCGACAGGAACCGCAGTAACCTTCGCGGCACTGGTACTCAACCGCCACATTGTGGGATTCCAGCGCCGCCAGAAGGGAAGGGTGTTCATCCTGGCACAGCAGTTGTGTGCCAGTGATGCGCAGGGTAACGCGAGCCATCAGAGCTGGAAGTTACTCAAATCGTCGGTGTCCACTTCCGAGTCAATCTGCCCGACCAGATAAGAACTGACTTCCACTTCCTGCGGAGCAACCTGCACGTTATCAGACACCAGCCAGGTATTGATCCACGGGATCGGGTTGGAGCGTGTCTGGAACGGCAGATCCAAACCGACTGCCTGCATGCGGATATTGGTGATGTATTCAACGTACTGGCAGAGAATGTCTTTATTCAGACCAATCATCGAACCGTCACGGAACAGATAATCCGCCCAGTCTTTCTCTTGCTGTGCCGCCTGGACAAACAGGTCATAGCATTCCTGCTTACATTCTTCGGCAATTTCCGCCATCTCCGGATCATCCGCACCGCTGCGCAGCAGATTCAGCATATGCTGAGTACCGGTCAGGTGCAGGGCTTCGTCGCGGGCAATCAGACGAATAATTTTGGCGTTACCTTCCATCAGTTCGCGTTCTGCAAAGGCAAAGGAACAAGCAAAGCTGACGTAGAAGCGGATCGCTTCCAGCGCGTTAACGCTCATCAGGCAGAGATACAGTTTTTTCTTCAGCTCGCGCAGGCTAACGGTTACGGTTTTACCGTTAACGGTGTGGGTACCTTCGCCCAGCAGATGCCAGTAGCTGGTCATTTCGATCAGCTCATCGTAATAGCTGGAGATCCCTTCCGCACGTTTCTGGATCTGCTCGTTGGTGACGATATCATCAAACACAACGGACGGATCGTTAACGATATTACGAATGATATGGGTATAAGAACGAGAGTGAATGGTTTCTGAGAACGCCCAGGTTTCGACCCAGGTTTCCAGTTCAGGGATCGAGATCAGCGGCAGCAGTGCCACGTTCGGGCTGCGACCCTGAATGGAGTCCAGCAGCGTCTGATATTTCAGGTTGCTGATAAAGATGTGTTTTTCGTGTTCAGGCAGTGCCTGGTAATCGATACGGTCACGAGAAACGTCAACTTCTTCCGGACGCCAGAAGAAAGAGAGCTGCTTTTCGATCAGCTTTTCGAAGATGTCATATTTTTGCTGATCGTAGCGAGCCACGTTAACCGGCTGACCAAAGAACATCGGTTCTTTCAGCTGATCATTTTTCGTCTGTGAAAAGGTGGTATATGCCATGAATGTGTCCTGTTGGGAGTTTAATGCCGGATAAGGCATTTTACGCCGCATCCTGTGCCTGATGCGACGCTGGCGCGTCTTATCAGGCCTACAAATCCGAGCCGTAGGCCGGATAAGGCGTTTACGCCGCATCCGGCACCCGGAGCCTGATGCGACGCTGGCGCGTCTTATCAGGCCTACAAACCGAGCCGTAGGCCGGATAAGGCGTTCACGCCGCATCCGGCATCTCAATATCAGATCTTACATGCGCCGCTTTCGCAGCCATCGTCCTGGATTGACGGCACCAGATCGTCTTGTGCGTCTTCAGCGCCGTCACGGGTGTTCTGATAATACAGCGTTTTGACCCCGAATTTGTAGGCGGTGAGCAGGTCTTTCAGCAGTTGCTGCATCGGCACTTTTCCTGACGGGAAGCGTGACGGATCGTAGTTGGTGTTAGCAGAGATCGACTGATCGATAAATTTCTGCATGATACCCACCAGTTGCAGGTAGCCATCGTTACCCGGCATTTCCCACAGCAGCTCATAGGCGTCGTGCAGATGCTCGTAGTCCGGCACCACCTGGCGGAGAATACCGTCTTTCGACGCTTTGATGCTGACGTAACCGCGCGGCGGTTCAATACCGTTAGTGGCGTTAGAGATCTGCGAAGAAGTCTCTGACGGCATCAGAGCAGAAAGCGTGGAGTTACGCAGGCCGTGCGTTTTGATTGACTCACGCAGTGCTTCCCAGTCGTAATGCAGCGGCTCATTAGCGATGGCATCCAGATCTTTCTTATAGGTATCGATCGGCAGGATCCCTTTCGCGTAAGTGGTTTCGTTAAACCACGGGCACGCGCCTTGCTCTTTCGCCAGCTCATTAGAGGCTTTCAGCAGGTAATACTGAATAGCTTCGAAGGTTTTATGTGTCAGGTTGTTGGCGCTGCCGTCGGAGTAGCGTTTACCGTGCTTCGCCAGGTAGTAAGCGAAGTTGATCACACCAATACCCAGCGTACGACGACCCATCGCTCCACGTTTGGCGGCCGGGATCGGGTAATCCTGATAATCCAGCAGCGCGTCGAGTGCGCGTACTGCCAGAATCGCCAGCTCTTCCAGTTCATCCAGGCTATTAATTGCGCCCAGGTTGAAAGCAGACAACGTACACAGCGCGATTTCACCGTTCTCGTCGTTGACATCATTCAGCGGTTTGGTCGGCAGGGCGATTTCCAGGCACAGGTTAGACTGGCGCACTGGCGCGATGGCCGGATCAAACGGGCTATGGGTATTGCAGTGGTCAACGTTCTGAATATAGATTCGACCGGTAGACGCACGTTCCTGCATCATCAGCGAGAACAGCTCAACGGCTTTCACACGCTGCTTGCGGATGCTGTCGTCTTTCTCATATTTGGTGTACAGGCGTTCAAACTCTTCCTGATCGGCGAAGAACGCGTCGTACAGCCCCGGTACGTCGGACGGGCTGAACAGGGTGATATCTTCACCTTTCAGCAGACGGGTATACATCAGTTTGTTGATTTGTACCCCGTAGTCCATATGACGCACGCGGTTGCCTTCCACCCCACGGTTGTTTTTCAACACCAACAGGCTTTCCACTTCCAGATGCCACATCGGGTAGAACAGCGTAGCCGCACCGCCACGCACACCGCCCTGAGAGCAGGATTTCACCGCTGTCTGGAAATGCTTATAGAACGGAATACAACCGGTATGGAACGCTTCGCCACCGCGAATCGGGCTACCCAGCGCACGAATACGCCCGGCATTGATGCCGATCCCGGCACGCTGGGAAACATATTTCACAATCGCGCTGGAGGTGGTGTTGATGGAATCCAGGCTGTCGCCGCACTCGATCAGTACGCAGGAGCTGAACTGACGAGTCGGGGTACGCACGCCGGACATGATTGGCGTCGGCAGCGAAATTTTAAATGTGGAAACCGCGTCGTAAAAACGCTTCACGTATTGCAGGCGCGTTTCACGCGGGTAGTTCGAGAACAGGCACGCGGCAACCAGAATATAAAGGAACTGGGCGCTTTCGTAGATTTCGCCGGTCACGCGGTTCTGTACCAGATATTTGCCTTCCAGCTGCTTAACGGCAGCATAAGAGAAGGTCATATCACGGTCGTGATCGATAAACGTGTCCATCTGCTTGAACTCTTCTTCCGTGTAGTCTTCCAGCAGATGATTATCGTATTTGCCCATCTCGACCATTTTCACCACGTGGTCGTACAGCGCAGGCGGCTCAAACTGGCCGTAGGCTTTTTTACGCAGGTGGAAGATTGCCAGGCGCGCGGCGAGATACTGATAATCCGGCGCATCACGGGAGATCAGGTCTGCGGCAGCCTTGATAATGGTTTCGTGGATGTCAGAGGTCTTGATACCGTCATAAAACTGAATGTGGGAGCGCAGTTCGACCTGGGAAATCGAAACGTTATGCAGTCCTTCTGCCGCCCAATCCAGAACGCGATGGATTTTGTCGAGATTGATGCGCTCTGTGCTACCGTCGCGCTTTGTCACCAGCAGATTCTGATTCATGTATGTCGTACCTGTTTTTGGAATTCTTTCCGCAATAGTTTCATGCAGACTACCTGTAGTGAGGGAAGCTGCTTAGAACACTATATATAGGGGGTATGTTTGGGATTCACTGCAAGATAGTGTGAAAATGGCCCTCTTGCAAGTGCATAACTTTGTGGATAACTCAGGAAGGAAAAAGTGGCTTTCGCGCACCTTAGGTCAGACAAGGTGTCCGGGAAAGTCAATGGGAAGAGAAAAATTTGTTAAAAATAACTGTTCGGCGATTTCTTGAACGGAAGAATAGGTTAGATAAATTGATATAGATGGTTTATTAATCTTTTGGCTAATGATTGCAAAAATTGATCTAAGCACGAGTCATCACATAATCTGATGTATCAGTTCTGGTCAATATATAAGCGAATGTAAGCGATTGTTGATATCGAAATGGTTGTTTTCTCTTCGGTTATTGTTAAATGCGAAGCCATTTTGTTAATTTACCTTATATTATAAGAAAATTATTCATTACTTTAATTCAGTTTAAATATAACTAATATCCCTTAAGGTGATTAACTTGAATTATGACGCACTGATATTATTCATGAAATAATAACAAAATAGCCATTGCACCGGGTTGAACAATTTACAAAAGAAAAATAACCCATATCGTATAATGCGATTAAATATGCCGTCTTATAGAAAATGATGGTCAGATTAATATGCGGATTATTTTTCTACGCAAGGAGTATTTATCTTTACTCCCGTCAATGATTGCATCTCTTTTCTCTGCTAACGGTGTCGCGGCGGTCATTGATTCATGTCAGGGATATGATATCAAAGCGAGTTGTCACGCCAGCAGGCAAAGCCTTTCAGGCATTACGCAGGACTGGAGCATCGCCGATGGGCAATGGCTGGTTTTTTCGGATATGACCAATAACGCCAGCGGTGGGGCCGTATTTTTGCAACAAGGAGCGGAGTTTTCTCTATCGCCAGAAAATGAAACTGGAATGACTCTGTTTGCCAATAATACTGTCTCAGGAGAATATAATAACGGCGGGGCAATATTTGCTAAAGAAAACTCAACGCTGAATCTTACTAATGTTATTTTTTCCGATAACGTTGCAGGTGGCTATGGTGGCGCAATCTATTCTTCTGGTACTAACGATACCGGTGTCGTCGATTTAAGTGTCACTAACGCCGTGTTTCGCAATAACATCGCTAATGACGGCAAAGGTGGTGGAATTTATACCATCAACAATGACGTCTATTTAAGTAAAGTTATTTTTGATAACAACCAGGCATATACATCAACAAGTTACAGTGATGGCGATGGGGGGGCAATCGATGTCACCGATAATAATAGCGATATCACGCATCCGTCAGGTTTCACAATAATAAATAACACCGCATTTACAAATAACACTGCCGAAGGTTATGGTGGGGCAATTTATACCAATAGCGTGTCGGCTCCCTATCTTATTGATATTTCGATTGATGACAGCTACAGCCAGAACGGCGGCGTGTTAATCGATGAGAACAATAGCGCGGCAGGTTATGGGGATGGTCCTTCCACTGCGGCGGGCGGCTTTATGTATCTCGGCTTAAGTGAAGTTACCTTTGATATTGCCGACGGAAAAACGCTGGTTATCGGCAATACAGAGAATGACGGAGCTGTTGACTCTATTGCTGGTACCGGGGTAATCACCAAAACAGGTTCCGGCGATCTGGTACTTAATGCAGATAACAATGACTTTACTGGTGAGATGCAGATAGAAAACGGTGAAGTTACCCTGGGCCGCAGCAACTCCCTGATGAATGTCGGCGATACGCATTGCCAGGACGATCCGCAAGACTGCTATGGTCTGACGATAGGGAGTATTGATCAGTATCAGAATCAGGCTGAGCTAAACGTTGGCTCGACCCAACAAACTTTTGTGCACGCATTGACGGGCTTTCAGAATGGCACTTTAAATATCGATGCTGGTGGCAACGTTACTGTTAATCAGGGCAGTTTTGCTGGCACCATCGAAGGTGCTGGTCAGCTCACCATTGCGCAAAACGGCAGCTACGTGCTGGCAGGGGCTCAGTCGATGGCGCTAACTGGCGATTTAGTCGTTGATGATGGCGCGGTGCTTACGCTGGAAGGCGACGCGGCAGATCTTGCCGCTCTCCAGGACGATCCGCAGTCGATCGTGTTAAACGGCGGTGTGCTTGATCTCTCTGATTTCGCCACCTGGCAGAGCGGCACATCATACAACGATGGCCTTGCAGTCAGCGGCAGCGGCGGTACGGTTATCGGCAGTCAGGATGTGGTGGATCTCGCAGGGGGCGACAATTTGCATATCGGCGGCGACGGGAAAGATGGCGTCTACGTGGTGATCGATGCGGGCGACGGGCTGGTTAGCCTGGCAAACAATAATAGTTACCTGGGCACCACGCAAATCGCTTCCGGTACGCTGGTGGTGAGCGACAACTCGCAGCTTGGAGATACCCATTACAACCGCCAGGTTATCTTTACCGATAATCAACAAGAAAGCGTGATGGAGATTACTGCCAATGTCGATACTCGCTCTACAACGACTGAGCATGGGCGTGATATTGAAATGCGCGCCGACGGTGAAGTGGCAGTTGATGCGGGGGTAGACACGCAGTGGGGCGGACTGATGGCTGACAGCAGCGGGCAGCATCAAGATGAGGGTAGCACATTGACTAAAACGGGGGCGGGTACGCTGGAACTGACCGCCAGCGGTACGACGCAGTCGGCGGTACGTGTCGAAGAAGGCACCCTGAAAGGCGATGTTGCGGATATCTTCCCTTATGCTTCGTCGCTGTGGGTCGGTGACGGGGCAACATTCAAGACTGGCGCGGATCAGGATATTCAGTCAATTGATGCTACTTCCAGCGGCACTATCGACATCAGCGATGGTACGGTTTTGCGCCTGACCGGGCAGGATACTTCCGTCGCCCTTAATGCCTCACTGTTTAACGGCGATGGGACGCTGGTGAATGCCACCGATGGTGTGACGTTGACAGGTGAGCTTAATACCAACCTTGAAACTGACAGCCTGACTTATCTTTCCAACGTGACGGTTAATGGCAATCTGACCAATACGTCCGGTGCGGTTAGCCTGCAAAATGGCGTCGCTGGCGATACGCTGACGGTAAACGGTGATTATACCGGCGGCGGTACGCTACTGCTCGATAGCGAATTAAACGGCGATGACTCGGCAAGTGACCAACTGGTGTTGAACGGTAATACTGCTGGCAACACGACCGTGGTAATTAATCCCATTACGGGTATTGGTGAGCCGACATCTACAGGCATTAAAGTGGTTGATTTCGCAGCTGATCCCACGCAGTTTCAAAACAATGCGCAGTTCAGTCTGGCAGGTAGTGGCTACGTCAATATGGGAGCGTATGACTACACGCTGGTGGAAGATAACAACGACTGGTATCTGCGATCGCAAGAAGTAACGCCGCCATCGCCACCTGATCCCGACCCGACTCCCGATCCTGATCCCACACCGGATCCCGATCCAACACCCGACCCAGACCCTACGCCTGCTTACCAGCCGGTGCTGAATGCCAAAGTTGGTGGATATTTTAATAACCTGCGGGCGGCAAATCAGGCGTTTGTGATGGAGCGACACGATCACGCTGGTGGCAATGGTCAGACGCTGAATTTACGTGTTATCGGCGGAGATTATCATTACACAGCAGCGGGGCAACTGGCTCAGCATGAAGACACTTCTACGGTGCAGCTTAGCGGCGACTTGTTTAGCGGGCGCTGGGGCACGGATGGCGAGTGGATGCTTGGGGCGGTTGGTGGCTACAGTGATAACCAGGGCGACAGCCGCTCGAATATGACCGGAACTTGCGCCGATAACCAGAACCACGGTTATGCCGTTGGTCTGACCTCAAGCTGGTTTCAGCACGGTAATCAGAAGCAGGGGGCCTGGCTGGATAGCTGGCTGCAATACGCGTGGTTTAACAATGATGTTTCCGAACATGAAGATGGCGCGGATCATTACCACTCATCGGGGATTATCGCCTCGCTGGAAGCCGGGTATCAGTGGTTACCGGGGCGTGGTGTGGTGATTGAACCGCAGGCGCAGGTGATTTATCAGGGCGTGCAGCAGGATGATTTTACCGCCGCTAACCATGCGCGCGTGTCACAATCGCAGGGGGATGATATTCAGACGCGGCTGGGTTTACACAGCGAATGGCGTACCGCGGTTGGTGTCACACCAACATTAGATCTGAATTATTATCACGATCCCCATGCGACGGAAATTGAAGAAGATGGCAGCACTATCAGTGACGATGCGGTGAAGCAACGGGGTGAAATAAAAGTGGGAGTCACGGGCAATATCAGTCAGCGAGTGTCCCTGCGTGGTAACGTGGCGTGGCAGAAAGGGAGTGATGATTTTGCCCAGACGGCAGGGTTTTTGTCGATGACGGTGAAATGGTAGCTGCTTTGCGCCCGGCATTGTAGCCGGATGTGGTGCGAGCACCTTATCCGGCTAACAATTTTATTTATTCTGCGTGTGCAGCATATAGTTCACATCGACGCCGGGGCCGAGTTTAAAAGTATTAGTGATCGGGTTGTAATGTAACCCGGTTATATGTCGCTCTTTAAGGCTTGTCTGATCTACCCAGCCAAGCAGTTCTGCCGGTTTAATAAACTTCTTCACATCATGCGTGCCTTTGGGCACCATGCGCAAAATATATTCCGCGCCAACCACCGCCATCAGCCATGACTTGCCGTTGCGGTTAAGCG
>OASY01000861.1_pt1 | contig 16592 bp, 10 predicted proteins | sample 1501231 | NCBI WGS metagenome assembly OASY01 (sample SAMEA2579917, study PRJEB22360) | human gut metagenome | biome: human gut; feature: human-associated habitat; material: faeces | place: Denmark | collected 2008/2010 | reverse complement strand
AATATTATTTTATTAATATATCTAATTTTACTTGTTTCATTTGGTCAAGGAAGCTGGTCAGGCTTATTTGTAGGAATAACTCTTATCCTGTATATTTTCCATAATGCAATCTTTTCATTTTTAATTTTAATTTCATTTTCTACAGGAAAAATTTCCCCCAAACATACCATTAATTTTTATATTTCTTTCATAAGTATTTTAGTAATAGCTCTACTTTCTTACTTTTTCTTTTATTACAAACGTCTAATCAATTAATATAATAATATAAGGAGGTTCCTATGACTACGACATTGCAAATGCACTCTTATGATGTTTATGATAACGACGGTAATTGCATTGGGCGCCATACCGGATATAATCTAGTCACAATTAATGATGACGGAACTAAAACAATTGAACGTGTTGATTTATACAAAGATAGCTTATCTGGAGAAGCCAAATTTAACATTTCCAGCAGTGCTGCTGAAGAAGTAACTTTTGTAAATAAAGATACTCAAGAAACTCAACAAGCTTATTGGAATGCAGGAGTAACACCCGAACAAATTCAGCACAATAATTTTTATAATTCAGGCATACTTGCTTCCGGAGATGATGCTAAAGAGGCCTACAATAAGATAAAATTAGATGCAGCCTTAAGTAATTTTATTGGTTTAGATTATGATATTGACTTACCTAAATTGGCAGACTCCCGTACTTGCAACACTGCAACAAATTATTGGGGGGAACAATATATTCCTAATTTTGACGGTAATATATATAATTCATTACCTGACGGTACAACATTCGGATATTATGGGAGTAATGATGATTATGTTAATGCAACGGATTATAATCAGGCTCAGAAAATTAAATTTATTAATAATCTGATTGGAATGTTAGATGAAGCCGGAGCCCTTGAAGACATTTTATCTGACACGCCGCCATTTATTTCAGATAAATATCTTTCTATTCTTGGGCCATACCTAAGCAGAGACATTCTTAGTGAAGGAGACACAATACCTTTAACTGATTTGATAGTCGGTATATTTCAAGGTATAATAAATCCTTTTTCTATAAATTATTTCAATCAAATTGATTTAATCAAAAATTCAATTAAAAGTGCTTTTGCCACGGCAGAAGTACAGACGTCTCCGCTCATTTTAGATTTAGACGGTGACGGTGTTGAGACAATCGGCACTAATTCCGGCGTTTATTTTGACCATGCCAATGATGGTTTTAAAGAAAATACCGGCTGGGTCGGCAAAGATGACGGTTTGCTGGTTCGGGACATTAACGGAAACGGACAAATTGATAACGGAACGGAGTTGTTTGGAAACAACTCCGTTCTGTCTAATGGGAAAAAGGCCAAAAACGGCTTTGAAGCCTTAAAAGATCTCGACAGCAACCAGGACTACGTTTTTGACCAAAACGATGCTGCATGGAACGAAGTAAAAGTTTGGAAAGACAGCAACTCTAACGGCATTGTCGATGAGGGGGAACTGCTGACTATGGAACAAGCCGGGGTTGACCATATCAGGCTCACCGATAAAACAAAAAACCAAACGGATGAATTTGGCAATATTCATCGTCAGAGCGGCTATTTTATGTCTTCTGACGGAAAACTTGAAACAATGACTGACGTTTGGTTTGCAACCGAGAGTACTGACACGATTGACCAATCGCCGATAGAAATACCGGACGAATTAAAAGATTATCCGGAAATTATGGGTTTTGGCAATATGCGGTCTTTGCGGCAGGTTATTGCAACAGATGAAAGCGGAGAGCTTAAAGCTCTGGTTGATCAATATATTGCTGAAACTGATGTTAACGCTCGCGGTTTGTTGATTGATGATATTATTTTCCATTGGGCCGGTGTACAAGATATTGACCCTGAGAGCCGTAAGCCAAGCCATTTTTATGATAATCCGATTGGCGATGCGCGAAAATTAGAGGCTCTGGAAGAATTTATGGGGCGTGAGTATTCCAATAAATGGTGGTTTGGGCAGGAAGACCATAATCCCTTTGAACAGGCCTCGCAATATCTTTTATCAGGATATGACAGACTGGCAGAATATGTTCGCAACAGTTTGGACATGCAGACGCATTATAAAGATTTGCTGCAGCAGATAACTCTCGTTTATGATCAGGAAAACGGAAAGTGGGAAGCAAATGTGGATGAGGTTTATCAATATTTGAAAAATCTTTCTGCAGATAATCCGGAAGCGGCAAAAGTGATTCTCAGTCAAGTAGAATCAATAATTAAAAATCAAAATATTTCCTCCGAAGCTATTTATTCTGCTTTTCGCATGCTCGGTGAAAGCGATGATTCCGTCTTAAAAGCGCAATTTTTAAACTTCGGAAAAATTGATAACCTGGTCAGTGACGGAAATGATATTGTGGACGGCACCGAAAACAACGATACGATTTTAAGCTTGGCCGGAGACGACAAAGTATATGGCAACGGCGGCGATGATTTTCTTGACGGCGGTGAAGGAAACGATTATCTGGTCGGAGGCAAAGGTTCGGATACCTATTTTTTCAGCGGAGCCTGGGGACACGATAAAATTGATAATTCCAGCACCGACACGCAGGAAAACAATCCTGACACTATTCTCTTTGGTGCAGATGTGATGCCGACAGACATTCTTATTCAGAGACTGGGAAATGATTTGATTCTGATGAAGTCGGACGGAACTGCCAGCGTGACGGTTTATAGTTATTTTCTCGATTTCGGACAGACTTCAAACACTGTCAAAGATATCAAGTTTAATGATGATACAATTTGGGATTATGAATATATTCTTGCACATTATAACAGTGTTCCCGATGCGCATGGCGGATTAACCAAAGAGGGCGGGAATAATAACGACTACCTTACGGGATCTGACGCCAATGACTTTTTAATCGGAAACGGAGGCGATGACAGTTTATACGGGAACAGCGGTAATGATATCTTTATCGGCGGAAAAGGAAATGATACCCTTAACGGCGGCAACGGTGACGATACTTATATTTATAACCTTGGCGACGGGTTGGATACAATTATGGATAACAATAACCGCGATACAATTTTTTTCGGCGAGGGTATTTCATGGGAGGATCTGAGTTTCAGTCTGGTAAAGCACAATTATCTGAAAATTACGGTTAAAGGAGATGAAAATCAGGGCATTATCATTCAGAGTTTTAATTCAGGACAACGTTATAAAATTGAGGACTTGAGCTTTAGTGACGGCACTATTGTTCATCTGGCAGACATTCCTTTGACTTATCACCAAAATGATGAAGATGAAGTTTTGCAATTGTCGGACAACGGTGACACGATTTATGCCGAAGGCGGCAAAGACCAAATCACCGGAGGAATGGGCAATGACACCATTGCCGGCGGAAAAGGCTGGGATGTTATTCAAGGCAGTGGCGGGCAGAATACTTATATCTGGAACCTTGGTGACGGTTTTGACACAATCACTTGCAACTATGGCAGCGATGACAGCATTAAGTTCGGTGCCGGTATCAAATTTGAAGACCTTACTTTCCGATATGATTATCCTAATCTGGTTATTTTGGTCAATGGTGACGAAACTCAAGGTATGACAATCAGCCGGCCCCAGTATCTGCATTATCTTAAATTTGCCAACGGCCGGACTGTTGATTTAACTAAAACCGGCCTGACTTATCATCAGACTGATGACGAGGAATATCCTATTAACGGCTCAGATAATAATGATGTTATTTACGGCTTTGGCGGCAATGATACCATTTCAGCAGCAGGCGGAGATGACACTATTATCGGCGGTAAAGGCTGTGATACCCTTAACGGCGGGGACGGTGATGACACTTATGTTTGGAATCTCGGTGACGGGCTGGATACGGTTTCAGATTCCAGCGGCACCACAACACTGCAATTCGGCGAAGGCATTACCTTGGACAATTTAACTTTTGAAAAAAGCAATTATCAGTGGCGCGTTTACGTTAACGGTGACCGCACGCAGGGATTTTATTGTTCGCAAGGTATGCCGGATATTATCAAACTTGCCGACGGCTCTGTTTTAAAAATGAATGAAACCGGATGGAATATTCATAATTCTGACAACAACGACAATATTCAGGGCAGTGTCTATGATGACGTTATCAACGGCGGCGGCGGTGACGATTCAATTACATCAGAAGACGGCAATGATACGCTTATCGGCGGTAAAGGAGATGATACTCTTGTCGGCGGAGACGGTGATGATACTTATGTTTGGAATCTCGGTGACGGTTTTGACTCGATTAGTGATAACAGCGGAACCGACCGAATCAAATTTGGTGCCGGCATTACGTTTGATGATTTAAGCTTCGCCAAAAATCCTAACGGCGGTTTGGAGATCTATGTTAAAGGAGACCGCAGTCAGGGATTATGCGTCGGCAGTCATTTCATTGGCGGAACGACAAATCAAATTGAATGGCTTGAGTTTGCCGACGGTTCAACCTTTGATTTGATAAACAGCGAGATTGAATTTGTTGATTATCAAAAAGTAGTCATTGATAATCGCAGACAGCCGGTGGAAATAACCGAAATGAACGGATCGGACGGCGCAGACCAAATGACCAACAGCTATGACTATTCCGTAGCTTTTAACGGCGGTAAAGGCAACGACCATTATAATGGCGGCGGCGGTGCAGATACTTATATTTATAACCTTGGCGACGGATTGGATTATATCTATGACAATTCTGATGACAACCGGATTAAATTCGGCCCCGGAATTTCTTATGAAGACCTTTCTTTTCGCACCAATTATGGCGGAAGCTTAACAATATTCGTTGATCCGGAAATGACGCAAGGGCTTAAACTGTCTTCCAGGTCTTCAATTAAATATCTGGAATTTGCCGATGGCAGCGTTGTTGATTTCTCTACTCAGAATTTTGTTGTCCGGCAGGATAATAAAGATGAAAGTTTGGAAATTAATGATAACAGAATAACGCATTTATATATGGGAGACGGCGACAGCACCGTTTATAACCGTGTCGGGCATGATATTACGATTATCGGCGGCAAAGGAAATGACACAATCCGCGGCGGCAGCGGGGTTGACACTTATGTTTGGAACCTCGGCGACGGTATGGATAATCTGCGAGACACCGAAGCGAAAGATAAAATCGTTTTCGGAGCAGGAATTACCGCAGCGGACCTGACTTTCAGAAAAGAAAGAAACGGTTTACGCATTATCGTAAAGAACGATGAAAATCAGGGAATGCTGATTGCCAATTATCAGCTTTATAATCAAAATGAATTGAAAAATATTTATTTTGCCGACGGAAGTTCGTTAGATATCTCTCAAAGCATCGTTTTGCACCAGACTAATGCTGATGACGAATTTTGTGTGGGGTATGGAGATAATACGGTTTATTGCGGTGCGGGTAATGACAAAATAGAGTCTTACGGCGGCGATAATATTTATGTCGGTGGAACCGGCAATGACAGTTTTTCCGACAGGGACGGTGACGACACCTATATTTACAACCTGGGAGACGGATTTGACAGCATTTCCGATGGCGGCGGCGATGATAAAATCGTTTTCGGTGAAGGAATCAATCCGGGTGATTTATCATTCAAGCGAAATGAAAATAACCTGAGTATCTCTATTAATGGCAATGAAGAACAGGGAATTGAGATCAGTAATCACTTTGGTTCAGATTCCAATAAAATCGAGACGATAGAGTTCCATGACGGCAGTACGCTGGACATCAGTAATGCCGACCAACTGATTCAGGCGATGAACAGCTTCAGCATCAGCAATTCGGCTTCGACCGATACTCCGCCCAATCCGACACAGGATGTCTGCGATATGTATTCATTGGCTGCGAATTCTGATTTAACCAGAAAAGCGGCTTAAATGTTTTAAGCTCTCTGCCTAAAAAAGCAGAGAGCTTTTTTGTATAAAAAAATCTCCGTATTTCTACGGAGATTTCTTAAATGGTGAGCTCGGGCGGGTTTCGCTGAGTTCGGTTTGTAACATTTGCTTTATTTGCTATCGCAAAGTTGCAAATTAACAAAACTCTCACCTGTCGTTAAAATCGCTCATTACTTTGAGCGATTTTGGCCTCCAGCCTCCCGGTTCGAACAGCTCTCCTATACAATAAAAAAAACACCTCACAAGGAGGTGCTTTTTTTATTGGTGATGCGGTTTCCAGTCATCGCGAACTGGCCTAATCCGCCGCAAACCTTTGCATATAAACGCTTTGAAGAAGGAACGGACTTCTGCGAATCAACCGATTATTTATCAGAAGCACTTTCCTCACTTCTCGAACTTGTCTAAATTCTCGGTCATAGTCTTAAATTTTAAAAGCAGCTCAATGTTTTTAGGTATATATTTTTATTTCATAATAGTTTAAATATCGCCCCTTTTATACCTTGCATAAACATAACTTTTTTGCAAAACATTAAATTGTAAATAATTTATGAGGACAAGGAGACAAAAACATTAATGGAATAATTATAAATGGATATAAAGTTCATCCATTTGTTGTCCGAAATTTTTTAACTCCTTTTTAATGTCATTCCATGTTTCAACGCTGACTCTATTGTCAGAAGAATGTTCACATGTTTCAGAGCAATTGACATTACACTTTTTCTGTTCAAAATCATTAATCGAGCTATAATGCATAACTTGTTTGTTGGCTTTGCATATTTCAAGCTTCCTGTGAGCCAATTTGTTACGCATGGATACTATTTCATTTAAATATTTATCAAGTAAAGCGCTATCTATTTTGTCTTTTTCCAAATAGTTCAAAATTCTCTTTAGCAACTCATATTTGTCATTTAGTGAAAGTATATCGCCTGGAACTCTTAAAAGAGTATTAACATTTATAGAAGTATTTCCATCAATCAATTTTAATGCCTCTTTAATGTTTGATTGATGTTTGTCGTCGTTTTCTTTAATTATACTTTTAATATATTCAGCCAATTCTTTTTTTTCATTATCTTTCAATAACGAATATTTTCTCAGCAGATATGACTTCATTATATAATCGTTTTCAGAGGTCTCGTTCATAAGAAGTCCTCTAATGTTATTGATAGAATACAATTTTTTTGCGTTTTTGTTTAGCAGATACTGAGATTTGTCGTCAAAATGTTCTCTATTTGTCACATATACTCCTTCAAAGGAGGAAAAGTCATCTCTAATAATTTCTTTAATTGTAAGTACATCGTCTGCAGAATAAAACAGAATATCTGTACAAACATTATATCCTCTTAATTTTTTTATTACAGAATCTCCAAATTTGTCAGATTGCAAAGAAAGATTGTAGTCAATAAAGCATATGTCATATTTTTGGAAACCGTCCTTTTGCTGTTCCATTGCATTAAAAAAGACTTCAGCATCTTCTATATACTCAAAGTTGACGTTAATGCCGTTATCTGTGGCAAACATTTCCAATATATCTTTTTCTTCTTCATAAAAAGAGCGAGTGTCTTCAACCCACAACACCTTAATATTGTATCTCAATGTTATATCCTTATTTGTAGTTCAAAACCAGAGGAAACATTATTTATTTTAACCGTACCTTTTAAATTTTTCTCAACAATCTCTTTTATATGAAACAGACCCACACCTGTTCCTGATGCCGTATAACTTATGCCAAAATCAAATAATGAATTTATATCTTCAATTCTTTCGTTCAGTCCCAAACCGTTGTCTTTAAAAATAATATTGGCCGTATTGTCTTCCATATACATTATGATATCTAGTTGAGATGCCTTATGCTCTGTTTTGATTGAGTTTGATACAATATTGTCAAGAATTATTACAATGTCTTGAGGGGAAAACATTGTAATGAAATGGTCAGCATGTTGGTTTATTACTTTTATGTTTATGTCATCCGTTTTTCCCATCACATTATTTATATACTCTGTAATAAATTCAAACAAATCACCGTTTAATTTTTCATTGTTTGTGTTAAAAACAGCGTAAGGAGTATAACTTAATGTAGCTTCTGTACGGGCAATATGATAAGAAAACTTTTTTAAATTCGCCAAAGCTTCATCTATTGAAAACTTATTCCGTTGAATAAGCATAATCATTTTTTTGATTGCTTTTTTCATTATGATGATATTAATTTTTAGCATATGCAGCCGTTTTGCAAAAACTTTTTGATCTTCGCCCAAGGAACTTTCTAGGAAATTAGAACGTTTTTTTTCAATTAAAACTGCCGTTTCGGCAATCTCTTTAGCTTTCTCAGCTTCTAATCTGGCTTCTGTTTCTTTTTCGGCCTTTTTTTCAGCAAATTCTCGTTGTGTTTTTTCCTTTGCCGCTTCTTTTTCCGCCGCTTCTTTTTTCGCTTTTTCTTTTTCAAGTATTGCATTTTCTTCTGAGCTAACTTGGTTTGACAATTGAATGCGCGTTCGTATCAGTTTTCCAATAATTGGCCCTAGTATTTCAATCAAAAGGCGCACTCTTTCATCGTCTTCGATTAAGCTTTGCCTATTTGTTGTCGCTATATCGTCGAATCGATCGTCATCTAAAATGTCAAAACTAATTTCACCTTCGATATAATTGGCAAAAACTTGATTGTTTTTTATGAGGTCTAAGAAATTTTCAACAGCCAACTTTTTTCGTACATATAATCTGAGCTGATTAGGCTTGTAAGCCTTGTTTTTTAAAAAATTATCATCATTTCGTTTGGCTGTTTCTTTATCGATAGAGGTATGTAAACCGATCCAGCCTTTCAATTCATATTTTATGTCTTCATTAGACAATATGCCGTTTTTCAATGTAAATTTTCGGGCTCCGCAAATGTTCTTAAATTCATCAAATTTAAAAACATGAACTTGTCTTTTTTTGTTGCGTATTTCACTATATGGCGAATTGACAACGATTGTTGAAGATAAATTTTTTAATATGTCATTATTTGTATTGTATCCAAAAGCAAACATGTTTTTAAAAGCGATAGACTTTTTTACAGTTTGAAAATCTATAGTCAGATTGCTTTTGTCCATGACTGCAATTTCGATTTTTCCTTTCAAACCATCAATAAGAAAAAAATCTGCCAACCGAGCTTTTAACCCCTCAATTGTCTGTTCTCCGATACCTGTTAAATCGACATTTGTCAATTTAATCATGGTTCCCGTTTTGAATTGTTCCCAATATTGAGATGTTTCTATGTTAATTTCTTCATTACAACGTTCAAGTGTAGGAATTTCATTTTCAGGACCTTCTGAATCCAAACGCCACCGACTTTCGTCTTCATCAGCCGTTTTAGTCAACAAATAATATTTTTTTGACAAATATAACGCGGCCAATTTGCCGATCCCTTTTCTTCCCATATAGCTGTTTCTAAGACTTTCGTTACTTTCCTCGTCTCTTTTGTTTTTTCCCATAAAAACATATTTTTCAGCCAAATCTTTATATGTCATCCCCGTGCCATTGTCAAAAATTTCAATGGTAGAATGCTCTTTATCTTTCATGTTAATGTATAAATATACGGAAGTAGCTTGAGCATCAAGACTATTTGCAACCAATTCAGATATCGCACTCCAAGGGTTGTTATATAGACCCTTTCCCAAGAGTTTAAGGGCAAAATACGAAAAGTTGAAATATATTTTATTTTGGGTATTTTCCATCTATAGTATCCAATATATTTTCCAATTCTTCCGCTATTTTCATAGCCAACAATGGGGGAACGGCATTTCCAATCTGCGTTGTAATGTTTTCTTTGCATCCAGAAAACTGAAACCAATCTGGAAAGGATTGAATTCGGGCGCCTTCACGTGGAGTTAGCGCCCTGTTTTCTCTGTAATGTATGCAGCGTAAACCTGATGGCGTTGACATATTGTTTGTAATAGTTGTACACGGCAGATTTTCAATTAATCTTCCATATGTATTTTTGTATCCAGATGTAAGGCGATATTTTTTGTCAAGAATTCCCTTGTCGACTAAAGAATTTATATAATCTTTTCCTTCCCCTTGAACAACATTGTTTATAATAGTTTGCATTTTTTCGCCATAAAGTGAAGAAAAATGTCCTGTAAGTTGTTTGTTTTGCCCTCGCATAAGACTTTGATACTCGTTTGTAGCTGGAGAACTTTCTTGATAACTGCTAACAGGTTTATTTCCATAAACGGGAGGCAAGTCATCAATGGCCTGTTTTACGGTTATCTGTTTCGAAACTTTCTTTATATTGTCAAAATTCCAAGAAATGTTTAATCCCTTCCTTTGTCCAATGATAAAAACGCGCTCCCTATGCTGGGGCACGCCATAATCTGCAGCATCTAATACTTTATATGAGATATCATAATTAATGCTTTCAAATTTATCCCGAATATCATCAATGACCAATCCTCCATAAGTATTTTTCATTGACAACATTCCTTTAACATTTTCAAAAAGGAACATTTTCGGCTTGACTATAGAAAGAATTCTGTAATATTCTTCATATAGCCTTGCTTTGTCATCATATTTTCGCTTGCCAATAGTGCTATATGATTGACATGGTGGTCCTCCTATAATTAGATCCACGGTTTTCTGTCCCATATATTCTAGAATTTCTTCTTCTGACAGGTTTTTGATGTCTTTGTTAATCATTGTCACTGAGGGAAAATTTAAAGAAAAAGCTTTTGCCGCTTGTTGATCCCATTCGTTTGCAAAGACAATATGCCACTTGGGATTTTTTACAAATCGGTTGTTAACCTTTTTATAATAAAAACCAAAGGTTAAACCACCCGCTCCTGAAAACAAGTCAACTATACGCATATTGTATACAATCTTAACAAGATATAAAAACACATTATTTATGTTATATCCCGATGTTCGCAAATATGTCAACATTTTTAGAGAAATAAATTATACTTGTTTTTTATTGGATATGCCAATACACTAAAGATGAATCGAAAGCTTTACATACAATTGAGGTGGCGATGGATATTATGACTAAAGAGCAACGTAGATATACCATGCGACAAGTAAAAAATAAAAATACCAGTATTGAAATTTTATTAAGAAAGGCTTTATGGAATAAAGGGGTACGTTATAGGAAAAATCCTTCAAAAATTCTTGGAAAGCCGGATATTTGTATAAAAAAATATAAATTAGCCATTTTTTGTGATAGCGAGTTTTGGCATGGAAAAACTTGGCTGGAGGGAAATTGTCATTTTGAAACAAACGGAGAATATTGGAAAAACAAAATAGAAAGAAATATCGCCAGAGATGCATATGTAAACAAAGCGTTGTCTGAACGAGGATGGATCATATTAAGATTTTGGGAAAAAGAAATTAGAAAAAATACGGATCAATGCGTGAATAAAATTTTAATGACAATAAAGCTGTTAAAGAATGTTAATGATTAATTGTTGGGAATTAAAATATCGGCATAGATTGCTAAAATACATATAGTGTTTTAAAAATGAAAATTGTACAGCTGTCAAATAGGTTGTTGAGGTGTTTGGCGTTTGTCGATTTTTTATGCATTTGTCATTTAAATTACATATTCCTTTGAGTAATAAAATTCTCTTGAAAATATTAATACAAAGGAGAATAAAAATGGGAATGTCAAAATTTACTCAGGAAATTAAAAGCGAAATTGCAGAAAAATACAAAAAAGGAGCGGATGTTACTTTGTTGTGCCAGGAATATGGCATCAGCAGAAGTTATCTATACAGGATTGTCAAGTTAAAAAAGAAGCATCGAAATCCATATCAGAAAACCGCATATACTTTATGGGATATAGAACTCATGAAAAGAGAGTTGGCTTCTCTTAAAACCGAAAATGAGATTTTTAGAAAAAGCGGTTGTGGTTTGAACTCTTCTAATAACGAGAAGATAGCCGCTGTTGATAAATTAAAAAATGAATATTCCATACATATCATTTGCAAGACACTGGGATTGTTAAAATCAACCTATTATCACAGAGTAAAAAGAGCACCTGAAAAGAAATGGTATGAAATTCGTAACGAAATGCTTCGTCCTAAGATTCTTGCGATATTTAAGGAAAGTAAAGAACGGTTTGGTGCACAGAAAATATCAATAAAATTAAAACAGCAGGGAATGCTGGTAAGTATTGATGCTGTTTCAAAAACAATGAAAGAAATGGGATTGGTGTGCAAACAGAATCGTATGAGAAAGTACAACACAACCAATAAATGTTCAAAATATCGTAAAAACAGATTGAAGAGAAATTTTAATCCGAATCTCCCTAATACATTTTGGGTAAGTGACATAACCTATATGTTAACCAGTGACGGTGATTGCTATATTTGTGTTATTATGGATTTGTTTTCAAGAAAAATAATTGCTTATAGTGTATCTGAACGCAATGATACGGATCTTGTCCTGACAGCATTTAACAAAGCATTTTTAGAACGAGGGAAACCAGAAAATTTAATCTTTCATTCCGATCAAGGGACGCAGTATACATCGTATAAATGTAGAATATGCACTACGTCAAAGTAATGTTCTTCAATCTTTTTCAACGGCAGGAACACCATATGACAATGCTGTTATGGAGAGATTCATCGGGGTGATGAAGCATGAAAGTTTATCCCATGTGTATTACAAAAATATAGATGAGTTAAGAGAAGGTGTTAAAGAATATATGGAGTTTTTTAATGACATGAGGCCATTAGAGCATCTTGGTTGGTTAACACCTAATGAATTTGAACGAAGATATTTTGAGAAAACGGCGTGTAAAAATTATGATTTAAACGAATAAAGCTCCGTTTTACGGAGCTTTATTTTGTAGACTTGCTCTACTAAAAAGAGTCTAAAAAAGCCTCTTACTTACAATTGGTGAGCTCGGGCGGGTTCGAACCGCCGACCCTTTGATTAAAAGTCAAATGCTCTACCGACTGAGCTACGAGCCCGTTAACGGAGATGAACTCACATAACGAGGTGATATATAGAGGATAAAAAACACTTAGTCAACATAAAAAATGAAAATTTTGCAAAAAAAATAAAATGTAGTATATTTGTTAATAATTATATGTTATCGTTTTTTCAAATTTAGATGTTTTTAATACAATTGAGGCAGGTAAATTATGGTTAACGCTAATAATTCCGAACAAGAAGGAAAATACGATATTCTGCAGAATGCAGCCGGCGAAATCCTGATTATTATTAAATATCATCAGGGCGGTCCGGAAAATCCGCGCTTTGTTTATGACGGAGGTTCAAGCGCCCTGCTCTATCGCAGTCGTGAAAGCGCTATTATGCTGGATAATATTAACGAAAAGGCCCGCATGCCGCTAAAATCAGTCAGCGAGTTGCTTATTGTTGAGATTGAAGATGATGATGTTGCCCGCGAGTATAAAGTTCCGGTCAGACATATTCAAAATCTGGATAAGTTTATTTAAGATATTTCCAGAAAAAATCCCTTACTTGAAAAAGTAAGGGATTTTTTTAATCTTTTTGCTTTTTACGCATTAAAAACAATGAATTTCTACCTATTTTGAGATTTTCATTTTCAGGAATATAATGAACTAGTTCGAAACCTTCATCTTCAAAAATGTGCCATAATTCTTCTTCCGTATATTTATTTACAACATATTCAGGCTTTTGACGATCGCCATAAAAGATATATGAGCAAACAACATTATCCGTGACAGATGAAATCTTTTTTATGAAATCAGGTAAATTATAAATATATTCAAATATTCCCAAACAGAAGACTGCGTCTACCTTTTCATAGAGAAATTCTCCATTATTAAAATCTTTTATTATTGTTGTTTTAATGTGGTTATGCTGATCAACTGGAATATAGTGGACATCATCTGCTAAATATTTTTTCAATGTTTGTTTGCCACATCCTAAATCCATCACACTCTTAAACTTTTCAATATCAAACATCTTTAATATGGTTCTGATTCTGTTTTCCATAATATCTGAATATTCCATATCCTTAGTCCAAGTGTTATGGACTAATTTATCTGGAGAACGTTCATATATTTTTTCCATATATTTATAGCTTGTTTTATCAAACTTACCATATAATATTTTTTTCTGAGCATGGATAAACATTTGATTTTTCAATTCTTCCAAATCGATAACATCCGGCTCCCAATTTATTTGATTATAATTTTCTTTCAAATAAAGCGGTGTTAATTTTTTTATTGCCGAAAAACGGTCATCATATTCGTCTCTTGCCAAGATAACAGGAATCCCCATTCCTAAGCAAGGAGAAGCACAATGCAACAACGGAGTAACAACTAACTTTGCTTCATTCCGGTAACGTTCCAACAACTTCAGAGCCTTTTCCTCTTTTTCTTCCATCTCTTTTTCGGTAAGAGGATAATCATAAGCCTCATCTCTTTGTATGATAAATTCTGCATTTTTTAAGAGATACGATGGAATATATTTTTTTAATTCGTCAGAAACTCCGACAAAGAAAACTTTCTTTTGTTTTTCGCTTTTCTGTCGCCGAGGCCACATTATTGAATAACATCCGGTAACATAACTGGCTATACCGTACTCTCTAAGGAGCTGAGCCGAGGAACAATCACGACAGCCGATAGGTTCATAACTTTTCAGCTTGTCTTTATTTTGAATAATTAATGTTCTATCTGGCGTATTAAACCCAAGAAATATATAATGAATATTATTTGAAAAGACAAAATTTCCATTATAAAAGACTGCATTGGTTAATAAATTCACTTTTGTCCCCTTATAATTGGGAATAGTGTCCCTATCAATGGATGTAATCTTTTTAAGCTTTAATTTCTCATATAAATTTTTTATTGAAAGAGCCTGTATATTATCCCCTAAATTTACAGTATATACTTTCTTCTTTTTTAATTCTTCATCAAACCAGACAAATGTGTTATAACTATATTTAAGATAAGCAAAAGGATAATATAAATTTATTCTGCTCCGATTAAAATTTATTTTAATCCCCAAAATGCGCAAATGCAATTTTGAGTTTTCTGTTTTAATTTTAATTATTCCGTTTTTTATTTTTCGCATAATACGCTGAAAGCGTTTTGAAAAACTTTTCTTTTTTATTTTCTTTATTTTATTCTGTAACAAAATATTTTGCTGATTTAGATAATATACTTGATTTTTTAATTCGTTCATTTGGCTATAAATATTATTGATTTCTTCTGAAATTGACTCATTTTTGATCACATTATCTCTCCTATTTTTCAGATACATATTATCAACGACTATTGGCATAAGGGGCCAATTTCCAAAACATTCATCAGGAATCAGGCTTGAAATATTCTCGGGGACATTATTAATAAAATTTATTATTCTCTGTTTATTCTCCTCATGACTGCTTAATCCTTCATAAAATTCAAAACAGGGAGCTATATTTTCTATTTTATCTAACATACGTAACAGATATGCTTTATCTTTAAGAACAGAATCCAATACCCAATATTTATTTATGAAGTGGTATAAAATTGCATTTTTATCTAATAATTTCGGATTATCTAAAAATTGTTCCAAACCATTCAATCCGTCATAGTCAGAAAAGACAGAGAAATAATTACGTCCTAATGATATCAAAGGTTTCTGCCACCATAATGCTAGGAAAGACACCGTTGAAGACACATTCAGAATCGCATCACAATATTTCACTAAATTTTCAGAACATCTAAAATATTCCTGTTCTAAAGGCAAATATAAAAAATTTTTATATTTTTCAGAAAAATACTCAAACCATTGCTTATTCATATGAGGGAAGTAGGGGTGCTCAGTTACAATAACACCGATATTTGGAGAAATATTATCTAATACATACTTTAAATAATGGAATTGGCTTTTAAAATTACAAGTCAGATCAAAACTATATATATTTGAAACTTGTAAAGGAAGTAATACATTATATTTAAATTGTCTAAAATATTTTTCATTATCCTCAAAAACTTTTTCCTGACGGAAATGTAAAAAATATGACTTTCTTATTTCTTCAATAAAATTGTTTTGCTCTTGATTTGCTCGCAACGCTCTTATTTGCATACAATACTTAAGCAAATAAGAGCATGGAATATCTCCAAAAATATCAAAATACCAGCTTTTGGGAAATGGTGTCTGAAAAAGTCCGCCAGCTTCGCAACCGATAAATTTAGCCCGAGGATATAATTCTTTTAAAAATGAAATAGGATTCATAAAAAATAGTACATATTCCGGTGTATAAGAACTACCTAAAACTTGAGAAACTAAATTTTTCAAAAAAATTTTTTTTGTTTCAGTTATTGTTTTTAGATAGAGTGAATAAATCCAATTATATGCTTCGGCCTCAATACCTAAATCTTCATCTTTTATAAAAACAATTCTGACATTTTTATATGCTAAAGATGTATTTTTTTGTAAAAACTTATATTGCGTTTCTCCCATAACGACGGTTACATTATATTTTTCAATAATCTGGGGAAGCAATTCTAAGGTCAATATAACCCAATGATTATTTAAATTCGGACGATCTTGTTCTATAAATGGAGGAATATATATAAGAAAATTCTTCATTATTGTTTTCCTGAAATAGTCAAAAATATTTTTTTCAGTTATATGGATATGACAAATCGCCATGCCTTAAGATATAGAATAAAAAATATCAGAGTCTTATTTTAAGAGTTTCTAAATGCAATATTTTTTTGACGAGGGAGTTGTCCAAGAGGGTTTCTTTAGCCCGTTTGGCGGTAA
>OASY01000857.1_pt1 | contig 16665 bp, 27 predicted proteins | sample 1501231 | NCBI WGS metagenome assembly OASY01 (sample SAMEA2579917, study PRJEB22360) | human gut metagenome | biome: human gut; feature: human-associated habitat; material: faeces | place: Denmark | collected 2008/2010 | reverse complement strand
ATAAATAGAAAAAGTAAAAATATAGAGTATAAGAGTTTAACCGTTACCAGTTACCTTTTATAGCGTTCATCTGACGATAAAACGTCAAGAATCCGCATAAACTCTAGCTTTCCAGGGGCATTTAACTTGTGGTAGCGGTTCAGTATGTTGGAATCATCAACGGATACTTCCGCACCAGTTAACCATTCCATACTGACATTTAAGACGGTCGCCAAACGGTAGAGCGCATCCGACTCAGGAACATGAATGCCGTTTTTATACTGGCTGATACTGGCTTTGTCTAGCCCTGACTGGTTTGCTATATCAATCCACCGCAGCCCACTTTGTTCCTTTGCTTGGATAAATCTCTGCTGAAATATTTCCATCATTCACCTCTTTCCTAATATTGACAACAGAACAAGTGTTTGTTATAATGTATATATCGCTACTTTAGAACGTGCGTTCGCATAGGGGGAGAGGGCACATGGACTACAAAAAACTTATTGTTGAAATGCTTGATAAAGCATCGTACACACAATTATCTTGTCTGTATAGGCTCATCAAAGCATATCTTGACTAGAAGCTTGACTTCTAGTCTTTTTCTTTTTGTTTTACTAATGTTTCTGCCATGTTTGCCAATAGTTCCCAATCATCTACATCCAATTTGGATAAAGCATCGACAAATCTGTTTCTAAAGTTTTCAGATTCTCCACTTAGCGCAGTAGTAGCCCAGATGATGAGTTCATCTTTTTTAGTTAATTGAATGTGTGTCTCACCAATTCCTTCACGGAGCCACTCTTCGTTGACGTTAAATTCCCTACAAATAGAAATTATAACTGCTTCGCTAGGTGTGATTTTTCCCATTTCATACATAGCAACGGTATTTCTTTTAACCCCTAATTTATCAGCAAATTCCTGTTGAGTTAAACCAAGTTCTTTTCTTATTTTTTTGATCCGGTCTTTCATTAATAATCACCTCTTTTCTTGTTTCTAATTATACAGTTAAAAGTCCTTAACGTCAATAAAAAAGTCATTTATTTAGCAAAAAAGTCATTTATTTAGCAAAAATATATTGACAATGTTGAATGAATGACGTATAGTTGTCAGTGTAATAGCAACACAGACTGAAATGGTAAATCTTAGGAACCTTGATAATTGAATCTATCCACAACGGGATGATAACCGTAAGCGGTAATATCGTGAAGCCGCTGTAAAGCGTGTGACGAAGCAATTTGAAAGGGGGTGTGAAAAATGGGTCAGTCAGAACTTATGTTATGCAGGTTGAAATATAAAGGAAATAAGGAGCATCTGCAAAAAGTAATGATGCTCCTTAATGAGGAAAATGTCAGTAGAAAAGCAATCTACATCATCCTTAAGTATTTTGAACTTACTCCAGATGGTGTGAAAACTCTTGAAATACAGTTTCCAGATGTTTAGCAAGTTCTTCTTTAGAAGTAATATCTTGGATAGTTTTGATGATTCTTCCATTATCCCAGACGTAAATAGTTGCATTGTATTTACCTCTGGAATTAAGACCACTGATTTCTAGTTCAAAGTTGGAAAACTGTCTATAAATAACATTTTCGCAGTCAATGTTTTTTATAGAATAATCGCCACCAAGGTATTGTAAAGTTTCATCAAAATTTTTACCCATCATGTACACCTCCCTTCAATGGAGATTATAACACGAAACAGGAAGGAAGTGATTGAATATGTCAGAGAAGGAAAAGAAGATTCTTGAAAGTGTGGAAAAAGCTGTAGCTCAAATGTCAGATTTTGACAAAGGGTATTTGCTTGGTTTTTCAGAAAGCAGGATTAGTGAGAAGGAGCAGAAACAGGAAGAAGGTGAGCAGGACGATGAATAATTTACAGATTTTTAGTAATAGAGAGTTCGGGAATATCCGAACAGTCACCATTGACGGCGAACCTTGGTTCGTAGGTAAAGACATAGCAGAGGCACTTGGTTATGGAAAAGGTAAATCATTAAACAATGCAGTTGCAACCCATGTTGATGAAGAAGATAAGGGGGTCACTGAAATGATGACCCCCGGAGGTAAACAGAATTTAATAATCATCAATGAATCCGGTCTTTACAGTCTTATCCTTTCCAGTAAGCTGCCAAACGCTAAGAAATTTAAGCGTTGGGTCACAGGTGAGGTGCTTCCGGCAATACGGAAGTCTGGACACTATGAAGCGCCGACGTATACGCCAAAGTCAACGTCTGTTGGTGAGGTGGTTAATCTGATTAAGATCACAAGGCAGACCATGAAGGAACAGGGGGCTGCACCAACCGATATCGCTCAGGCAGTCAAAGAAATTTGTGAACAGTTTGGAATCAACCTCCCACAGTGCTTTGTTAAACCGAAAGAAACAACCATGGCTGATGTGATGCAGATGATTGATTTTATTTATGCGCAGCCAAAGGGGAGAACCCCAACCTATGATGATTTCATTATCCATCAGGCAAGTGTAAAAAGGCTGGGTGGCTGATATGAATGATGTGAAGATGGATGAATCACTGGTGTTTGATGCGTGTGCATTGGTTGAGCAGATCACTATGATGACCGATATCAAAGAAATATGGTCAAAATCGGAAGCGGCGGTTTCCCTTTTAAACCGTGCTATGGAAGAAGGTGAAAAGGTTGAAAAAGATCATTGCAGCTTGGATTGAGCAGATTTTGGAATTTCCGTCTGAATCAGAATATCAGACATATGTGGAAGATCTGAAACAGAAGAAACAGCGTTTCCAGGTGGTCAAGGAAGAAACATTAAAATCAGGGATTATGTTGATTAGAATCAGGAAACAGTACAACAATAATGCTTTACCAAACAATTAAGGGGAAGGTGATGAAAATGAAATTCAGCGAAAAGTTGAAAAAGGCTATGCAGCAGTTGGGTATTAATCAGGCGCAGGCTGTTGGATTGACCGGAAAAAGTAAGGGATCAATCAGTATGTATCTGAATGATAAGACTGTTCCATCAGAGAAAGTTCAGAGTGATATTGCAGTGTCACTTGGACTTGCCCCTGATTACTTTGAACAGGAAGATGCACCAGCTGTTGCAATGCCGAAGGATGCAGTTGCGGAAGGTAAAATCAAGCGGATGTTGCCGGAAGAAGCGGCGGTTTTCCTTGGCATGGACAAAGGGACAGTAAGGAAGGGATTGCAACAGGGGATTTTCCCTTGGGGGTATGCGATCAAGACTTCTGAAAACCGTTGGTCTTATTTCATCAATGCGAAGCGTTTTGCAGAGATTGAAGGTATAGCATTTTAAAACAGGGGGGGTGCCTATGAAGAAAATACCCACCCTCACAGATGCAGAAAGGTTGTTCGCTACTCACTATCATCATTTGATATATGAATACCTGAACATCAGGAAGTTATCTATTGATGAATATTATGACGTTGTGGTTTTCAGGTACTTGAGGTCAGTTCACAGATATTTCAATGAAGAATCGTTACAAAGTTACACCTTCAAGACCGTGGCGTTTTCAGCTATGAGGTCGGCAATAGGTCATGAAATAGATAAACAGAAACGGCGTATTCAGACAATTAGCCTTGATGAAGAAATACCGGGAACGGATGGAATAACCCTTTTGGATACTGTAACTAATGACAACTTAAATTATTTGTATATTGGAGATGATGCTATGAAAATGACCTACAATGTGGAACTTCCTGAACGGAAGTATTTCAGTAACGCAAAGTCTGATGAAGTGATCGCGATTGAAGGATTTGTTGTCAGCGAGATGAAAAATATGTGTTTTGAGTATGACACGGAAGAAGAAGCAAAGAAGAAACTGAAGAATGTTCAGGTGTACAAAAGGACGCATGAGTTGTCTAACCTTCTTGATTGTTTCAGGAATGGCAAGTGTGTCTATGTGGTAAGGCGGAATTCAGAATAATAGGACACAACTATAACAAGGCAGTTGCATTTTTAGAAAGTGAGGAATAAGAAAATGGAAAACAATATCGTTCAGAATGTGGTTCATGGGTTCAAAGTGTTCAATCCTGATTGGACTTGCAGATATAAACAGTACACTTGCCCCGGCAAATTTGAGGAAGAAGGGGAACTTGAAGTTTGTGGTCACGGGATGCACTTCTGTCAGACTGCTGCTGACTGCTTCAATTATTATGATTTTAATAGTGACAACAAAGTTGCAGAAGTCATTGCCTATGGTGAAGTGCTGACAGAAGGTGACAAGTCTTGCACTGACAAACTGGAAATTGTGCGTGAAATCGCATGGGATGAAGTCTTGCGGATCGTCAACCTTGGAAAGAATTGCACGGGTCGCTGCAACACCGGGGACTGGAACACCGGGAACTGCAACACCGGGAACAGGAACACCGGGGACTGGAACACCGGGAACAGGAACACCGGGAACAGGAACACCGGGGACTGGAACACCGGGAACAGGAACACCGGGGACTGCAACACCGGGAACAGGAACACCGGGAACAGGAACACCGGGAACAGGAACACCGGGAACTGGAACACCGGGAACAGGAACACCGGGGACTGGAACAAATCTTCTTTTAACACCGGGAACAGGAACACCGGGAACTGCAACACCGGGAACTGCAACACCGGGGACTGGAACACCGGGAACAGGAACACCGGGAACAGGAACACCGGGAACTGCAACACCGGGAACAGGAACACCGGGAACAGGAACACCGGGGACTGGAACACCGGGAACAGGAACACCGGGAACAGGAACACCGGGGACTGGAACAAATCTTCTTTTAACACCGGATGCTTCATGACAGAAGAACCTAACATCATGATGTTCAATAAACCTTCTAATTGGACTTATAACGATTGGTATGAATCTGATGCAAGATGGTTACTGAATCAGATACCAAAGGATGTTGTTGAATGGATTTGGTCGAATGATACGACTGATGAAGAAAAAGAACAGCATCCAACATACAAGACAACAGGCGGTTATCTCAAAGTGCTTGATGAATCTGAATGTGGTCAGTTATGGTGGGGCAGCTTGTCAGATCGTCAGAAGGATATCATCAAGGCAATACCAAACTTTGATGCTGAAATATTCTTCCAGTGTACGGGTGTCAGGGTAGATGAATGATCTGCACTTCATGCCCCATCAGGAAGAAGCATTGAACAGAACTGAACAGTTCAACCGTTGTGCATATTATCTTGATATGGGATTGGGTAAAACTTTTGTAGGTGCTGAAAAAATGTATTTACTGAATAACTCGGTGAACTTGGTCATTTGTCAGAAGTCAAAGATAGATGACTGGGTGCAGCACTTCAAAGATTATTACCCAAGTGACCGGGTGATGAATCTGACCAAGAAAAGTGAAGCAATCAATTTCAGAACACTGGTTGACACCAAGGATTTATACAAAATGGATATTCAGATTGTAGGTGTCATCAATTATGAAACGGCGTTCCGGCGGGATTGGTTGCTGAAATTACAGAACTTTACCTTGGTGCTTGATGAATCAAGTCTTATCACCAATGAAACAGCCAAGCGGTCAAAATTCATTCTGAAAATGAAACCTGAAAGCGTGATTTTGTTATCAGGAACACCAACAGCCGGGAAATATGAAAGGTTGTGGTCACAGGTGCAGTTATTGGGGTGGAACATCACAAAGAAAGCCTTTTACAACAGTTATGTTACAACAGAATGGGTTGAGAACGGGGACGGGTTCAAGCGTGAGGTTATCACCGGATACAAGCACACGGAACACCTGAAAAAGAAACTTGCAAGTTATGGCTGCATCTTTATGAAAACAAGTGAAGTGCTTGAACTTCCTGAACAGACTGAACAGAAGATTTTCTTTGAGTCTACACAGGCGTACAAGTATTTTATCAAAAACAGTTACCTGTTATTTGATACGCTGAATTACTGCAAGTTTGATGATTCAGACAGTGAGAATGAAACCCCGTGTGTTGAACTGGTCGGTGACAACAGCCTGACAAAAATGTTATACGCCCGGCAGTTATGTGGGCAATATCACAAGGAAAAATTGGAAGGTTTGCGGGACTTGGTTGAATCTACAGAAGATAGACTGATTATTTTCTACAACTTCACCGCAGAACTTGAAGCAATGCAGAAAAAACTTGCTGATCTGAACAGACCTTATTCAGTTGTGAACGGGTCAAAAAAAGATCTTACTTCTTATAATCAGGCTGATGATTCGATCACCTTCATACAGTACCAAGCCGGTTCAATGGGTGGAAACTATCAGAAGGCAAGCAAGATCATTTATTTTACCCTACCACTTGGCAAAGGATCATGTGATATGTGGGAGCAGTCAAAAAAGCGCATTCACCGCATAGGACAAGCCAAACCATGCTTTTACTATTACCTGCTTGTGAAGGGAACGGTTGAAGAAAGGAATCTTGCGGCGTTGCGAGAAGGAAAGGAATTGACAGATGAATTATTCAAAGAACCTTAAAAAGTCCGCAATAGCAAAGCGGGTCTTGATCTTGCTGGGGGTGTCACTTGGCGTTGGGTTAATGATTGGTGGTGTGTCAGGATATGCCTTGAAAACTCATATAACCGCCAGGGACAAGGATAAATCAATAGAATGCACACTTGAACAGGGTAGCACGGACACCCTTGTATATGGAGCATATGATGATAGGGTTTTCACACAGGAAATATCACTTGACTGGGATGTGAATAATGGGGATTTTAACCCCCTTGATTGCAAGATGCCGGAAGAACAACAGGAATTTACATATTATCTTTGCAGTGGTTATAATATTGATTTTGCCCTTGTTATGGCGTTAATTCAGAATGAAAGCAGTTTTGATCCGGCAGTCATCAGTACAACTAATGATTATGGGTATATGCAGATCAATAAAATGAATCATCAGTGGTTGACAGACACTTTGGGGGTTACGAACTTCATAGATCCTTATCAGAACATCAGGGCGGGTGTATTTGTACTTAGGAAACTGTTTGAACGGTATGAGGACACTAACATGGTACTGATGGCATACAACATGGGTGAAAATGGTGCTTCTCGTTTGTGGGAAAAGGGGATATTTGAAACAGATTATACACAAAGCATCCTGACTATTCAGGAACAGTTCAATGACCAGTTAGGAGGCGATTGACTTGGGAAAGAAATGGAAGGTTGTTGACGGTCATCCAAACTATGAGGTCAGCAGAATGGGACAGGTCAGGAACATCCGAACAGGTAACATACTCGCACCGTATGATGACGGAAGTGGTTATTTAAGGGTGAAACTGGATGGTGAAAATTGCAGACTTCACATATTGGTTGCAGTCGCACACGTTCCCAATCCCGACCCTGAAACAAAGAATATTGTGAACCACAAGCGGGGCAAAAAACATGATTGCAGAGCATCGCAACTTGAATGGGTAACACAGGCTGAAAATATTCAACACGCTTGGGACACAGGATTGTGTAAGCGAAAAAGAAGAAGGAAGGTGGTGGGGGTGACTTGCAAAGATTGCCAATATTACAGTCATTGTTTGGAAAGTTCAAGGGAATACCCTTGTAAGGATTTTAAGAAGAAAGAAGGTGAAACCAGTTGGCAGCAGAAAAAAACTTTGAAAACAGGGTCAAGACCTATCTGAAAAATTATGGTTGTTGGCTTCTCAAATACTGGGGCGGTGCAGCTTACACAAAAAGCGGTATACCTGATTTATTGGTAAGTTCTGACGGTTACTTCTTAGGTATTGAAGTCAAAGCGGACAAAGGTGAACCTTCTTTATTGCAGATTTACAATCTAAGAAAAATCAGGGAATCAGGCGGGTATGGCATCTTGCTTTATCCGAAGGACTTTGAACTGTTCAAAAAGTTCAATGAAAACAAATTGAAACTTAACGCTTGGTATCTTGGGAATATCGAAGAACAAAAGCGTTGGGAAATAAAATTAAAAGGAAAATAAGAACATGGAAAAAAAGAAAGAAGAAATTCAGGAAGATGTAACACAGGTTGTAGAAGAAAATGCAAAGGAACTTGACAACAAGAAGTATGTGGTTGACCACTTACTTGCAACCAAGCGTGAAGGGATGGAAGATCTGATTGATTACATGGAAAAGATTGGATTCTTTGAAGCGCCATGTAGTGGTGGAAATCATCTTGCGTGTCAGTTTGGGCTTGTGCATCACAGCAAAAATGTAATGATAGCTGCAGAAAATATTGGTTACGCACTTCTCGGCAAGATCAAGTATGCAGAGATTCGTGATTCAGTTATCATTGCCGCTGCATTACATGACTTAGGAAAGTGCGGTGATTATGGTAAGCAGATGTATGTTCCCAACATGATTAAGGACGGCAGACCTACCAAAGCAGAGCCTGAACAGAAATATAAGCAGTCTGAAAGCAAGCCGTTCAAGCGTAATCCGGCATTACTCCCACTTGACCATGCGACACGTAGTATTAAGTTAGCAACCCTTTTCATTGATCTGACAGAAGATGAAGAGTTTGCGATCAGATACCATGATGGTCTATATGAATCGGCAAATTACAGTGTAAAGGGAAATGAAACCCCATTATACCTGATTTTACATTATGCGGATTTATGGTCAAGCAGAGTTACAGAGGGTAGTACAGGAGAAGGGGGTGAGGAATAATGTTGAAGATTGAAATTAGCATCAGTGTAGATGAAGATGGGCTTCCTGAGCACTATGGTTATTATGACGGTGTTGATGAAGCAAAGGATGCGTTAGAGTGTATCAGAAATGAATATGAAAGTGAGGAAAAATAATATGGCGCAGATGCTTTTAATTATGGGTGAATCAGGTACAGGAAAAAGTACCAGTATGAGACATTGCGACCCGGCAACAACTGCCGTTGTGAACCCGGTTGGTAAGCCGTTACCGTTCAAGGGTAAGTTTACAATGCTGAACAGTGAAGTTGAATCACGCAAGATTTGCAAGTTTATGAAGGAACAGGCTGCCGCCGGAAAGAAGTTGCTGGTGGTTGATGATTTCCAGTATATTCTTTCAGTTCCATATATGAACCGTATCAGGGAAAACGGTTGGGACAAATGGAATGACTTTGGTGCAAACTATTTTGAAATTATTGAGGTCTGCAAAGAACTTCCTGATGATGTTGTGGTTGCATATATGACCCATACAGAAACACTTGAAAACGGTGTGACCACAATTAAACTGATCGGAAAGTTGCTTCGTGAGAAAATTACCATTGAAGGACTTTTCACCATTGTTCTTAGAACAGGTGTAAATGAGGGTAAATATTATTTCTATACACAGAACAGCGGTAAGGATACTGTGAAGTCACCTATGGGAATGTTCCCGGCATACGCCATTGACAATGATCTGAATTACGTTGCTGATAAGATTCACAACTTCTATGAAGTTGGAGAATACAAGACTGATGCAGAAATGAGTCAGGCTGACGTACAGGCTGCATCCAATCTTGAAAAGCCGGATGCAAACGGCAGAAGGGCAAGGGGTGCAAAAAAGACTACAGCCACAGCAATGCCGCCTACTGCAACAGAGGGTGTGACACCAAAGACAGGTAGAACCCGTAAAAATCACGATGAAGTAGTTGCTGAAAACAATCAGAAAATGGCGGATTATATGAATAAGTGTGATGAAGTAGTTGCAGATGTCGCCGGTGATCGGGAGGGTGTACCATTTGATGAAGCAGTCGCAGTAACAGAAAACATTCCACAGCCGGAGTTAGAAACTCCACCAAGAAGAACCCGTAAGGAAAGAAAAGCTATTGAACAGTCTGAACCAGCTCAGGACGGTACAACAAATGTAGGATCCGAACAGTGGGTATGCACAGAAGATACCTATTTCTACATTCCAGCAGATGACAATTATGTTTTAAGACATACAGGGGAAATTGCACCGGAGGGGGCGGAAGTCATCAGTAAGGAAGAATTTGGCGAAGGTGTAAAGCGTTTGGCACAGACGGGCGACACTAAACCAGAAAACCTTATTGACGGGGGGATGAACCCGCCGGAAAGGGGCAGACGCACGAGAAGAAGTGCAGTACAGGCACAGCCTGATAATGCAGATACATCAGAAGTGGAGACAGCTGCACAGGCTGCTGAGCAGGAATCTGAACAGCAGACAGGCAGAACTCGCAGAGTAAGAAGAACACGTTAAGTAAGAAAGAGAGGTAAAAGAACATGAATAATCCTTTTGGGTTATCGGATGAACTGTTTGGTGCAATCCTTGCATCAGCAATCACAGGAGGAATGAAGAAACCCAATATGGCGGAATTCAAACAGGATACGCTGCTAGAGGAAGGGGCAAAAGCTGCAAAGAAAGTTTATGATTCCTATGTTGCAGTCGGATTCAATGAAGTCCAGGCGTTTGAGTTATTAAAGTTAGTATTAAGCAAATAAGAAAGGTTAAAAAGGTGAAAAAATTATGGCAGTAGATTTCAGTGCATTTGACAACAAGGTTGATTTGGCAGCATTGCAGAAAGAGGTTGAAGAAGCAAAGGACACAGACTTTGCCGATGTGCCGGATGGTAAATATATCGTCAGCATTGAGAAGATGGAAATTAAGCTGACAAAGGCACAGGATAAGTTGATGTTTGCGGTTCAGTGCAAAATCAAGGAAGGTGAACAGGCAAATCGCATGATTTTCTTCAACAGGGTCATCAGCGGTAACAAGGTCAGCGAAACATGGAATGATGGAAGAGCAATCAAATCTGTCTGCACATGGGTAAATGGATTACTTGGTGAAGATGAAGAACCTGTTGAGTTTGTCAACTATGAAGATTTTGCGGGACAGATTCTTGATGTGTTCCAGTCCATTCAGAACAACATCGAAGTTGAAGTTACCTATGCAGCGAACAAGTTCAACCCTATCACTATCAATGAGGTTTTTGACCTGTAAAAATTTTTGTTCAAATAGTTAAATGATCTTAACTATAATCATTATCAGGCGGTGGAAGTGAGACCTTCCACCGCTATTTTCAGAAAGGGTGAACAGTAGTGATATTTTACGATTTTGAGGTTTTCAAGAAAGATTGGCTTGCAGTTTTCATTGATGTGACCCGTAAAACAGAACAGGTAATAGTAAATAACCCTGACGAATTAAAAGCCTTATATGAAGAAAATACAAGCAATATATGGGTAGGTTTTAATAACCGCCACTATGACCAGTACATTATGAAAGGTATTCTGTTGGGAATGAACCCAAAAAGAATCAATGACTGGATAATCTTAGAAAAAAGGGAAGGGTGGCAGTTTTCGTCAGTGTTTAATAAAGTACCGATGACAAACTATGATGTAATGCCGACCCCCCCAGTTGGATTGAAAACAATGGAAGGTTTTCTTGGTTCAAACATCAAGGAAACTGGCGTTCCTTTTGATATAAATAGAAAACTGACCAAGGCTGAAATTGAAGAAACAATTAAGTATTGTCGGCATGATGTGGAACAGACAATTAAGATTTTCCTTGAAAAAATAGATGAATTTAATGCGATGCATGGAATTGTTCAGGCTTTTCCTAACATGGTCAGCCTGTCAAATATAGGTGACAGTGAAGCAAGAATCACAGCAAAAGTCCTTGGGTGTGTAAAACAGGATTTCAAGGATGAATTTGATTATTTCTTTTTACCTTGTTTAAGGCTGAACAAATACAAATATGTTCAGGATTGGTTTGAAGAAAAGAAAAAAGAAGCCTTGGCTATGGATTTACAGAATTGTGACAAATACGATAAAAAACTATGGTACAAGTCGCAGAACCTTGAAACTGTTGTTGCGGGTATACCACATTCATTCGGTTTTGGCGGTCTGCATGGTGCAGCAGATACACCAATACATAAGACCGGGCAGATTCTTCATGTAGATGTGAATAATTATTACCCTTCAATGCTGATTGCTTGGGGACTGGTCACAAGGGCAGCCACTAATGACAATTATCATTTGGTATACAACACAAGGAAGTCAATGAAAGCAAAACAAATTGCTGCTGCAAAATCCGGCGAAAAGGCAGAAGCTAAGAACTGGAAGAAAGCACAGTTACCATATAAGAAAATGCTGAACGCACTTTCAGGTGGTATGAAGGATGAAACAAACCCGGCGTATGACCCAAGAAATAATAACTGTATGTGCATCAATGGTCAGCTTATGTTGCTTGACCTGATTGAACACCTTGAAGCAGTACCGGGATTTGAATTGATTCAGTCAAATACCGATGGTCTGATTATTTGGATTCCTGACACTGATGAAGCCTTTGAAATGGTAGATGATATTTGTTGGGAGTGGGAACAGCGTTGTTCAACAGACCAGTGTTCAATTCTTCTTGAACTGGATAATATTTCAGAAATTTATCAGAAGGATGTGAACAATTACCTTTGGGTTGGTGCTGATGGAAGTGTTGAAAGAATCGGTGCTTATGTGAAGGAACTGTCTGCAACAGACAATGACCTTCCTATTCTGAACAAAGCACTGGTTGAATACATGGTACATAAGACACCAGTGGAACAGACCATCAATCAGTGTGATGACCTGATTATGTTTCAGAAGATTGTCAAGCTGTCAGATAAGTATGATTGGGTGGAACATGAGCATTGCATACCATATATCAGTCATATAGGCAAAAGAACAGTCAAGACAGTATATGAATACCTGGATAAAGATAAATACACATATAAGTCATACAGAGTATTTGCATCCAACTGTTTAAATGACGGCAGATTGCTGAAACGAAAACAGGTAAAGTCCAAAGGTGAAAAATTCGGTAACACACCTGACCACTGCTTCATATTCAATGATTCAGTAGTTGGGGTAAAAACACCGCCTGAACTTGATAAGCAGTGGTACATAGATTTGGCAAAGAAGCGCTTGAAACAATTTGGCGTTGTAGTGTAACGCCGGGAAGGAAGGTTTTTCATGGATTTAGAGATCAGATATGAAGGTGGTTCAATGACAGTCCATCTTGAAGAGTTTCTTTCATGTCGTAGTATAACCAAGGTAAGGAAGCTGCTGAAAGTTATCAGAATCAGTTTCACACCTAAATGTGAACAGCAGATGAAAGAATTTATTCTGAACTGGCTTGAACAGTTTGAACAAAAGCAGTTAGAAAATGAACGATATATCACGGGATATGAGGAAAATGTGAAGTTCTATCAAAAGCAGTTAGACAACGCATTGTATAATCGCAACCAATACAAGAAATCAACACCGCTGAATAAGTCTGACGGGTGGGAACATTACAATACGTATGTCAAACAGTTCCGTCAGGAAATGCGGGAAATAAAAGCACTGTTACGTTCCCGGCAGTCTGATTTTGATAAAAACATCAGGAATAAGGAATTTTACAAGAAAGTGCTACAAATTATCACATAAGGTAGGTGAAAAGGATGCTTTATAAAGGTTATGTTGAAACTAAGGGTAAACAGAGCATTGAAAAGTTAAAAAACAGAACCAAGTGGAAAACCTATGAGGAAGTAAAAAAACTTAGTGGGTTTGGTGGAGTATTGGCAGATGACACCATCCTTATTGATATTGACGATTCTGAACAGTCTGAAATTTTAATGAATATCGTTGAGGATTTGCAGCTTGATTGTAAAGTCCTTTGCACAAGCAGGGGCAAACATTTTCTATTCAAAAACCACACCATAGCAAGGAACAGGACACACGTGCAACTTGCTGTTGGTCTGACTGCTGATATAAAGGTCGGAAGTAAGTTGTCTTATGAAGTTATCAAGATTGATGGTGAAGAACGGTTTTGTGAATGGGATATTGAAGAAGATGGAAAGTATCAGGAAGTTCCAAAGTGGTTGTTCCCGGTCAAGGCAACTGCTGAATTTGTGGATATGGATGCCGGGGATGGAAGAAATCAAGCATTATTCAATTATATCCTGACCCTGACAGCAAATGATTTCACAGTCGATGAAACAAGGGAATGTATCAGGATTCTGAACAAGTTTGTTCTGAAAGAACCGCTGTCTGATGAAGAATTGGAAGTAATTCTTAGGGATGAAGCATTTCAAAAACCAGTGTTTTTCATGGGGTCAACATTCCTGTTTGACAAGTTTGCAACATTTATGAAAAATACGGCACACATCATCAAGATCAACGGACAGCTTCACATATACAAAGATGGGGTATATTCCAATATATACAAAGAAATTGAATCCAATATGATTCAGCACATCCCAAATCTGAAAAAGATGCAGCGGCGTGAAGTTCTTGATTATATGGAATTGATAGTTGATGAAAAGGAACAGTCAGATGCAAACCTGATTGCTTTTAATAATGGCATATATAACCTTGTGACTGGGGAACTTAAACCATTCAGTGCGGATATTGTTATTACAAACAAAATCCCTTGGGATTACAAGCCGGATGCCTATTCTGAACTGGCAGACAGTACACTGAACAAATTAGCGTGTAGTGATGCAACGATTAGGGCATTACTGGAAGAATGTATTGGTTATTGCTTTTACAGAAGAAATGAGTTAGGGAAAGCATTCATCTTGACGGGTGATAAATCCAATGGTAAAAGTACATTCCTGGATTGTGTCAAAGCAATCCTTGGCGATCGGAACATTTCAGCACTTGACCTGAAAGAATTGGGGGACAGGTTCAGCACTTCAATGATGTTCGGAAAATTAGCAAACATTGGTGATGATATAGGTGATGATTTTCTGCAAGGTTCACAGGTTGCCACATTCAAGAAGGTGGTAACAGGTAACCGTATTAAGGCAGAGCGTAAAGGACAAGACCCTTTTGAGTTTAACCCATTCATCAAGCTACTGTTCAGTGCCAATGATATTCCCCGTATGAAGGACAAGACAGGGGCAGTTCTTAGGCGTTTGGTTATTATTCCGTTTAATGCAACTTTCAGCAAGGATGACCCTGATTATAGACCATTCATCAAATATGAGTTGACGCAACAGGATAGTATTGAATACTTTATCAGGCTTGGGGTGGAAGGTCTGAAAAGGGTTGTAATCAATAATGGATTCAGTAAGTCAGATAAGGTACAGAATCAGTTGGATGAATATGAGCAGGAAAACAATCCCATTCTTGCGTTTATCAATGACACAGGAATTGACATGATTGAGAATGAACCAACAGCAGAAGTATATAAACGTTATCAGGTATTTTGTGCTGATAACAGTATGCAGCCAATGTCAAACATTGTGTTCAGTAAGCAGATAAATAAAAGGCTTGGGTTCAGAGTGATTCAGAAAAAAGTGAACAATAGAAACTGCAAAATTTTTGTTTCATAGAAAGGAAGGTATCTAAATGTATGACAGACAAAGTAAGGATTGGACGGGCAACCCAAATAGTATTTATACAACATTAGGTGCTTCAAACCATACAGCAAAAGAACGGGAAAGTAATGATTATTATGCTATTACTTGCAGAAGAAAAGTTTTCACCTGTTATTTGGGAATGTGCTTGTGGTGAAGGTCATCTGTCAAAGGTGTTAGAAGCACATGGTTTTGAGGTTATAAGTACAGATTTGATATATCGTGGTTTTGGTGATCCTGAACCGCTTGATTTCTTGAAGGTAAAGGAAGAAAGCAGTTTTTCTTGGAAAATCCACCAAAAACAGTATATGTAAGTTCATCACGCCTGATTTGTGCAATGAATGGAGAATTTGACAAATATCCATCAAGTGCAGTGGCGTATGCGTGGTTTGTATGGGAAAAGGGTTTTACAGGTGCCCAATTATTAAATGGATAAATTAAAGGGAAGGTGATTCATGTTTATGACTTATAGAAATTCAGAAGGGTATAGTGACCCATCGGCGGGTGCTGCACTTGCAGCTGTAAAAAAAGAAGAAAAAGAACATCAACAGGCAATAGATGAAAGGCGTGTGCATGATCTGATGAAGGTGCTGAAATATATTATTCGTTCAGCGGGTTTTGAACTGACTGAACGCATACAGTTGAAGGACAAAGATACAGGAAAGGTTTACAGGTGAATCATACAGAAAAGATTGAACAGATATTTTAGAACCAAAGCAAACCACCATGTTATCAGGTAATGGCAAACAATCATTCAGGAACGAAATAATTCAGGTCTTACCATTGATGAAAACTGCAATCACCCTGAAAGACCAATGAAATGTATGGGATATAAAAGGGAATTGCAGATTGGTGACACAATCCAGTGTGCAAACCCTGCTGATATGGTGAATACCATGACGGAACTTGCAAAGGAAGGCGTTGATACTGATTTCCTGTATGAAAAGGATGGTAAGAAAGGATTGTGGTTGGAAGTGAAAGGAGTGAAGTCAGGTACGTGATGAACTGGAAGATGCTGTACGGTTAGAATGGTGTCGGCAATGGTCAGAAGAACATAGTAAGAAAATCAGACGGGTGCAACATTAGTGTAACTGCAAATTATATGTCAAGTATGATTGGTATGAGTTCCAGGCAATGATGAAAGGGTGAATGATTATGGAAAATGAACTTTTGGAATTATTTGAAACACAGGACACGGTATCAATGAACAGTGATATATTCCCACTGGTTGAAGCTGAATTTGCCGGACAGACATTTGGTGAAGAAATTTATGAACTTGCATATCAGTACATAGATCAGTTGTTGTGTGGAGTGTATGTAGCGGGTATCAGGTTTATTGCATCACCTACTTTTGGGTGTGGCACAGATGGAAAAATGGTTGTAACTGATGTGGTTTATAAAAAGGTAACGGTTTAATGTTGTAGGTATCGTTTGGGTAACGGTTCATGGTAACAGTTGAAATCCTTTATTTATG
>OASY01000848.1_pt1 | contig 16838 bp, 15 predicted proteins | sample 1501231 | NCBI WGS metagenome assembly OASY01 (sample SAMEA2579917, study PRJEB22360) | human gut metagenome | biome: human gut; feature: human-associated habitat; material: faeces | place: Denmark | collected 2008/2010 | reverse complement strand
CCGGTCTGTATTTATGCTGCATCGCCGTTCCCGCAAAAAACCCGTCTGGTGCTGGCGGCTTCGGATGTAAGCAGCCGTTACAGCAGGCGGGGAAGAGTCCAGTATGAGCGGATCGCCGACTATCTGGAAACCATCATTCGAGGCAGAAAAGGAAACTATATGGTGTTTTTTCCCTCCTATCAGTTTCTGGAACAGATGGAAAAAGTGTTAGAGGAGCGGGAAAAGCTGCGGCCTCTGGGGTTTGACCGGGTCTGTCAGTCGGGCCGTATGACAGAAGAGGAACGGGAGGGGTTTCTGTCCCGGTTTGAGGAGGAACACAACCGTTCATTTGCGGCTCTCTGCGTGATGGGAGGTATTTTTTCGGAAGGGATTGACTTAAAAGAAGAACGCCTCATAGGCGCAGTGATCGTAGGAACCGGACTGCCCCAGGTAAACCCGGAGCAGGAGATCCTAAAAGAGTATTTTGATGAGCGTGAAGGGAATGGCTTTGACTATGCCTATCAGTATCCCGGTATGAATAAAGTCATGCAGGCTGCCGGCCGCGTGATCCGTACGGTTAATGACAAAGGAGTGATCGCCCTGCTGGACGACCGATTCCTGCGGTCGGAGTATGTGGCCCTTTTCCCAAGGGAATGGGGAACCTATACAGTGGTAGACCGTGGAAACGTATCTCTGGCTTTGGAAGATTTCTGGGGACAATTCCCGGAGGGAAAGGGATTTACAGCATATCCATAAAGTGCTTGGCTGCCTGGGATACCGGCAGGCTTTCATTGTAAGCCACTACCATCTGGCGTCTGGGAAGCGTCTCAGACAGCTCCAGGATGAATAAGTCTTTATCATTGGCCGGGATGCAGAAATCAGGAACAAAGGCAATGCCAAGTCCGATTCTGGCCAGATCAATCAGCAGGTCATTGCTGGAAAGCTCGATCTCCGGTACCAGATCCAGCCGGTTTTTCTGGAAAATCTGATGGAGAAATTCGCTGGTGGTGCTTTTCCGATCCAGCATCATAATAGGGTAGTCCAACAGCTGGTTTAGGGTCAGTGTCTTTCCCTCCAGGTCAAAAGCCTGGCGGCTGGCCACAAAAACATCATAAAACTCGTTGATGATCCGGGTGCACAGCCCGCCGGTAAGCGCGGAATTGGGATAATTGGCGATGATGAAATCGCACTGGCCGTTTTCCAGGGCCTTGGCACATTCAATCGAGGTGTGATTCGTAACCTTGATATGGATATTTGGGAAAGCCTTGTGGAACTGGTTCAGATAAGTAACCAGATAATACCGGCAGATGGTGTCGCTGGCTCCGATGCGCAGCTGCCCTCCGTTCAGAGTATGGGCCTCAAGCAGCTGATTTTCTCCCTTGCGGATCAGGTTCATGGCTGGTTCGATATGCTTTAAGAGAATCTCTCCCTCCGGTGTAAGCTGGACCCGTTTGGTGCTGCGTATAAAAAGAGGCTGATTCAGCTTTTTTTCCAGGACTTTAATGGACTGGCTCACTGCAGACTGTGAGATGAACAGCTGCTTGGAAGCTTCTGAGAAACTGAGCGTGACGGCAACATGATAAAACACCTTATATAATTCATAATTTATATCCATTATTAAGTCCTCCTTATAACTGCTTCTATATTAACAGTTTTAAGCAGATTTGTAAAGCGGTATTCTGGTTGGGTACCAGATGAACCGGGGGATCGGAGGACTTGACTTAAAGCGGAGGATCGACTATTCTTAATAAACAGGAAACTGTATTTTTTTAAAGAAGGAAAGAAAACATTTATGGCAGAGAATTTTTATGAAATGTATCTGGAGGAAATGGAGCAGATCCGTCCTCTGGATCATGAAGAAGAGAGAGCTGTCCTGGCATCCGCAGCCAGGGGAGAGAAGGAGGCCAGAAACAGGCTTGTAGAAGGCTGGCGGCGGCCCTTGGATTTGCCAGGGAGTATGAGGGAAGGGAGCTTCCTGTTTCCGATCTGGTTCAGGAGGCAAATATGGCGCTGATGATGGCGGCGGCGGAGTATGACGGCAGCTGGAACTGGCGGGAAGTCCTGGAAGAACGGATCCGCCAGGGGATAGAAGCTGCTCTTGAAGAGCAGAGGGCAGAAACTGAGGTTGAAGAAAATATGGCAGCCAGAGTGAATGTCCTTCAAACCGTATCCCAGGTCATGGCAAAGGAGCTGGGCCGTGAAGCAACTGTGGATGAATTGGCAGAGAAGATGAAAATGACGCCGGATGAGATCAAGGAGATTATGAAACTGGCCTTGGATGCCCTTACGGTCAACGGCGAATGTGCCGCGGCTTCTGACGGCGGTGAAGAGGATGAGGCAGAGCCTTCCTTTATTCCCCGCAGGGACGGATACGGCAGAAGCGGGAGACGGCCCGCTGGTTATGACCCTATGCGGGACGGCTGGGATCTTAACAGTTAGGAGAAAAACAGATGAAGCTATATCTGATACGCCATGGCCAGACAGACTGGAATATTGAGCAGAGGATACAAGGGCAGCAGGATATCCCCTTAAATGATACCGGACGCGCCCAAGCCCGTTGTCTTACACTGGCTATGAAGGAAAAGAAGCTGGACGCTATCTACACCAGTCCGCAGATCAGAGCCTATGCAACCGCCGGCGCTGTAGCAGGAGACCGTCCCATTCCCGTTGTGGTCCTGCCCTGGCTAATGGAGATTAACTACGGAGATTGGGAAGGAAAGACGGCGAAAGAACTCCTAAAAAAAGATGGGGACCGCTACAAAGCCTGGTGGGATCGTCCGGCAGAGGTAGCGCCTCCCGGAGGGGAGACCGTGGCCCAGGTGGACGCCCGTTGTGCGGCCGCCTGGGATTGGATCAGAAGCCGGATGAAGGGCGATACGGCTATCGTGTCTCATGGCGGACTGCTGGCCCATTTTATGGAGCAGCTGCTAAAGGGCAGCGGCGAGGATGATGGAGGGGAACGGGTAGTACATAATGCGAGCATCACTACCTTTGAGTACCAGCCGGAAACAGGCGAGATCCGGCTGACTGGGTTTGATGAGTGCGGGCATTTAAGATTTTTGTGCAATTTTACCGAATAATATGGAAATAAAAGGATAAAGTATAAAAATGCAAAACAGCAGTTTTATATAGGCAAAACCAGGGATAGGACTCCGAATGGAAAGATAAGAAAAAAATCCCTGATTGTAACAAATGACAAAAATACACAAAATTACGGGATTCAATTGACAAAAATACAATAACTTGCTACAATCTATATAAATTAAATATCAAACATATAACGTTGATGAGCCTAAAAGCCAGCCGTTTCGGTTGGCTTTTTTTGTTTAATATGGCAGATATCTATTCTGAAGGGCACGAAACCAAGAAAGCGCAGCCTAGTATGTGCTTTTTGGAATATATTGTTTTTGAAAACAAATGGAAACCTGTTAATCAAACAATCAGTATGGAGGACTTATGGAAACAGCATTTATCTATCAGCACATCGATCACACACTTTTAAAAGCAGTATCTGACTGGGAACAGATTCAGATCTTATGTGAGGAAGCAATTCAATATCACATGGCTTCTGTATGTATCCCGCCTTCTTATGTAAAAAGGGTTTATGAGGCATATGGGGACAAGCTGGCTATCTGTACAGTAATTGGTTTTCCCCTGGGATATAATACCACGGAAGTAAAGAAGGCAGAAACGGAGCAGGCAGTTTCAGAAGGGGCCTGCGAGGTAGATATGGTAGTCAATCTGGGGGATGTGAAAAATGGAGACTTTGACCGCGTTACAGAAGAAATAGCCATTCTCAAAAAAGCCGCGGGAGATAAGATTTTAAAGGTAATTATCGAAACGTGCTATTTGACGGAAGAAGAAAAGATCCGGCTGTGCAGATGTGTATCAGAAGGCGGAGCTGATTATATTAAGACCTCTACCGGTTTTGGAACCGCGGGAGCAACCATGGAGGACATTCGTCTTTTTAAGAAGCATCTGACAGGGCAGGTGAAGATGAAGGCAGCCGGCGGCGTAAGGACAAGAGAGGACTTAGAACAGTTCCTTAAAGAAGGCTGCAGCCGGATTGGGACCAGTTCAGCTATTCATATCCTGAGTAAGGGGCAGTAAAACAAATAAGCTACAAAGTGGGAAGGTTTACACACAAGGAGAAGGATCATGAGAAAAATGATGAAGAAAATCAGCACGGCAATGTTGGCAGCAGTTGTGGTACTTGTAGCGGCAGGATGCGGTTCTGCGGGAGGCGAAGCAGACAGCTCTTTTGCAGATGACGCAGGTAACGGGGGAGCAGAGGTCGCCATGATTGCTGACGGAGGAACCATTGATGACCGGGGATTTAACCAGGGAACCTATGAGGGCGTAAAGCTATACGGTGAAGAGAAAGGGATTTCTTACAAATATTATAAACCGGTAGAAAAAACTACAGATGCATATCTCTCAGCCATGGAACTGGCGATTGAGGGTGGGGCGAAGATAATCGTAGCTCCAGGATTCCGCTTTACAGAAGCGATGTATATTGCTCAGGACACATGGCCAGAACTTAAATTTGTTTTGCTGGATGGCGTTCCGGGCGACGGAAAGGAAACAAAGACGGCCGAAAATGCGGTGGGGATTCAGTATGCGGAGGAGCAGGCTGGTTTCCTGGCAGGATATGCGGCTGTAACAGACGGGTACAGGAATCTGGGCTTTATGGGCGGAGTAGCCACCCCGGCAGTTGTACGCTACGGCTATGGCTTTATTCAGGGAGCAGAGGCGGCGGCAAAGGAACAGGGGGTGTCAGATGTGCGGATGAATTACTATTATACAGGGACATTTGATGCAACACCTGAGACTCAGACCCTGGCGGCAACCTGGTATCAGAATGGTACAGAAATTATTTTTGCCTGCGGTTCCGGCGTAGGACAGTCTGTGATGGCGGCAGCCGACGCCTCCGGTTTTGGAAAGACCATTGGCGTTGATATTGACTGGGCTCAGGAGTCGGAGACAGTTGTCACTTCTTCTATGAAGGATTTGAGCGGGACTGTGTATCAGATGCTTGATCAGGCTTACAGCGGTTCATTCCCCGGCGGACAGAATATTGTGATGGATGCATCCAATCAGGGGATAGAGCTTCCCATGGAAACTTCACGCTTTAAAACCTTCACGCAGGAAAATTACGATGAAGTATACAAGAAACTGGCTGATGGTACATATAAGCCTCTGCGTGATGTAGACGAGGGCGGAACTTCCTATACGCTGGATCAGATTTTTGATGGAACGATTCAGGTGACAGAAGTAAAGTAAAAGACGTCATACATAAAGGCGGGAGAGAAAATGGAATATGTAATCGAGATGGTGGGAATCCGAAAGGAATTTCCGGGAATAGTCGCAAATGATAATGTAACGCTTCAGCTGGCACGGGGCGAGATTCATGCGCTGCTGGGAGAAAATGGCGCGGGTAAGTCCACGCTGATGAGCGTGCTGTTTGGAATGTATCAGCCGGAAGCTGGGGAAATACGAAAGAACGGGCAGACCGTACATATTAAAAATCCGAATGATGCCAATAAGCTGGGGATTGGAATGGTTCATCAGCATTTTAAGTTAGTGCATAATTTCACGGTTCTGGAAAATGTCATTCTTGGGGTAGAAAGTACAAATAAAGGGTTTTTAAAGATGGATGAGGCCCGTAAGAAGGTGATGGAGCTTTCTGAAAAATATGGCTTAAAAATTGAACCGGATGCACTGATTTCTGATATTACTGTAGGAATGCAGCAGAGAGTGGAGATTCTCAAAATGCTCTATCGTGAGAACGAAATCCTGATTTTTGATGAGCCTACTGCAGTATTAACACCCCAGGAGATCGAAGAACTGATTAAAGTTATGAAAAATCTGGCAGAAGAGGGGAAATCCATTCTGTTTATTACCCATAAGCTCAATGAGATCAAGGAAGCTGCCAATCGGTGTACGGTGCTGAGAAAGGGAAGATATGTAGGAACGGTGGATGTGGCTTCTGCCAGCAAAGAGGAAATGTCCGAGATGATGGTGGGAAGAAAGGTCAATCTGCATATTGACAAGGGAGAGTACCATCCGGGCAAATGTGTGCTTTCCGTGAAGGATTTAAGCGTCAGGAACTCATTCAGCGGAAAATTGTCTGTCAACCATGTGTCTTTTGATGTAAAAGAGGGGGAAATAGTCTGTATCGCTGGAATTGATGGAAATGGACAAAGCGAGCTGGTATATGCACTGACCGGACTTATGCCGTCAGAGAGCGGATCCATTCATGTTGCCGGACAGGACTTTACTCATATGAGTATTCGTGAACGCAACACCCACGGTCTCGGCCACATTCCAGAGGATCGTCATAAGCATGGTCTCGTGCTGGATTATGATCTGGCATACAACACGGTTCTTCAGAGTTATTTTGATAAGCGTTTCCAAAAGCATGGATTTTTAAAGGAACGGGAAATTTATAAGTTTGCTGATGGCCTGATCAAAGGCTTTGACATCCGATGCGGACAGGGAGGAAAGACGATTGCAAGAAGTATGTCCGGTGGGAATCAGCAGAAGATTATTATAGCCAGAGAGATAGACAGAAATCCGGAACTTTTGATTGCCGTCCAGCCTACCAGAGGACTGGACGTGGGTGCAATCGAATATATTCACAATCAGCTGGCGGCGCAGAAAAAGGCAAAAAAGGCAGTTCTGCTTGTATCTCTGGAACTGGATGAGGTAATGAGCATCAGTGACCGTATTCTTGTTATGTATGAAGGTGAGATCGTTGCCGATCTGAGACCGGAAGATGTGACAGTACAGGAACTGGGACTCTATATGGCAGGGTCTAAAAGGAGGGAGTAAAAGGTGAAAAGAAAAACTTTTCCATCAGGCGTTTCAAGTTTTTTAGCCTCTGTCATGGCAATCCTTTTGGGAATGTTTGTGGGGCTGGTAATATTAGTCATAAGCAACCCGTCTCAGGCCTCCAATGGATTTGCGGCAATCCTGTTTGGCGGTGTGTCTAATATGAAGAATGTGGGGCAGGTACTTTATTACGCGACGCCGCTGATCATGACCGGTCTGTCGGTGGGATTTGCAAGCAAAACCGGCCTGTTTAATATTGGAGCATCGGGGCAGTTTATTGTAGGTGCATTTGCTGCAGTATTTGTGGGCGTACGGTGCACATTTCTTCCGGGAGCCTTCCATTGGATCGCAGCTCTCATGGCCGCGACGGTCTGCGGCGCACTTTGGGGAATGGTTCCCGGTGTGTTAAAGGCATTCCGCAATGTAAATGTGGTTATTGGCTGTATCATGATGAACTATATCGGAATGTATACGGTAAATGCTCTTGTAAGCGGGCTGATCTACGATCCTCTCCAGAGCCAGTCTCTTCCAGTGGCAGATACGGCCGTCCTTCCTAAAATGGGATTTGATCTTCTGTTTCGCTACCATAACCGTCCTTCAAGCGCAAATGCAGGCTTTATAATCGCGGTATTGGCAGGCATCGCAATTTTTGTTATCCTTCAAAAGACCGTATTCGGATATGAATTAAAAGCCTGTGGTTACAACAGTGAAGCAGGCCGGTATGCGGGTATGAATGAGAAAAGAAATATAGTGTCATCTATGGCGATTGCCGGGGCGCTGGCAGGGCTTGGAGGAGGTCTTTTGTATCTGGCCGGTTCCGGAAATGGGATTGAGGGAGGTGTTTTTTTTGGATACATTGGCAGCTGAGGGATTTAACGGTATTCCTGTAGCGCTTTTGGCAATGAACCATCCAGTAGGAATTATCTTTTCCGGCGCGTTTATTGCATACTTGAAAGTAGGAGGAGATCAGATGCAGCTGTATAATTTTGTACCGGAAGTAATCGATATTATTATTTCCGTGATCATCTATTTCAGCGCCTTTGCTCTTGTATTCCAGGGTGTGATCAAAAAACTCCTAAAAAAAACAGCGGATCAGTCAAAATGAGAGGAGAATGAAAAATGAGTCTGTTATATTTTCTGGTGCAGCAAATGATGCTTTTTTCAATCCCTCTGCTGATCGTTGCACTGGGAGGAATGTTCTGTGAGCGAAGCGGTGTAATTAACATTGCGCTGGAAGGAATTATGGTACTGGGAGGTTTTACGGGAATTTTATTTATCAACCTGTTTCAGGAGGTTCTTCCCGGACAGCCCATTTTACTTATTGCCCTCCTGATTTCAACGGCAACAGGTATGGTAATATCTCTGGTTCATGCCTACGCATCTGTTAATATGAAAGCCAATCAGAGTATCAGCGGAACGGCAATCAATATGTTTGCTCCCGCTTTCGCAGTTTTTGTGGCACGCGTAATCCGCAATGTACAGCAGATCCCCTTTGAAAACCAGTTCCGTATCGAAAAGGTTCCGATTCTGGGCGATATTCCGGTCATTGGAGAAATGTTTTTCCAGAATGCGTATATTACTACATATCTTGGGATCCTGATTCTGGCAGTATCCTGTGTGGTATTGTATAAAACGAGATTTGGGCTCAGGCTTCGTTCCTGCGGGGAACATCCCCAGGCGGCCGCTTCTGTAGGTATCAGCGTATACAGGATGAGATATATGGGAGTGTTGATTTCCGGTGCATTGGCTGGGATCGGCGGCCTGGTATATGTGATACCAACCTCCACAAGCTTTAATGCATCTGTGTCCGGTTACGGGTTTCTTGCTCTGGCAGTATTGATTTTTGGTCAGTGGAAACCAGGAAAAATCATGCTGGCTGCCCTGTTCTTTGGAATGATGAAAACCATTTCATCTGCCTATTCCGGTATTCCGGTGCTGGCTGATCTGGGGATTCCCAGCAGCGTCTATAAAATGATTCCGTATCTGGCAACGCTGATCGTTTTAGCGTTCAATACAAAAGGATCACAGGCGCCCAGAGCGTCCGGAATCCCATATGATAAAGGTGCAAGATGACATATAATTACAGGAGGAATACTATGCCGTTTTTAAATGAAGAAGGAAAACAGTACCATATAAATTGTAAGGAAGGAGATGTGGGGCGTTATGTTCTGCTTCCCGGCGATCCTTTTCGAACGGATATCATTGCATCTATGTTTGATGATGCAAAGCTGGTAGCCCACAACAGGGAGTGCAAAACCTGGACAGGAACCTTGAATGGTGAAAAAGTTTCAGTGACCTCCACCGGAATGGGAAGTCCATCCACTGCCATTGTAGTAGAAGAACTAATCCGCTGCGGAGCAGATACCTTTATTCGGGTAGGCACCTCGGGAAGGGTATGCCCCAGATCTTGGGATACGTCTCTGAACGGGGTGATTAACACAGCGGCAGTCAGAGATGAGGGAACGACTATTTCCTATGTTCCTCTGGCGTACCCGGCCGTAGCCGACCGCCATGTGGTAGATGCGCTTTCGCGGGCAGCAAAGAAACTGGGCTATAATTTCGCAGAGGGTATCACTCATTCCAAGGATGCGTTTTATGGAGAAATCGAACCGGATACAATGCCTAATGGATCATATGTAAAGGAACGCTGGGCTGCATGGGAAAAATCCAATGTAATGTGCTCAGAAATGGAAGCGGCCGCAATTTTTATTGTATCATCCATCCGCGGCTGCCGTGCATCTGCTGTAATGGCCTATAAGAAAGTGAATTTACAGGCTGCCATGGAAACGGCTATTGAAGGCCTGCGGATACTGATCGAGGAAGATAAGCAGGGGAGATAGAGGATGAAACGTTTACTGATCAAGGATATTCGTTATGTGTACTGTATGGATGAAGCGGACACCTTTCTGGAGCATACAGATATTTATATAGAAGGAAATGTGATAAAGCAGATTGGGAAAGATCTGAGGATACCGGCAGATGGGATAAGAGTAATCGATGGAGCCGGGAAACTGGCTCTGCCGGGTTTTGTAAATACGCACCATCATTTTTATCAGAATATTACAAGGAATATTCCTGTTATGCAGAAGGGAAATCTTCTGGGATGGCTCCTGTATTCTTATGGAGCATGGGAAAATATGCAGGAGGAGGATGTGAGAGCGGCAGCCAGGCTGGCGGTGGCGGAACTGCTGATGACCGGCTGTACTACATCCATGGATTTCATGTATTTCTTCCCTCATGGAAGGCACAGACTGATGGATGCAGAATTTGAGGAAGTCCAGAAATTGGGGTTACGTTTCCATGGATTCAGGGGATGTATGCCTGTGATGGAAGGAGATCTGCCGGTGAAGCTGAAGGAGCAGCTGGGAATTGATGCGTCGGGTCTTATCGAAACGTATGATGACATCCTGGAAGACTGTGACCGCACCTTTCAGAAATACCATGACAGCAGCCGCTTTTCCATGACGCGCGTAGGTGTGGGGCCGACCACGGTGGTCTTTGAGAACCCGGATTTTATGAAGGAGCTCAAAGCCATGGCAGACCGGTATAAAGGCTTGTGCCATACACACCTTCATCCCAGACCGGATGAAATGAAAAAATGCGATGAGGCGTACCATATGCGTCCTCATCAGTGGCTGGAATCCATTGGGTGGATGGATAAAAATGTTTCCTTTGCACACATCAGCCGCCATACAGCGGACGAACTGGATATTCTGGCAAGGAACGGCGCTTGTGTGACCCAGTCGCCCTCCTGTCACATGAGGCTGGGATACCCGGTTGCCCCGGCTCTGGAAGCAGATGAAAGAGGGATCCCTGTCAGTATCGGCGTAGACGGCGGAGCCAGCAATGACAGCGGAGATATGCTGGGAGAGCTCAGGACAATGATGTATGTGCACCGGATTGACGGCAGCCATCCGGGATATGGCCCGGAGCAATGGCTGAATGCAAAAGAAGTATTTAAGATGGCAACAGTAAATGGAGCGAAATGTCTCAACCGAGATGATATTGGTATGCTTAAAGAAGGCATGGCCGCGGATGTGGTGCTGTTTTCCATGATTCAGCCGGGGTATGCTGGCGCACTCACGGATCCAAGAGGTGCTCTTGTGTACTGCGGAAATAACCATCTGGCGGACACATCCATTGTAAACGGAAACGTCCTGATTGAAAATGGGGTATTTCTGGCCGGAGACCTGCGTCAGATTACGGAGGATGCAAATCGTGCTACAGAGCGTATTCTGCATCAGGTAAAAGAAAAGACGGGGATTGACTACGCAAAGTGGGAGGTGTAAGGCAGCCATGATGGAAAAAAAAAGATTGCCCAGGCGGATCGGGATGATTGTGCCATCTTCCAATACAGTGGTAGAACCTATCTGCAGCCGGTTGTTTGCGGGTATGGAAGCACAGATAACAGTGCATTATGCCAGGTTGGAGGTAATAAACGTCTCTTTGGATGAGGGGTCTGCCAGGCAGTTTACCTCAGACGCCATGGTTCGCGCGGCCATGCAGCTGGCCCAGGCAAATGCCGATGCCATCGTATGGAATGGTACGGCCGGAAGCTGGCTTGGGATTGAACGTGACCGAAGAATCTGCCGCAGGATCGAAAAGGAAACAGGAATAAAAACGAGCACCGCTTCCCTGGGACTTGTAAACAGCTGCCGTGATTTTCCTGTGGAATGCCTTCATTTAGTTACTCCCTATATAAAAGAAATCAATGATGCAATTATAAGGGAATATGAGGCGCTGGGATTGAAGATTTCGGGTGTCACAGGGCTTGGAATCACAAAAAATACAGACATAGGCAGTGTGACTGCCGGACAGATGGAGGATTTGTGCTGCCGTACAGGTGCAAAAGCCGGGGAGGGAATTGCAGTTGTATGCACAAACCTGGCGGCAGCCTGGAGGGCAGAGGCCATTGAAAAGAAAACAGGGGCAGTTTTGTTTGATTCTGTAACTGCAGCAATCAGAGAGGCTCTCAGGCTGACTGGTCTTACCGATCTGTCCTTGCCTGGCTTTGGAACATTACTGGATCTATAAAGAGACGGAGGAGACCTAGATGGCATTCAATTTGGAAACGAACTATTGCGGATTTCAATGCAAAAACCCGTTCTTCCTTGCCTCCTCGCCGGTAAGCGCGTCCGGCGAGATGATTGGACGGGCATTTGAAGCTGGATGGGCGGGAGCTGTAACAAAGAGCATTTCATTTTTGCAGGATGAGACGACTCTTAGCCTAACGCCGCGTATGCTTCCTGTATCCACAGCTGGCTCACGGGTCGTGACCGGTATGGGAAACATTGATTTTGTAATGGATAAAAGGGTAGATGACGCATTTGAAGATTTCGCACAGGTGAAAAAAAGATATCCGACAAATATGCTGATTGTCAGCATTAAAGCACATTACAGAGAAGAGGACTGGAAACGTCTGGCAAGGAAGGCAGAGCAGGCGGGAGCTGATGCGCTGGAATTATGCCTGTCGTGTATTGACAGTGAGGCTGGCGTTATGCTTTGCCAGGACAAGGCGCTTATGACGCAGGTAATCCAGTGGGTAAAAGAAGAAGTCTCCCTGCCGGTCATCGCAAAGCTGTCGCTTCATGTCAACGATATTGGAGATATGGCAGTGTGCGCCGCCAAGGCAGGAGCGGCAGCTGTAACAGCTATCAATTCAATCCACGGTATCGGGCCGCTGGATTCGGAAACAATGGTGCATATTCCCAATATTATGGGAAAAAGTGCACCCATGGGCCTGTCAGGTTCTTTTATCAAGCCTATGGCAGAGCACTGTGTATATAAAATAGCGCTCGCGGCAAAGACACAAGCGTTCCAGATTGCAGCAGCCGGAGGAATCTGCAATGGCCTGGATGGAGTGGAGTATTTATCTCTGGGAGCCCATATTCTTCAGAGCGCCACCGAAGTGATGTATAAGGGATATGGGCTGATTGATCCTATGCTCAGGTATCTGAAAAAATTCATGGAAGAGAAGGGCTGCTCATCACTTGAGGATTTTAGAGGTCATTCGCTGGATCATATGGTCCCGGCGGCCAGAAACCTGTCTTTAAAGCAGCAGCTTGCAGCAAAAATTGATCCGGGAATTTGCATAGGATGCAATAGATGCGTGATTTCCTGCAGAGACGGAGGGAAACAGGCGATTTCTATGACAGAAGATAAAAAGGCTTTTGTAGATACGAAACGGTGCACTGGCTGCGGCCTGTGCCGGATCGTGTGTCCTGCGTGGGCCATTAGAATGGAGGAAGTAAAGCGTTCATAAGCTTACCTGAACTACCGTTTTTGTAAACATAAAAGGAGGTATTTTCCACGAATTCTACCCATGGAAAATACCTCCTTTTGTTTAGTGATATAGCTTTTTGTGCTCATAGACCGGTTCAGAGGTCAGGTCTATGCCCAGTTTTTTAAATGTCTTGATATCCACATTGGAAAGCATCACAGAAGTATGCACCTGGCAGCCGCGCAGCTTGGGAAGCTGATCCAGGGCCTTCTTTGACGCCGGATCCGTGGCTGCACTCATGGACAGAGCGATGAGCACCTCGTCTGTGTGCAGACGTGGGTTTTTGCTGCCAAGATAGGTGGTCTTTAAGGTTTGAATGGGCTCGATGGCAGAGGGGGCGATCAGATGGGTATCGTGAGGGATTTTTCCCAGCATTTTGATCGCATTTAACAGGACGGCGGCCGAGGCTCCCAAAAGTCCGCTGGTCTTTCCGGTTACAATGGTTCCGTCGGCCAGCTCCATGGCAGCGGCAGGGGCGTTCTGCTCTTTTGCCCGATCCAGACAGGGGGTTACGACTCTGCGGTCCTCCGGTTTGATCTTTGCCTGCTTCATCAGCAGATTCAGCTTATAGACTTCCTCGGAATTGCCCTGTTCCTTTGCCAGACGGTTTAAGGCCTGATAGTAGCGGCGGATGATCTCCTGATTGGAGGCTTCACAGCAGGCTGCATCATCAAAAATACAAAAACCGGCCATATTGACACCCATATCAGTAGGAGACTTATAGGGGCTGCTGCCGTAGATTCCTTCAAAAATAGCGTTGAGTACCGGGAAAATGTCTACGTCACGGTTATAGTTAACCGTAGTTTTCCCGTATGCCTCCAGATGGAAGGGGTCGATCATATTGACATCGTTTAAGTCGGCTGTTGCCGCCTCATAAGCCAGATTGACCGGATGCTTTAAGGGCAGGTTCCAGATGGGGAAGGTCTCAAACTTGGCATAGCCGGCCTTGATGCCCCGTTTGTTTTCGTGGTACAGCTGGGACAGGCAGGTAGCCATTTTGCCGCTTCCAGGGCCGGGAGCCGTGATGATCACCAGAGGACGGCTGGTCTCGATGTAATCATTTTTCCCGTATCCCTGGTCACTGACGATAAGAGGTACGTTGCTGGGATAGCCTTCAATACAGTAGTGGCGGTATACACGGATGCCCATATGCTCTAATTTTGTCTTAAAAAGATCCGCACTGCCCTGTCCCTGGTACTGGGTGATGACAACGCTTCCCACATAGAGGCCCTTATTCTGGAATTCCTGGATCAGACGCAGAACATCCACATCATATGTGATCCCCAGATCCTGGCGTACCTTATTTTTCTCGATATCTGCCGCGCTGATGGCAATGACGATCTCTGCCTGGTCGGCCAGCTGCAGAAGCATACGGAGCTTGCTGTCCGGAGCAAAGCCGGGAAGGACTCTTGAAGCGTGGTAGTCGTCAAACAGCTTTCCGCCAAATTCCAGATAGAGCTTATCTCCAAACTGGCCGATCCGTTCTCTGATGTGTTCAGACTGCATGGAAAGGTACTTATCATTATCAAATCCGATCTTCATGTCTTTCGTGTCTCCCGATGATTTATTCTTTATGATCCGCAACAGACTGCGGGCTCAATCTTTTTCAGTATAGCACAGTTCGGTGCGCTGTGCCAGAGTGTGTTTTTGAAATCCCGCACAAACTTTAAAAACATTTGACATTTCCCTGCTTGTTTTCAATGGCAATGCTGCGTATAGTAGACGTTCAGAGAGAGGCAGAATGTTTTTAATGATACACTTAAGGAGGAACTGCAAATGAAAATTTTTGCCCACAGAGGATACAGCGAGAGATACCCGGAGAATACCATGCTTGCGTTTAAAAAGGCATATGAGGCTGGAGCCGACGGTATTGAACTGGATGTACAGCTGACAAAAGAGGGGACAGTGGTTGTGATCCATGACGAGCGGATCGACCGAACCACGGACGGAACTGGATTTGTGAGGGATTATACCTATGAAGAGCTTTCAGGATTTAATGCAGCCAGTATTCGCAGTGAAGCAGCTGCCTTTGAGCGGATCCCTACTTTTGAGGAATACTGCCGGTGGGTAAAAGGTACGCCCCTGATCACAAATGTGGAGTTAAAGACAGGGGTGTATTATTATGAAAATATAGAGGAAAAGACGCTGGAGCTGGTGCGCAGATACGGACTGGCAGACCGGATTATTTTTTCATCCTTTAATCATCTGTCTGTGGTAAAAATGAAGGAACTTGCGCCCGAAATTCCCTGCGGCGCCCTGGTGGAGAAAGAAGGAATTGGAAATGCCGGTTTTTACTGCAGCCGATTTGGGCTGGAATATTACCACCCGGATATTCACGGCCTGGATGAGGCCGTGGTAAAGGAATGCAGGGATAAGGGAGTCAGGGTGAATGTCTGGACGGTTAATGATCTGGAGGGGATAGATCGATGCGTTCGCTGGGGCTGCAATGGCCTGATTACCAATGATCTAAAACTGCCGGACCGGTGGAGGAAAGCGAAGGGAGCCGGGGCAGAAGAAGAGAAAAATAAAATAGCCTATTTATAAGGTGTAAATATAATAATAATTAGATATATTAACTTTACTAATTTATACCGCCTGTGTTATGATATAAATAAATCAATGATGATGCACGATTCGGCGTCCCGGTTTCACGGGGCGGATTTATGGCCAACAACAGGAGGTTTTAAATGAGCGTAAGACGAATTTTCGTAGAGAAGAAGCCCGACTATGCAGTAAAGGCCGGTGAGCTGAGAGAAGAACTGGAAAGCTACCTGGATATAAAAGGTGTGAAAAATGTGCGGGTACTGATCCGCTATGATATTGAAAATCTGTCGGAAGAAACCTATAAAAAGGCCCTGGTAACTATTTTCTCAGAGCCGCCGGTAGATAAGGTATACGAGGAGGAGTTCCCAAAGAATCCGGACGACCTTGTATTTTCCGTAGAGTACCTGCCAGGCCAGTTTGACCAGAGAGCCGACTCCGCAGAGCAGTGCGTAAAGCTTCTGAAAGAAGATGAGGAGCCGGTGATCCGCACTGCAACCACCTATGTGATTACTGCGCCTCTAACCCAGGCTCAGGAGGAGGCCATACGCCATTTCTGCATCAATCCGGTGGACAGCCGTCAGGCAGAGGAAACAAAGCCTGAGACACTGGTAACGGAGTTTGAAGCGCCGGAGGATATCAAGAGCTTTGAGGGCTTTGCCATTGCCTCTGAGAAGAATTTAAAAGATCTTTATGATACCCTGAATCTGGCCATGACCTTTAAGGATTTCCTTCATATTCAGACGTATTATGCACAAGAAGAACGCCGGGATCCCACGGTGACGGAAATCCGTGTACTTGATACCTACTGGTCTGACCATTGCCGTCATACTACCTTTTCCACCGAACTTAAAAATGTGACCTTTACAGAGGGCGAGTACAAAAAGCCCATTGAGGATACCTACAAGCAGTATCTGGCTGACAGAGAGGAGATCTATAAAGGAAGGGACGATAAGTATGTCTGCCTTATGGATCTTGCTCTGATAGCCATGAAAAAGCTGAAAAAAGAGGGGAAGCTGGAGGATATGGAGATCTCTGATGAGATCAATGCCTGCAGTATTGTGGTTCCTGTTGAGATCGACGGAGTGACTGAGGAGTGGCTGGTGAACTTTAAAAATGAAACCCACAACCACCCTACAGAGATCGAACCCTTCGGCGGCGCAGCCACCTGTCTTGGCGGAGCAATCCGCGACCGGATCACATA
>OASY01000838.1_pt1 | contig 17036 bp, 15 predicted proteins | sample 1501231 | NCBI WGS metagenome assembly OASY01 (sample SAMEA2579917, study PRJEB22360) | human gut metagenome | biome: human gut; feature: human-associated habitat; material: faeces | place: Denmark | collected 2008/2010 | reverse complement strand
AGCCGCGAAAAAATCTCAGCCGGTTCGGAAACCGCGGTCACATCCTTCCGTCCCTCGGCCCAGGCGGGCAGCGTCTGACCAGCCCAGATAAGCTCGGCGTTTCCGACGCACTCCTGATGGAAAAGACTCTCCAGCTGAGCCGATGCGAGAGCCCGCAGCGCCTCCGCGTCAGAGCCCGAGGCGATGATTCCATGGCTCTCATGAAGAGCCAGCGGCCAGATGGCGCCTGAATCGGTCCGCCCAAGCACGAGCCTGAAGCTGTATCGGTTCAAATCTACCTGAGAAGGTTCTGTCATATTGCAAATTTCCGTTACGGTTGATGAGAGACTGCGCGGAGTCTCTGGTTAATCCGGTCCAACAGGGGTGAGAATCGTACGCTTTCCTGAGGAATCAGGGGCTGACACAATACCGGCTTTTTCCATCGCTTCGATCAGATTGGCTGCGCGGTTATACCCGATTGAAAGATGACGCTGGACAGAAGAAATCGTCGGCCGCTTGGTGGACAGCACAATCTCAACCGCCTTGTCGTAAAGGGCATCTGACTCACCGCCGTTCTGCGTGGGACCCGCTTCCGGCTCCACCTTCTCCATGACGTCATCCACATACTCGGGGCTGCCGTATTTCTTCAGTTCAGCCACCGCGCTGTCCACGTCATGGTCTGAAACATAGCAGCCCTGCAGACGCACCATGGAGCTCATGCCGGGGACGCGGAACAGCATGTCGCCGTTTCCGATCAGGTTCTCCGCTCCCGGCTCACCCATAATCACCTGCGAGTCGTAGCGGGTCACCACCTGGAATGCGATATGTGCCGGAATGTTGGCCTTGATCAGCGGAGTCACCACATCGGTGCTCGGCCTCTGGGTCGCAAGGATCAGATGGATACCGGCCGCGCGGGCCTTCTGGGCGAGACTCGTGATGAGGACTTCGACCTCGCGGCGGGAGCCGACCAGAATCAGATCAGCGAGCTCATCCACCACAACCACGATATAAGGCCAGGGTTTCAGCTCTTCCATCTCATCAGGATTGGAAGCCGAAGGCACTGAGATCGGGCGGCCCTGCTCCTCCGCTTCCTTCACCTTTTCATTGAACGCCTCAAATCGCTTGACACCAACGCGGCGCATGAGCGAATAGCGGCGGTTCATTTCCCGGGTCAGCCACTGCAGAGCGTTCACAGCCTTGCTCATATCTGTTACCACCGGGCAGAGCAGATTCGGAATCCCTTCATAAGGCGAAAATTCCACCATCTTCGGATCGATCATCACGAAGCGGACTTCGTCCGGGGTGCTGCGGTAAAGGATCGACAGAATCATGGCGTTGATGCCGACTGACTTCCCGGAACCGGTCGTACCGGCAACCAGCAGATGCGGCATCTTCGCGAGATCAACCACGTAGGGGTTGCCCGCGATATCTTTGCCAAGCGCGAGGGAGAGCTTCGACTTTGAGTTTGTGAATTCCTCGGACGCAAGAATCTCGGAAATCCTGACCGTCTGACGATTGGCGCTTGGCATTTCCAGCCCCATGCTCGTCGTGCCGGGGAGACTCATCACGATACGGAGATTGCCGACACCGAGGGCCCGGCCAAGATCATCACAGACATCCGCGATACGGGATCCTTTCACGCCTTCCCCAGGCTGAATCTCAAACTGCGTGATCACGGGACCGGGGCGGGCGGCAACCACAGCCGCATCAATGCCGAAACTCTTCAGTTTCGATTCAATAAGACGGCATGTGAGCGCGAGAGAATCCTCATCCACCGTATCCACTTCCGGATCCGGAGGATCGAGTACAGAGAGCGGGAATCTCGGACCGGCGGGGAGATCAGTTCTGAGAGGAATGGGAGCGGAGGGCCTTGTCGCCGGACGCTTCGGAGCCTCTGCTGCGGAAGATTCATCCGCGTCACCAGCGACGTCCTCGTGCTCAGCCTCCGGCGTCGCGGCTGCCGGTGCCTTTTCAATACTCACTTCGTGCTTCACCGGGAGGGTCTCTGAACTCTTTTCCTGACGGACCTGTTCGCCGATCCGCCGGTCTTCAGCCTCCGCTCTGCGGATTGATCCCCAATGGAGAACAGTGTCAATCGCTGTGCCGATCCTTTCGCAGATATCCATCCAGGAAAAACGGAACAGCAGCGAGGCACCCAGAATGACCATCACGAGGAAGACCGCCATTGCGGGATAGACACCGATTGTGTGAACAATCGGGCGGCTGAAGAAATGCCCCACAACGCCGCCCGGTCCCGCGGGAAGCAGACCATAGACTCCAAGCTCAAGGAACCGCTCGAGGCAGCAGGAACCAAACATCAGGCAGACGAAACCGATGATGCTTACGATCCATGAGAGCCCTCGCTCCTGCTCCCGGACTTTATCTGAGCGCCTCGATCCGAGAGCCAGCGACAGAAGCGAAAACACGCCCGTCACCACAAGCCACCATGAGGACACCCCGAACATATAGATCAGTGCGTCCGAGATCCAGGCTCCGGTCCGGCCGAGCCAGTTTTCCACCTGATCAACATGCATGGAAATTGAGAAACCGGGGTCCGCCGGACTGTAAGTCGCCAGCGCAACCGTGAGCAGGAGGATCAGTATGGCAATCACGAGCCAGACTGCTCCGCGGCTGATCCGCGTGAGGAAACGTCTCACACCGGTGAAATCTCTCCGCTTCGGTGCCTCAGTCTGCTTCATGGACTGTCTGAGATACGGACGGACGACCGGTGCGCGGCGCCTTTTCACACTGGTGGAAGGTGAAGGATTCTTAGTCATGGGTGCCATTATATGAAAGCGCAAAGCGGAGAAATTCTGCCATTTTCCCCCAAGGCGCCTCTCCTGAAAAGCGGGCTTTAATTAACATACAGAAAAATGCGTGCCATTTACAGGAACACAAAATGACTTCTTCTCTGCATAGCCCCGTTATTATCCTTGGTTCAGGCCCTGCGGGCTGGACCGCCGCGATTTATGCCGCCCGGGCGGGGCTGAATCCCACCCTGATCACCGGTCTCGAGGCCGGGGGTCAGCTGACTACGACAAACGAAGTCGATAACTGGCCGGGTGCCGTTGAGGGTATTTTCGGCACGGAGCTGATGGACCGGATGGCGAAGCACGCTGAGCGCTTCGGCACCAAGGTGGTGAACGATGTCATCACCTCAGCTGATCTGTCCGCCAAGCCCTTTGCCCTTACCGGCACCCAGGGTGTCTACACAGCTGACGCGGTCATCATCGCGACCGGCGCCTCTGCCCGGTACCTCGGTCTGCCGAGCGAAACCGCGTTCCGCGGCAAAGGGGTCTCCGCCTGCGCGACCTGTGACGGATTCTTCTACCGCAAGAAGCCTGTGGCTGGTGTTGGTGGCGGAAGTTCCGCCTGCAGCGAGGCGCTCTACCTGTCAAACATCGCCTCTGTCGTGCATCTCGTCCACCGCCGTGACACCTTCCGTGCGGAATCGATTGAGGTCGCCCGGATTATGAAAGCCGTGGAAGAAGGAAAGATCATCCTTCACCTGGAGCGTGAAGTGGATGAGGTGCTTGGCGACAAGATGGGGGTTACCGGCCTCAGGCTTCGCAGCACATCTACCGGCGAAACGGAAGAAATCAAGGTGGACGGCGTCTTCATCGCGATCGGCCACAAGCCGAACACCGATATCTTCGCCGGACAGCTCGCGCTTGAAAACGGATATATTGTCACGGGCCGCGGCACCGACGCGAAGACTGCGACGTCAGTCCCCGGAGTCTTTGCCGCGGGCGATGTGCAGGATCCGGTCTATGCCCAGGCCATCACTTCGGCGGGCACCGGCTGCATGGCCGCGCTCGACGCTCAGAAGTGGCTTGAGGCGCTCGACCGCTAAAATCGCAATACCGTCCGGTTAGGTTTAAGGCATCAGAATGACAACACTCAGCAGTTTTCAGGATCTGAAGAAAATCGGCAAGGAGCTTGAGGAGAAAGCCCGGGCCGCAGAGGAAGAGCGGAAACGCGCTCAGGCTTTGAAGGAAAAGCAGGCGCATGACGCCCAGACGTTCGCATCCGCTATGTCCAATATGGGCGTGGAACCGATCCGGACAAAAAAGCGCGCGGAGCTTCCTCACCCGAAACCCGCACCGATTCCCCGTCAGACCCAGGCTGAGCATAAGGCAGTCCTTCAGGCCTCCATCTCGGACGATGTTGATCCCCTCACCTTCCTGCAGAGTGAGGACGGGCGATGCTTCTGGCGCGACGGCCTGCCGCCGGATATCTGCAAAAAACTGCGCCGCGGCGACTGGACCGTGCAGAACCACATTGATCTCCACGGTCTTCGGGTGGATCCGGCGCGTGAGGCCGTCATGCAGTTTCTGAAGGCCTCGCAGAAATCAGGAGCCCGCTGTGTCCGTATCGTTCACGGAAAGGGGTATGGAAGCGAGGGCGGACACTCAGTGCTGAAGGAAAAGGTGCGCCGGTGGCTGAAGCAGTGTGACTGCGTGATGGCGTTTGCTGAAGCGCAGGAAATTGACGGCGGATCTGGGGCCCTGATTGTGCTTCTGAAGGGTCTCGCCCACGCCCCGTACTCGGCTCCGAGACCGTAAGGACCGTAACCGTCAGAACATGCTGCTTTTTTCCATTATCTCGGCCTGCCTTCTCGCGACTGTCATCGCGATTGTCACAGCGTATTCGCTGAACGGCCGCATTCTGGACCGCTGGGGCGCAGGGCTTTCCTGCGTTTCCACCGGTCTTCTCCTTACGCTTGCCTTCACTCACCTGCTGCCTGAGGCATTCGAGCACGCGGCGGATCCCCGTCACATCGGCATCGCGCTATGGGCAGCCTGCGTGCTGCTTTTTACGCTTGAGCAGCTTTTCGATCTGCATCACCACAGCCACGGCTGCGAGAAGCCGATAGACGGCTCTCTCCGGATCCGCGGAGTGTGGCCGATCGTGATCGGTGACTCTCTGCATACGTTTACGGACGGCATCGTGATCGCGAGTTCGTTTCTTGTCTCGCCGCACCTTGGCTGGGCCATTACGGCGGGCATTCTCCTTCATGAGCTTCCGCAGGAAGTGGGGGATTTTGTGCTGCTCACCCGCTCCGGACTCAGCCGCGAAAAGGCCTTCCGGCTTCTGCTGCTCGCGGGAGCCTCTGCCGCGACCGGCGGCCTTCTCGGCTATCTGGTGCTTGACTGGATCCGCGGGATGCTTCCCTACGCGCTCGCGCTGTCCGCGGCAAGCTTCCTCTACATCTCCATGTGTGAACTGATTCCGAGGCTTGCGGTGGAAGGCGGCGGTCACAAAGCCTTCCGGAACCGCATTCTGCTTTTCGGACTGGGCTCAGTCATTGCTTTCCTGATCGGACTCGAACACTGATTCAAAATCAAAAAAGGGCGCCCGCTAAGAAAGAGGCGCCCTTTCTGCTGCCAGACGGCAGCGCACAGCACTCAGTCTGATCAGACCGCCGCGTCCCCGGTTTCACCCGTACGGATGCGGATAACCTGCTCAAGCGAGCTCACAAAAATCTTGCCATCACCGATCTTGCCCGTGTAGGCCGCTTTCTGAATCGCTTCAACGCAGGTGTCACAGAGATCATCCGACACCACGGTTTCAATCTTCACCTTGGGAAGGAAGTCAACAATGTACTCGGCTCCGCGGTAGAGCTCCGTGTGGCCCTTCTGGCGGCCGAATCCCTTGACCTCCGTGACCGTAAGCCCGGAGATCCCCAGATCCGCCAGAGCCTCCCGGACTTCATCAAGCTTGAACGGTTTGATGATCGCGACAATCTGTTTCATCTTTCCCTATCCTTTTTTGGAATGCAGACAAATTAGAAATTAACTTTCCCCGTGATGGGATACCGCCAGTCGCGGCCGAACCCCACAAGCGAGATTCTCGGACCGGTCGGGCTCTGACGGCGTTTGTATTCAGAGCGGTGGATCATGGTGATTATGCGCTTTACCGTCTCAGGATTCATCCCATCAAGGCGCGCAATGTCACCGGGAGCCATGCGTTTCTCAACATAGCTTTCGATGATCCGGTCAAGCACCGCGTAGGGCGGAAGCGAGTCCTCGTCCTTCTGCCCTTCACGCAGCTCAGCGGACGGAGCACGCGTGAGAATACGCTCAGGAATCACGGGCTCCTGCCGGTTTCTCCAGGCACAGAGCCGGTAAACCCGTGTTTTCAGTACATCGCGGATCAGCGCAAAGCCGCCCGCGAGGTCACCGTACAGCGTCGAATAGCCGACCGCGCTTTCGCTCTTATTCCCGGTCGTGAGAACGAGGGCTCCGGTCTTGTTGGAAAGCGCCATCAGAATCATGCCGCGGATCCGGGCCTGAAGATTCTCTTCAGTCACATCCCACGGACGCCCTTCAAAGTAGGGGTTGAGCATCGTCATGTACTGATTGAAGACGCTGCTGATCGCGATAACGTCGTAGCGGACTCCCAGCGTGCGGGCGAGTTTCTCCGCGTCTTCAAGACTGATATCTGCCGTGTATTCAGTCGGCATCATGACAGCGCGGACGCGATCCGGTCCCAGAGCGTCCGCGGCAATGGCAAGTGTCAGCGCGGAATCGACGCCGCCCGAAAGCCCGAGAATCACGCCCGGAAAGCGATTCTTCCCCACATAATCCTGAACCGCGAGCATCAGGGCGCGGTAGACCGATTCATCCTCTTCAAGCGGCTCAGACGGAGCGGCATCAGAAAGAATCCGGCCGCCCGGCGCGAAAACCGCTTCGCCGCACGCTTCTCGGAACTCAGGAAGCCGGCTGATCACTGTGCCGTCACCATTCAGGACAAAACTGCCGCCATCAAAGACGAGCTCATCCTGACCGCCCACCATATTGACGTACACCGCCGGGAGGCCTGTCGAAGTGAGACAGTTCCGCGCGGTCTTCAGCCGCTCATCAGCCTTTCCGACTGAGAAGGGAGAAGCATTGATGGAAAGGAGCACCTCAGCCCCCGCGGCCCTGGCTTCCGCCGCGGGATCCGGGTACCACCCGTCCTCGCAGATCAGAATGCCGAACCGGACGCCGCCCGCCGTAAAGACAAGAGCGCCTTCGCCCGGAGCAAAAAGCCGGGGCTCATCAAACACGCCGTATTCCGGCAGATGGTGCTTCAGATAAAAAGCTTCAACCGCGCCATTCCGGATCAGGGCCGCAGCGTTATAGGTTCTGCCATCCTTCTGAACCGGCGTGCCGACAATGACCGCGAGATCCGTGAGATCACGAAGGTCAGAGGCAAGCTTCCGGACCGCGTCGCCGCAGGAAGCGAGAAACTCCTTTCTCGACACCCAGTCTTCAGGCGGATAGCCGCAGATCGAGAGTTCAGGCGTCACAAAAACCGAGGCGCCGGAAGCCGCGGCTTCCCTCGCTTCAGTCAGTACCTTTGCGGCATTCCCCGCGATATCACCCACCATCGGATTGATCTGGGCGAAAACCACTTTTGCCTGCATTTCCATTGATCCTTTCTGAGAAAAAGCCGTTTGCCGGAGTCCCTCAGCCGATATCAGCCGAGCCCCTCCGCACAGGCGATCACGTTCTTCTCGACTTCGTCATCGATCGGGGAGGACATCCGCACGAGATGGAATCCCGCCTCGAGCACCTTCGATTCACTTCTCGGATGAATCACCACAACCGCGCCGGAGGTGATCCACTCCCAGGCTCCCTCCACCGGATGCACAGCCCGGAGCAGCGACACAATCGCTTCCGAACTCGTGATGTAGGTCACCGGGGCCGGTCCCTTCATCGCTTCCCGGAGTTCATCCTCCTGCTGCACCGTGAGCTGCAGCGGGAGGCGTTCGTAGCACATCAGTTTCTGCACATCAGCGCCTTCCGAGAGAAGCTCTTCTGAAAGCCACTCGCGTCCGGTCTGCCCGCGGCAGATCAGCACCCGGGAAGGAATGCCCCGCTTCCGGAGCTCCGCCATCAGCGCTTCGCTTCCGGAATGCGCGGCGTCACCCGCCGGATAAATGATCGGCACGGACTCACCCCAGGCCGCGCGGGCAACCCGCGCGGTTCCCTCTCCCACCGTGGCAAGCGTCACGTGAGAGGGCCAGTGATCCACCCAGTGAGCCACCGCGGCCACCGAGGCCGGACTCACCAGCAGCACGAGATCAATATCCGAAAGGTCGGAAAAACGCTTCACAACGGGCGTCTCGTCCTCCGGCAGCCTGATCGTGAAGGCAGGCCAGGCGAACGTCCTGAAGCCGAGCTTCGAGAACCGGAGGGCGAGCCTCTGATTCACCGCCCCGGTCCTCGTAAGGATCACAGGGTGCTGCTTCAGTTGAGTCTCCGTCATGAACCGAGCACCTCCTTCAGAATCCGTTCAGCGCCCTTCGCCCGGAGGGCTTCAAGCACTTCAGCCGCCACATCGAGCGGGGACTCCATCGGACCGCGGGCTTCTGCAAACACCGCTTCGCCCGTGTGATGATTGCCGACCATGGCGCGAAGCCAGATCCGGCCGTCAGACTCGGGGACGGCGTAGGCCGCGAGCGGCACCTGGCAGGAACCGCCGAGAGACCGTGACACTTCCCGCTCCGCCGCGGTGCAGGCCCGGACTTCAGGCGAATTGATAAAGGAAACGAGAGAGAGCGTCTTTTCATCCCCCTCACGCACCTCGATGCCCAGTGCCCCCTGCCCGGGAGACGGGAGGCTCACCGAGGCGTCGATCACGGCGCGGATCCGGTCACCGAACCCAAGGCGCTTAAGACCGGCGGACGCCATGATGAGCGCGTCAAACTGACCTTCGTCGAGCTTACGGAGACGCGTTCCGACGTTGCCCCGGACCGGCTTCACAACGAGCTTCGGGTAGTGGCTGCGGATCATAAGTTCCCGCCTCAGTGAGGCGGTGCCGACAACCGCGCCGTCCGGCATCTCATCGAGACTCGCATACTTCGGGCTCACGAAGGCGTCGCGGGGATCCTCACGCTCGGATACCGCGCCGAGCACGAAACCCTCGGAAAGCTCCATTGGCACATCCTTCAGCGAGTGGACCGCGATGTCAGCCTTTCCCTTCCGCATCGTTTCCTCGAGCTCGACCACGAAAAGCCCTTTCCCGCCGATCTTCGAGAGAGTCTTATCGAGGATCTGGTCGCCCTTTGTCGTCATGCCGAGAAGTTCGACCGCCATGCCTTCATAACGGTTTTCAAGAAGAGCCTTCACATGCTCCGCCTGCCAGAGCGCAAGCGGGCTTTCGCGTGTCGCGATCACGCAGCGAGAATTATCCGACATCAGTGTCCTGCCTTTATATGTAATCAGAGACCGGACCGTGCGCTCTGCCGCACCGTACCCGGTCAGGTGCTCCGATTGTATCAGCGGGACAGAAGCTGATCCTTAAATGACGCGATGCGGTGCCGAAAAAAGGAGCATTCAGGCGCGCTCTGCCCGGCAATCGAAGTAAAATTACGTTTTTCCTCCAAATTAATGACGTTGGTCATGGCAAATACGAACGACTCTTCTGATCCGCTGCACGCGAAAAACAAGGCCTGGTCGGGCCGCTTCTCCGAACCTGTCGCAGACTTCGTGCTGCGATATACCGCTTCGGTGAATTTCGATAAACGGATGGCGAAAGCCGATATCAATGGCTCTCTCGCCCACGCTGCCATGTTGGAAAAGGCCGGTGTGATTTCCGAACAGGATCTCGCCGATATCCGCCGCGGCATGAAGCAGATCAGTGAGGAAATTGCCGCAGGCAAGTTCGAGTGGCAGCTCGCACTCGAAGACGTGCATCTCAATATCGAAGCCCGTCTGACGTCCCTGATCGGCGACGCCGGCAAGCGCCTCCACACCGGACGCTCCCGTAACGACCAGGTCGCGACTGACCTCCGTCTCTATCTCCGGGACGAAATCGACGGCATCGTCGCGCAGCTGAATGAACTGCAGAAGGTGCTCGTGCGCGTGGCGGAGAAAGAGTCCGACACGGTGATGCCGGGCTTCACCCACATGCAGGTCGCGCAGCCGGTCACCTTCGGTCACCACATGCTCGCCTACGTCGAAATGTTTGAGCGAGACCACGAACGCATGCTTGACCTCCGTCACCGCGTGAACCGTTCTCCGCTCGGCGCCGCCGCTCTCGCCGGCACCACCTATCCGATCGACCGTGAGTACACGGCTGAGCTTCTCGGGTTCGAAGGCGTCATGCAGAATTCGCTTGACGCGGTTTCTGACCGCGACTACGGCGTGGAATTCCTCGCCGCGGCCAGCCTCATCATGATTCACATCTCGAGGCTCTCCGAAGAGCTCGTCTACTGGATGAGCCAGCGTTTCAACTTCATTCACCTGCCGGACCGCTTCACGACGGGGTCTTCAATCATGCCGCAGAAGAAGAACCCGGACGTTCCCGAAACGTCCCGCGGCAAGGCTGCCCGCGTGATCGGCGAACTCTGCGCTTTCTGCGTGCTGCTGAAGGGCCTGCCCCTCGCCTACAACAAGGACCTGCAGGAAGACAAGGAACCGATTTTCGACGCGATCGATACGGTGCGCGACACGCTCCACGCCTTCATCGAGATGATGCCGGGCGTCGAACCCCAGCGTGATGTGCTCCGCGAAGCCTGCCACGCGGGCTACCCGACGGCGACTGACCTTGCTGACTACCTCGTCCGCAAGGGCGTGCCGTTCCGCTCCGCCCACGACATCGTGGGGCAGATCGTCCGCGCCGCGGTTGAGATGAAGTGCGGTCTCCACGAGATGCCGCTTGAGAAACTGCAGTCCTTCAGTGACAAGATCGGTGAGGACGTTTATGACAGCCTCACGCTTGAAGGCGCTCTCAAGGCCCGCAACCACACGGGCGGCACGGCGCCTGCGCAGGTGCTCCGTCAGGTCGGTCTCTGGAAGGACCTCTTCGCCCGCCGCGAAAAAGATCCTTCGGCCGGTGAATATTCAAAGTAAACTGTTGTTCCGGGGAAACTTCGGGCGGATCTCCGCCTGATGAACACACCGCCTTCCGGAGTCTTTCCCAAGGCGGTGTTTCTGTTTCTTCAATTCAAGATTTTTTAAGAGGCGCAATACATACATGCAGATCATGGTCAGAGATGCCTACGCTTTCGGTGACGACGGCGAGGAAGAGTACGACGGCCCCAGCAAGTCTGAAGTGAAGCGCCAGCTGCTTGCCCTCCAGGATCTCGGCAAACAGCTGACCGCCATGCCGCAGGAAACCCTTTCAAAGCTCTCTCTCCCGGACGACGTGCTGAGGGAAGTGCAGGAGTTCCAGCGCATCAAGACCTTCAAGGCGAAGCAGCGTCAGATTCAGCATATCGGGAAACTGCTCCGGAATGCCGACGCGGACGCGATCCGGAAGGCCATTGCTGACGTCAAGGGACAGAGCGCCGGCATGGTGGCGCTGCAGCATCGCTGCGAGAAACTGCGCGATGAACTGATCGCGTCGGATGAGCCGCTTACGGCCTTTGTTTCCTCACACCCTGACGTGGACCTTCAGAGCCTGCGTCAGACGATCCGCATGGCGCGGCGCGAAGCCGCGAAGGAAGATCCCGCGAAACGGAACCCGAAGTTCCAGCGCGAACTCTTCCGCGTGCTGCGTGAGGCGCTGCTCCCGGAATTCCAGAGCAGCCCGGAAAAGACCGGTGACACCGCCGGGGAGGATGAGGCATGAGTGACAGGGACGAAGAAGGCATTCTGATCGGTCTCGTTTCGGTTTCTGACCGGGCGAGCAGCGGCGTTTATGAGGATAAGGGCATTCCGGCTTTGCGCGAATGGTGCACCGCCGCGATCGAAACCCCGGTCCGCTTCGCGGAACGCCTGATTCCGGATGACCGCTACACGATCGAAAAGACGCTGACAGAACTGGTCGACGATGAAAAATGCGACCTCGTTCTCACGACCGGCGGCACGGGCCCCTCGCGCCGCGACGTGACGCCTGAAGCCACGCTCGCCGTGGCGACCCGCGAGCTCCCCGGGTTCGGCGAGCAGATGCGGGCGATCTCGCTTAAATTCGTCCCGACCGCGATTCTTTCGCGCCAGGTCGGCGCGCTTCGTGAAATACCGGATCACGCGGCCCTCATCATCAATCTGCCCGGTCAGCCGAAGGCCATCGCGGAGACCCTCGGGGGCCTTCGGGATGAAGACGGGAAGGTGATCGTTCCCGGCATTTTTGCCGCGGTTCCCTACTGCATCGATCTGATCGGCGGTCCATGGGTGGACACGCGTCCTGAGGTCTGCAAAGCTTTCCGTCCGAAATCCGCCCTGAAGGCGCGGGAAGAGGCTCTGAAGGCCGCGGCCGAAAAGGCTGTCCCTGACGTGCCGGAAAAGACAGAAGCGCCCCAGCCCCCGGAGAAGGCGCCTGAAGCGGAAACCCGCCAGACACCCCCCTTTGTGGATCCGGCACCGGTTCGGATTCCCGGAAACCGGAACGCTGTTCCGGAACCTCCGGCGTCTGACCTCGAAACCATTGTGATTGAGCCCTCTGATACCCGGCTCCCCCCACCCTGCACCGTTGTGTGGCTCGGAGGCATGGGGGTCGACATTCATGACTTCTCAGATCTGCCTTCCGAAATCGAGCAGCTTGGCGGCCCTGCCGCCCGGTATGTGATGGTGAACGCTCCTGAGATGCAGCTCTCCATGGATCCCGCGAATCCTCTCCGCGCCTGGTACGACCTGCCGGGACGGAACCTGATTGATTACGAGGATGAGGAAGGCATTCGGATGAGCGCCCGCCGGATCAGCCGCCTGATCGACTCGATCACGGCCCGCGGCATGCCGCGCCAGAGAATCTTCCTCGCGGGCTTCTCGCAGGGCGGCTCGATGGCGCTCTTCACCGGACTCCGCGAAGAGCTCTCGATAGCCGGCATCATTTCGCTCTCCGGATACCTGCCGCTCGCCGGCCGGATCGCTGATGAAATCCGCCCGGGCGGTCTTGCCACGCCGGTCTTCATGGGGAACGGTGACTTCGATGAAATCGTGCCGATTCCGGTCGCTCAGCAGTCGCTTCAGGCGATCAGCCACGCAGGCGCCGCGGTTTCCTGGCGTGATTATCCGACCGAGCACACGCTGAGCGGCGAAGCGCTCCGCGACACCGCGCTCTTCATGCGCCGTGTCCTGGGGGGAAAGCACTGATCAGGGCCCCCGGTTCTGACTCCGCGTAAAAGCGAAAAACCTCTGCTTTATCAAAGGAGCAGAGGTTTTTTCGTGGTCTCAGTCACGATCATCGCTCGACGCACCCCCTATTGACTAGTTCATTCGAATTACATAGAATCCGTTTCCAGTTGGGAGACGAATTCGAATAAAAATAAGAAAAAACCGAGCATTTAGGAGAGTTGCATGAAGTTCCGTACTTTTGCAACCGCACTTCTGGCCGGAGTTTTTCTCGCATCACCCGTTCTCGCGGCCGATCAGCACTTTCTCGCTGACCGCCATGTAGCGAAGGGGGTGAAATGCGAGTCCTGTCACAATCCTGGAGCGCCCAGCTCCAAAAACGTCACGCCGCAGAACTGCCTCAAGTGTCATGGCGGAAGCTATGAAAAGCTTGCTGAGCAGACAGCCGGCGGCGATATCAATTACCACAACACGCACCTTGGCCCTATCGCCTGCACCGAGTGTCATCAGGGACATAAGCCCCCGAAGCTCGTCTGCGATCAGTGCCATGAGTTTTCCGTGAAAGTTCCGTAATCGTTTTTTTGCTGACTCCCACTCCAGGAGAAAAATTATGAATTTCAACCGCAGAAATCTGCTTAAGGGCGGTGCTGCCGCTGTTGCGTCCCTTCCGTTTGCCAGCGCTATCGCGAAACCCTATTCCAAGGACATCCGCTGGGATAAGGAGACCGATGTTCTCGTGGTCGGCTACGGCGGTGCCGGCGCCTGTGCCGCTATCACCGCGCATGACGCGGGCGCGAAGGTGCTGATCGTCGAAAAGATGAAGGAGGGCGGCGGCAACACCGCGGTTTCCTCCGGCGGCTTCATGATCCCGAAGAACGAAGCTGACGCCCTCACCTATCTCAACGCGACGTATGACTTCGCGGATTCGGAAAAGGATCCTGAACTTCTCAAGGTCTTCTGCAAAGAGATCATGGGCGTGAAGAGCTTTATGGAAGGTCTTAAGCCTGACACCAAGCTCTGGGTCTACGGCCACGCCGGGTTCCAGAATCTGAAGGGCTGGGAAGCGATTGACAAGTGGCGCGTCCGCGGCAAGAAGCGCGGCGGCGACTGTCTCTTTGACCTCTACCGCTACGCCGTCGAAGAAAACCGCCGCATTCCGATCATGCTGAACACCGCGGTGAAGCAGCTGATCAAGAACGGCGACGAAGTGGTCGGCGTTGTCGCGGTGGCCGACGGCAAGGAAATCAACATCAAGGCGAAGCGCGCCGTGATCCTTGCCTGCGGCGGCTATGAGTTTGATCAGGAATCCCTCACCACTTTCGCCCAGGGCCACAAGTTCCACGCTCTCGGCAACCCGGGCAACACTGGTGACGGCGTCCGCCTCGCTCAGTCTGCCGGCGCCCGTCTCTGGCACATGACCGCCTACTCCTGCCCGCTCGGCTGCGAGCTCCCGGGCTGCAAGGCTGCCATGCAGATTCAGATGATGTCTCCTTCCTTCATCTGGGTGGATCAGGACGGCAAGCGCTTCTGCGACGAGTTCTCGGCTGACGGCCACACCCGTGCCTACATGGTGAACCGTTTTGACCCGATCACCCATCGCTACCCCTATATCCCCTGCTACGTGGTGTTTGACGATGTCGCGTTCAAGCGCGTCCCGATCGGCAGCATCACGTCCGGCTACTCCGTGAACCGCGAAGGCTACAAGTGGTCCTTCGACAATTCGAAGGAAGTCGCGAGCGGCGTGATCAAGAAGGCCGATTCCCTTAAGGAACTCGCCAAGATCATCGGCGTCCCGGCTGAAAACCTCGAAGCCTCGGTGAAGAAGTGGAATGAAGACGTGAAGGCCGGAAAGGATACGCAGTTTGCCCGGCCGATCCACAATCCGCATAAGAGCGTTGTTCATATCGAGCGCAAGTCGGGGAGCATTGTTTCCGCTCCGCTCGCTGAGAACGGCCCGTACTACGCGATCGTTCTCTACCCGACCATGCTGAACACCCAGGGCGGTCCGAAGAAGGACGTGAACGGACACGTGATGACCCCGGAGAATAAGCCGGTGCCGCGTCTTTACGCTGCCGGCGAACTCGGTTCCATGTGGGGCAACATCTATCAGGGCGCGACGAATAACGCTGAGTGCATCGTCTTTGGACGTCTGGCCGGGCGCGCCGCCGCGGCTGAAAAGAGCTGGAGCTGACGCTTCTCTCAGAAGCCGGACCGCGGGATGTCTCCTTCGGTCCGGTTTCTGACCGCAATATTCAAACGCTGAGTCCAATAAAAACCGGCTGACTCCTTTTCATTTCAGGAACCAGCCGGTCTTTTTATTCACTTCAGAAGAGGTTCAGTGAATCAGTTCCCGAACCACTTCTTGTAGATCTTCGCCGTTTCGCCGCTCTTCTCCATCTGGAGCAGCGTGCGGTTCAGCTGATCAAGCAGCTTCTTATTGCCCTTGCGGACAGCGAAGGCGATTTCTTCCTTCGGGAAGCCGGTCTGTACTTCCACCATCGAGCGGGTGCCGCGCTGCTTCAGGTAGTACTCTATCGCGGGCTTATCGGAAATCACCGCGACGCAGCCGCGGTTCTGCATTTCCAGAATATCGTCAGCGAGAGAATTGAAGGTCTTCAGCTTCGCGCCCGGGATCGTTCTCGCCAGCTCAGCGCCGGCAGACGCGATTTCAACGCAGACGGTCTTGTTGCGGAGATCCTTTTCGCTCCGGATGGCGTGTGCGTCGGACTTATTCACGAGCAGGACCAGGGAGGAGTGATAAACCGGGCGGGTAAAGTCAATCTTCTTCTGACGCTCGGGGGTAATCGTGAGACCAGAGGTAATCAGATCAATGTTGCCGGTCATGACGGCAGGAATCAGGCCGTCGAGCCCCATCGGGGCGAATTTGATCTCATAGCCCATGTGCTTCGCCGCGGCGCGGATCAGGTCAATATCGTAACCGACCAGCTGCTTCGTACGGCCGTCAACAAATTCGAACGGCTGGAAGACCGGCTGCGTACCGACATTCAGCACCGGGAGGGCGAGTGCTGAACCCGCGCAGGTCATGGCCGCTGCGGCCGCAATCAGAAATTTCTTCAGCATTGAGTATTCTCCGTATCAATAGCCTCTTTTGGGCTTTTTGGCGATTCCTTGGGGAATCTTTGATTGGTTGGGTGGAAAAACGGAACTCATCACGCGTTGCGTGAGCACGGAAAGGACTGTGGAAAAACTGAAGAAGCCGGTGCCTTTCCGGTCCCGGCTTCTTCTGCCGCCTTCCGGCGGCGAATGGATTCAGGACGCTTTACTTCGCGGTGCTGAACCACTTCTGATGAATCTTAGCGGTTTCGCCGCTCTTGTCCATCGCGGCCAGCGCCTTATTGAAGGCATCCAGCAGCTTCTTGTTGCCCTTGCGGACAGCAAACGCCATTTCTTCCTTCGGGTACCCGGTCTGGACTTCAACCATGTTGCGGCCGCCGCGCTGCTTCAGGAAGTATTCGACAACGGGCTTATCAGCGATAACTGCCGTGCAGCCACGGTTGTTGAGCTCAAGAATCGTGTCAGGAAGGGTATTGAAGGCCTTCACCTTCGCGCCCGGAATCTTGCGGCCGAATTCAGCGCCGACCGTGCCGATCTGCGCGCAGAGGTTCTTGCCTTTCAGGTCCTTTTCACTCTTCACAGAGCCGGCATCAGACTTGTTGACAAGAATCACCTGGGCCGACTGGTAAACCGGGCGGGTGAAATCAACCTTCTTCTTGCGTTCAGCGGTGATCGTCATGCCGGCAGCAGCGGCATCGATATTATTCGTCATCAGAGCCGGGATCAGACCGTCGAACCCCATGTTGACGAACTTCACCTGATAGCCCATGTGCTTCGCAGCGGCGCGGATCATGTCCATATCGTAGCCGACGAAATCCTTCGTACGGGCGTCCACGAATTCAAACGGCTGGAAGGTGGGCTCGGTACCGACGGTCAGCACCGGAGCCGCCAGCGCGGAACCCGCACAGGCCATGGTTACGGCAGCTGCCATCACTAGATTCTTAAACATTCAATTTCTCCGTGTCATCTGAACCCGCT
>OASY01000825.1_pt1 | contig 17230 bp, 19 predicted proteins | sample 1501231 | NCBI WGS metagenome assembly OASY01 (sample SAMEA2579917, study PRJEB22360) | human gut metagenome | biome: human gut; feature: human-associated habitat; material: faeces | place: Denmark | collected 2008/2010 | reverse complement strand
AATTTTTAAATATTTTTTGGTTTCAATTTCCCCATATCTGTTGTTCCCTATATGGCATAAAAAAAGTGATGAAACCGTCTGTTTTCTAGAAATTCGAATGTAACCGTGAAACTTCGCTAATGTGTTATTTCTTGGAAATGAACAATGAAGAAATTTCAAAAATCAGAACATTTCAAAAAACTGGGTATTCCAAAATCAGCATAACTCATTGGCACTTATGTAAATATTACTAAAGAAGAAACAGTAAAATGAAGCAAACATTTAAGAATCTATCTCCTACTACCTTATCTCACAGGCAATGTGAACGAAAATCGATTGAAAAAAATACTGGTATGTTATGCCTCATACATATCAAAATGCTGTTTACGTCTTCTCTATGATGAATACAGCAATAACAACGAATGGCAAGAAGTTAGCAGAAGCCATCGTAAACTGATAGTTACAAACATCGGCGAAGGGCTGAATTTTAGATGCACAAGCAATGCATGTAACTGAAAGTAGATTTAAGAACAGACAACTTCATATGGAAGACTATCTGCAAATGGTATCTGCGGAACAGAAAGAGTATGCAGAAGTGTCTACTACTCTAAGATTACTGAAAAGATCGATGCCATCACAGACTATTGGACAAACAATCTTTTGAATTTAAAATTGCGGAAAGACAATCTTAACAATGCCTATAAGTAAGCCAAAAGGAACAAAGGTAAAGGCGGAATCGACGGTATGCAGGCGGCTGAACTTCTGCCCTTCCTAAGAAGAAACCAAGAAACTTTAATCCAAGAGATAAGGGAAGGACGATATAAGAGCCGAACCCAATTCGAAAGGTAAGAAATACCCAGTGAAATAATGTCCAAGTATCAATAATTTTATCTCCCCTTTCTGTCTGCAAATTTTGGATATGTTCCTCCTTTCTACACGCAAAAAAGACAAGGTATTTGTCTTTCTATACCTTGTCTTAAACTTATTCCTATATTTTATTGCAGACTATGCCAAAATAAATCTTCTGCTATCATGCAAAATAAAAATTCATTGTACAAAGTTACTTGTACATAAATGAATACCATTTTATCCTAGCATTAGATTGAGAAACTGTCAACAACAGTTTCAAAATCATAAGAAATTTATTATTTTTTGAAATTATTGTTTTTAATACGGAGCAATTCCTTACAGCAAGTATAAAAAACCGCAAATAAATAGATCCTTTCACTGTAAAGAATTTCTCTAATATAGATAGTATTCTTATTTCTCCGTATTCCTAATATATTGAATTTTAGGACGTTTTAACTGGATAAATCTGGCATTTGGTGTTTCTAATGGATCGCATTCTTTCCCATTTTCATCTACGTATGCCTGTGTTTTTATAATAACTGAAACACCATTTCCACGACTACTTTCCATTTCTTTAAAGGCTTTCTTTAAATTCTTCTTTGCAATACGTTTATTCATGTAATCCTCCTTTTCGCTAACCTCCCATAACTGTCGGATACACAATGTCATGGACAGTATTAGCCTGCTCATCTCGATTTTCAAAATTTATATGTTTTCTACCCTTACATTTTTTTTAATTCATCTAAATATTTACTTTTTTCTTCTTTAGGAATTTTAAGCCCTTCCATTGCCTGTTCCACTGACCATCCCATTGTTTCCATGAGATTTTTAATTGAAAGAAGTAATCCTTGCTCTATTCCTTTTTCTATTCCCTTTTGAATTCCTTTTTCTTCAACACCTTTACTAAGGTTACACATAATAGACACCTCACTTTCTAATGTCTTTGTCATTTCGATTGAAAAATCATTCTGTAATATCTCTTTCTTTTCCTTTGCTTCACGCTCCGAAGAAAGCAAAACTTCCAATAATTTTAAAACACCTGAAGCATTTTCGTTATTAGAGTCTCCTAAACATATCATAATTGCCGTCAGTAAATCATAGTTTTCTTTTCTTTCCGAACAACTGCCAATTAACTGTTCTTCTGTAATAGAATATCTATTTATGCTATTCTCCCTATATTTAGGTGGATTCATACAAATCCAAATGCTGTAGACTTTCTTTATCTTCTCATAATGTGCATCTGAAAATTCAACACCATATTGTGAAGATATCAATCTGCTACAATAGTAAATTCCTCTGCTTATAATCGGGTAGCCTGGATAAAAATCGTTTTGTGCTTCAATATTGATGATCAATCGAATTTTTTCTTTCGACACCGGAACTTTCGCACAAAAACGAATATCATAGGTAACCACCCCTTCATAAATAGAAGCGTCTTCGGTTGCTCCGTTTTGTATTTGTTCTTCGGATACCTGTTCATCTATGTTTACAGGTACTTCTGCAACATCTGCCTCCCCCTCTATATAATTCTCTACAATTTCCTGAATCTCACACTCTCTATATTCCTCTATACAACTTTTCATAATCCATGCCAATATCACCTTATTTGCCAGAAGGCGTTTGCATGCTGCATCATAGGAGGCTTTTTCTCCTGCAGAACTAATATTCTTTGCCAGTATATTTTCAACTTTCAATCTACATTCACCTGCCTATTTCTCTTTTTCTTATTTTATCACATCGAAAAAAAAGATGCCACTTCTTTTTCAGATCATCTTTCTTCCATATCATCCGTATAATAAGGAAGGACTATTTATGTTCCTTCCCTATCATAACTATTTTTTTACACACAGTTTACCACTATTTTCTTATGCTGCTTTATTCTTATCTGGAATTTCCGCAAAGGCTTTTTTTAACCGATAAGATAACAACGTATTTCTTTTTTTTGATCTTCCGGCCCTGATTGCCTGAGAAAATGCCTGTTTACTTCCCACAAGAATGACTTTTCTTTTTGCCCTTGTAATTGCGGTATAATATAAATTTCTCTTTAAGGTATGCCGGCGAAAACATGATAACACCGGAATAATGACTACCGGATACTCCGATCCTTGTCCCTTATGTGCCGTAATCGCATATGCGTGAACAAGGTTCCAGGGTTCTCCTTCCTGATACCGCATAACTCTTCCTTCTCCAAAATCCACTTCCATATATTTCTTACCACTCGCCTTTCCTATTTTTCGTACACTCCCGATATCTCCGTTGGAAATTTCATCTTCATTTTTTGTCTGCATCACTTTATCCTGTATACGAAAAATTTTGTTTCCACTTTTGATTTCCTGCTGTCCTCTTTGGTAAGGGTTAATCTTGTCTTTAATTTTTAAATTCAAGGCATTTGCACTTACCTTTGTATCCTCCCTTAAAGGAGTTAAGACTTGGACCGCATTTACATTTCTCCCTTGTCGCTTCCACTCCACGTCAAAAAGTTTCATAATCTTCTTCGCCGCATCTTCATCATCATGTGCTGCTACAAAAGAAAAACTGTCATCATATACCAGACTTTGTTTCCCACAGTTAATTTTTATCGCATTCTCCAAAATCGTAGGATTTTCCTGCCGGAAACATTGATCTAAAACAGTAACCGGAATGACTTTGGACTCAATGAGTTCTTTAAACACATTTCCAGGACCTACAGATTCCAACTGGTCTTTATCTCCTACAAAAACAATCCGGCTTCCAGCCTTTATTTTCATCAGCAGATTGGTAAACAGATGCATATCTACCATACTGCACTCATCAATGATAATCAAATCATCGAACAGCATTTCTCCGGCGTTCCATGCCTCTTCCCCTTCTGTTCCTGTAAGTCCGATACTTTTATGGATTGTCAGTGCCGGATACCCCGTTGCCTCATACATTCTCTGCCGCGCCCTTCCGGTAGGGGCTGCCAGTAAAATCATACTGTCCATATTCAATTTTTCCTGGATCATAACAATAAAACGCAGCAGGGTTGTTTTCCCGCTTCCCGGTCCTCCTGTGATAATAGAAATTGGATTTTGAAAAACCATTTCAATTCCTTTTCGTTGCTTTTCCGCTAATTGTATGTTTTCTTTCGCTTCCAAATTGGAAATCCATTTCTCTACATTATATTTCTGCATCGGATATCTGCTAAGCGCTGCAAGCTGCATCACAGCCTTTTGTTCCGCCTCATAATTTTTCTTAGAGTAAATCTTTGTATAACTACAAATTAATTCTTTATCATCTTTGATCAGGGAATTGCCGGCATCACGGATTTTCCGTTCTGTAACACTGCCTTTTTTATCTCCACGCAGTAACAGCGGCTTGGTTCTTGTTAAAATTTCAGGCACCTCTAAATAGAGATGCCCTTCCCCTTCTGCTTCTTTTAAAACATATAATATCGCTGCTTTTATCCGTAAAGGATTATCTGCCTGAAAATGTTTTACTTTCCTTGCTATCGGATCCACTGTTTTAAATCCGAACCCGTCCATTTCACACAATCGAAAGGGATCCTTTTTAATAATACTGACTGCCTTATGCCCAAAATGTTCCTGGATTTTTTCTATCTTCTTTGGTGTTACGCCCGCAGAAGATAGAAAAAGAGAAAGCTGACGGATATTTTCACTTTGATGATAGCCATCTAAAATCTGATCCAACTTTTTTTGTGTAATCCCGGGGATTTCAAGCAACCGTTCCGGACATTCTTCAAAAACATAGAAAGTATTTTTCCCAAACCGTTCTACAACCCGCTCTGCAATAACCGGTCCAATCCCTTTCATCAGTCCGGAAGAAAGATACGCTTTTACCCCTTCCTCTGTCGTTGGCATTTGAATTTGGAAAGAAGTTACATGATACTGTTTTCCGTACTTCTCCGATTCTTTCCACTGTCCTTTTAAAGAGATATCGATCCCTTCGTTTCTCGGCAATTCACAGCCAACTGCTACAAACTGTCTTTTCCCAATTCCATTCTTCCCTTCAGGAATTTTCTCTTCTGTTTCATATACTGCCACCGTATATCCGTTTTCCTGATTATAATAAATTGAAGAAGCATATCTGCACTCTAACAAGCCACTACCTCCTTGTAACCCACATATAACGGCCGGAAATCTTTACAGAGTAGCCTCCTTCTTTTTCCAGTTCCGTTTTGATCACGATTCTTCTATCTGCCGGAAAATCCCGAACTGCAGCAACTCTGCGAAATCCTTTTTCTGTCCGAATTGTGCACAACCCGTCTTTCCCAACAGAAAACGAAGAAATCCCTTCTGCCTCCAGTTTCTTGGAAATATGAAGAAATCTTTCTCTTCCTTCTCTAAGATACCAGTTTTTTGCTGCTATATCTGCTTCATTCAATTGCTTTTTAGGAAGATCCGGAATAGTTTCTTCCTTCTTTTTCATTTCTACTGCCTTTTTAATTTCCTGTTTTGGTTTCTGATGAATGGGTGTTTCCTTCTTTTCTTCTACCTTTTTCGGCACTGTTTTTTTCCGTTCTTCTCCTTCTCCACACTCTGTAGAAGGTTCTTTCTTTTCTTCTTTTTGCTTCTTTTTCAACTGACAGACTAACAAATAGACCAGCAAAACCGGTACTGTCAGGGACAGCGTATTGACCAGAATTGCAAGGAAAAAGGGCCATAAAAACGGAGCTAACAAAAACCCTGCAATCCCCGATACAATGCAAAAGTTCTGATACTTTTTCACAAAACATTTCCATTTACCGCTCATAACAGCACCACTTCCTTTCTGTTCGAATATTTTTAATCAAATCCATAATTGTTATATTCTGACTCCTGTACACGTTCAAATTCTTCATCTACCAGATTTCGTTTTTTACTTTCATTCCTCCTTCTTTCCGACACATTTCCCCCTGACTGCCGATTTCTTCTTTCTGTCTTTCCTTTGCTCCCTTTTCTCTGTTCTGGCTTTTTTCTGGAACTAGGGCTATTTATCCTGCCATTTCTTTTACGGGTATCCGAGTTTCTCTTTTTCCGACAACTTTTCCTTATACTTCGATGATATCCCTCTTCTTCGTCATCTTCGTCATCATCATCATCGTAATCATCTTCCAGATAGTCCTCCTCATCGTCGTCTTCTTCCTCGTCATAATCATCTTCTTCATAAAATTCATCATCATACTCTTCATCCTCTTCGTAATCGTCCTCATCTTCCTCCTTTCGTTTGCGGAGTAATTCAATCTTATCCAGATTTATTTTATCTTTATACATCGTCATACCGTCTTCATTTTCATAATTGTCATTTAAAAGAAGCCCTTCGATTCCAATATAATCTCCTTTTTCGATATACTCTTCTATAAATTCTGCACTTTTGTCAAATGCAGAGCAGGAAAAATAATCATATTTTGTTCCGTCTTTCGTCTGAAAAGGACGTCTTACAGATAGTCGGAAACTAGCAACCAAGCCGTATTTCGATGTTTTTTTATTTCTGCGCCTCTTTCTTTTAAATTCATTGACTTCCGGATCTTTTACTACATATCCTGTCATTATTACTTTATTCATGCTCTTTCTCTCCTTTGTTAATCTGACGGGAAACTCCTTTCCCGTCAGATACGCATAAAAAAAGACACTTAAAATTTCCATTCTAAATGTCTATCTTATATTCCCATTGTTTCTAGGTCATACTGAAAATCAGTTCCAATACATCTTACAATCTTTTTCAAAATCTCATAGAAATTCTGGTTCTCTTCCTGTACCGGTCTTTTCCCTTTTACATAATTTGGCCAGAACCAGTATTCGTAAAATCGCTTTACCTGCATAGACGGTGAAATAAAAATCCCCTGAAATCCATCTGACATTTCCTTGCTATTTTCTTCAGGAAGTAACTTTAAATGTAATGCCTCACTTCTTCCTGTCTTATCCATCTGAAGCCAGACCGTGTGATCTGCCAGGCGAATACTGCTGTGCAGCATATAGACGTCTTGTCCGTTCCGACACCAGATAATTTCTCCACAAAGCCCGTTTTCAAACTGTGAAGTAATACACACGCCGCTTTCCGGAATATCTGCAAAGCAAATCGCATCATTGACCACTGGGATTGTTCTTCTGAAATCTTTGGAAGCTCCCACATCTTTTCGACACGCTTCAAACATCCGCTTTGTATTTTCATAATTTTTGTTTTGTTCATACTCATAGTTTTTCATCCTGCTTCCTCCTTGTTCTCGAATCATTTCTTTCCTATGCTGTTCTATGTATTTCTTCATAATTTGTTTCATACCTGCGATACCCTTCCGGATCAAAATATTTTAATCTTTCCGGATTAAAGTGAACCATCTCATAGGTACAATATCCATTTCTGCTGATTTCTCCTGTCATTTCTCCCAATCCACTTTCCAAGATCCATGACAAAATTTTTCTTCCATGATGGTTCGTATCCACATAGGCGCAATCCTTTTCACACACCTCATGTAAATCAACAGTCAAAGCTGCCCATGGTGAAGGGTATCGGTATTTCCAATTTACCATTTCAACTTCTAAGTTCCCGGTAGTAGAATATCCTTTTATCATTAACTGTATCGGAAATTTTTCTCCAAAAGCTTCATAAAACACCATTTTCGGTTCTTCCTGCTTTCTGAAGTTGTCATAATCTTCATCACTGTAACCTGACCAGAAAAAGTAATTCCAATCGGGCATTGGTGGACAATATCCCTCTAGCGTCTCTGCCCCAACTGGTTTTAACGGTATCAGACTTTTTTTACCTTCCTTCACAGCCTGAAGCAACGGTTTTAATTTTTCTTCCAGATACATTCGATCCGGGCAAATATCAATCCATTTCCCCTTTATTGTTGTTAGAAAGCGCTTTCCATCTAACGTTCTGATTTCTGAACGCTCTGCTGACTGACTGTTCTTTAAGAAACGGATTATATTATTTTCTGTTGCCTGGAAAATAACTACATCTTTCCCATACATCTCACTGTGTATTCCTTTTAAGTACTCTTGGTTCATGATGTTCCTCCTATTCTTCTTTCTTTTGTGGCTTAATACTATCCTCCTTTTTCATTGATTGAAAATAAAAAAAGACACCTAGAATATTTTTCATTCTAAATGTCTGATAATTCTTTATTTCCTATTGAAACAGCCACCTGTTTCCAAAATCTGTTTCCGGTTTCTTACCGGAAAAAATTTTTGTACTCACCTTTCATTTTTATGAGTATAAATATAATTCATCTTCACTCTAACATAAGATGTAATCTGTGTCAATATTTAAGTCATCCGTCAATATAAACGAACAACCTGCATAGTCCATCCCGAAACAAAATAATCTAATATACCCTTAAAGCTGGAAGACTCTTCAAAGATCTAAGTTTTTTGCCAGCCTCCCTATTTATTTTTAACATAAAAGCATTTATTTATGTAATAATTTTTCATCCAGCATATTCCGTATCTCCTCCGGAAGACTCTCTATACTCTCAGTCTCCTCCTTAAAAAGTAACTCCGTATATTTTTTCTGATCATTTGGTTTTGAAAAAATATGTGTAACCGCATATGCTGTTCTGCTTTTTGAAAAACAATCTTCATCTCTTAAAGACTCTACTACAAAACAATCTCCCTTTGGAAGTCCATTTGCATCCAATTCTTTGTTCATACAAAGTGTAAAATTAAGATTAGTTGTGCCAAATTTATAGGTTTTGGTATTGGTGACAAGTTCTTCTAACATGAATCCCTCTGAACCAGCCAATGTTGCAACCTGGCCGATATGCTTAATCTTACGCTTACATAAAGAAAACGGATGCTGAGCTGTAAAATAAATCTGTGACGCCTGAAGCAGCTTTTTTGCTGCATAATTATAAAATTGTTTTGCCGAAAGGTTGGTTGCAACGCCTGTCAAATGCCTGAAATTTGCTGCTTTATAAATTACTTCTATATATCTGCCTTCAAATACATATAAAAATCGTTTCCCTACCAAGTGTTTTTTATACAGGCTTGCAGCTGTTTTGATTTCCTGTACAATTTTTTCTCTATCCCGTTGTTTATCCATTTGCGTTTTCCTATTCACTACTACAATACAAAAGTAGCGCCGGACAACTTAATTGTCATCCAGCGCCCATTTTCTTCATAAGCGGTTTTATGCTGGCTGTCAGCCGCAGCACCCTTCCGAGTGCCTTAGATGTCACCGGTATCATTAAGTCCCCGGTGCGGACTCGCCGTATCTCCCTGGCGTGGGCGTAATACCCTTCCGAGTATCAGATAGTCTCAGCCTTTACCCTGCCTGAGCACAGTTCAGCTTTTACGTGCCGCCACACGAAACCATTAGGTTTATTTATATTATATGCCATACTAAAAAAAATATCAATAGCCTTGCAAAATTTGAGATAATTTATTATGTTATATGGATTACTCTGATACAACTTTTGAAAAAATCTCCCAACGTCCCTTTACATTTTCACCTTTATCTGTATTTCTTCCGCAATATTCCAGATATTTTGCCTGCTTATCATAATTCTCAAAGAAGTTTTTCAGCCATAACAGATAACTGTTTTCTTTTTCTTCATCTCCGTACACTATATCCATTGCTGCAACAACCATTGGAATAGATAGTTTTTTCATTTTATCCATTTTATCTGCAATCTTTTCATCTAACTTGTCCAAAATCTCCAGCGCATGTCCAATCAAACGGATGCTTTCCTCTGAATCGCTATTCAATACTTCCACATACTTTTCAATATTCTTCTGGTCAAACGCAGTGTATTCGTATCCCGAAATAAGCATTAAGATCTGGCAGGCAACTTTACGCATATTATCTGATTTGATATCACCTTTTGTAATTCCTGTCTTCGCCCAAAATGGATGCTCCATAATTTTATAAAGTTCTGTACTGACATCAAAATTCAAAAGACCTGTCAGCATCTGCGCTCCATTCAAACGCTTTCCACTATTCAAACGCACAAACATATCCCGTACTTCTTTTTCTGTACAATCCCACATTTCAAAAATTAAGACTTCTGCATTCAATAATTTATCTTGTACAGTTTCATCTAATTGGGAAAACCGTTTCCCTGCAATTTCATATACTTCCCCATCGATTATAACTGGTTCAAGCTTCTTAGAAAGTGGAAATTTGTCCCCCTTATATTTCTGTAAGGTAGTAATTCTCTGCTTTCCTTCTATTACATAGTTTCTATTGTCCATTTTCCAAATATAAACTAAATTGATAGAATATCCTCTTAACAGTGAATCCACCTCCAGCGACTCCATATACCTGGTCCATTGTCCTTCTTTTCTCTGAAAAGGATGGGAAAAATCAAGTTTTCCTTTTCCGGACTCCCGCAACAACGATGAAACAATTTTAGGCTTACATGTAGATTCCATTTTCCGACACCACTCCTTTACTTTTTTATTATTCTATCACGATATACTGTACATTGCAAACTTCCCAAAACTATTTTAGTGATTATTTCCAGTAAAAATCACCGTATTTATCTATTTTCTATCCACTGTATCGTTTCTTCAACAATTTCCTTCTTCTGCTCAAAATGTAAATAATGGGAGCCTTCTAGTAAAATCACTTTTCCATTTTCTTTATTTTCAATAATATCCCTATGTAACTGTTCCCACTTTGGCATAGTCCTACAATTCTCTTTTGAAACAAATTGTAATATTGGTATTTCTTTGGGAACCTTCATATTTTCTACTCTTTCCATATTTTTATCTAGATTTTTCATTTCTGCCATAACTGTTGAATTGTAACCTTTATCCAGTGTTAGTATACGAAAGACTTCCCATTCCCGCTCTGAATATGGATACTGCGGATCTGCATACACAACTTTCTTTGGATTGTTTATGGAAAGTAACCTTGTAACACCTGTTATATTGACTATCTTCTGAGTGTATGCAGATATTTGATTGAGTAATTGCACACTAACTGGAAACGGATTATTTTCTTTACTTGTCATCTTCGGAACGGATGGATCAATTCCAATAATACCTTTAATTTCATCTGGGTATATCTGACTCCAATATAAACTATATATCCCGGATATAGAATGTCCCATGAGATAATACTCCTCTTCTCCTAAACTTTTGACACATTCATGAAGTTCCTCTACAATATTTTCAATCGTTCGTTCTCGCTTTGTTCCATCAGATAACCCATATCCAAATGGTTCAATCGTAATCACCTTATACTTTTTAGATAATTCACTTGCTAATGGTCTAAATTCTAAAACAGGCGAAGTTTCTCCTAAGCCTGGTAACAATATAATTGAAGGACCTACATGCTCTTCTCCTACAATCTCTACAACCATGCGTTTTCCTTTTATTGGCACACTATCGCCATAGGCATTCTGTATTTTTCCCTCATCTATCTTTTTACAAATCGCATTCCACACAATTCCCACTAGTATGAGCAGACTTATAACAATTAGAATCCATTTCATAACTTTCCATATTTTTTTCTTAATCCCCATTTAAAAATTCAAACTCCCTCCTGTAATAGTAATTGTCCCAGAAGTTTTATTGGTTATATAGAATTTATAATATCCAGTGCTTCCAATTGTGAACGTAGTGCTATGGTTTTTTCCTGTTCCACTATACTTTTTTGTTTTGATACCATTTGAATTTTTATATCCCATCTCAACACTTCCTGATGCTTTCAAATTAATAGAAAAACTCACCTTAGCCCCACCTGGAATATAAAACGCCATTCCATCATTATCGATAATATTAATTGTTTCTCCAGCGCTTAATGTTGTATTTGAAATTCCCATTCGTTCGCTTTGCTGATACTTACTATTCACTTGAAGTTCTGCTGCCTGTACAGAGACACTACTTGTTGTCATGATCAACAGAGTTGTTATCGCTATTACTTTTTTTATTTCTCCATAATCTCCTTTACTATATGATAATTAAGAATAATTCGATCGCTGGATATATTTTTGAAATACGGAAAATATTCTTTCTGTCCTCCTTCCAGCCAAACTTCATACTGTTCTGCTTCAACAGCATCTAATTTCAATGGCTTTCCGTTTTCTATATATCCTATTTCAAATGTATGGCCAGACTGCGTCTTCATACTCTCCTGCCTGACACTTATTCTAACCTTTTCATCATCTTCTAAAAAAATCCCTTTTCCCTGATTCTGTAAAATCAGCATCGTACCATTTTCTATATATATTTGTTGATCAGTTTCATAAAAATCTGCCTGCACTTCTAAAATATGTTTTGCAATTGGTATACCATTTTGATATAAATACTCTTTATTAAGCAACTCTGTCTGAACATCAACCTCTATCCTCTCTTCTTCTGCATCTGTTTCATAAAGCGTATGTTCTTCTTCCAGATTTTCTATTTTTTCTACTTTCCCGCCCGGAGCTAAAAGATTTTTTGCCAAAACAATACTGCCTGTTACCAAACATATTGTACCCACTGCCGCTACTGATTTGAAAAAATATGAATATTTTTTTCGACGAATAATTTTTTTATATACTACATCCTGAATGTCGATAAGATTATCTATATCTGTTCTTTCCTTTGTCAAAATCTCAACCGAATTATCCAGCATCTCACTAATCTTTATTTTCATAAACCGTATACCCCTCCTCACGCAAAGCATTACGCAAAGTTTCCCTTCCCCTTCGAAGTCTGGTTTTTATGGTCTGCGGATTCATATTAAGTTGTAATGCGATTTCTTCTATTTTTAAATATCTGTAATAATATAAAAGAAAGATTTCCCGATCTACAGGCTTTAATTGCTGAAGAAGCTTTTGAATAATCCTCTGTTGCTCCTTTTGTTCCATGAGTCTCTCTGCCTGGTTGTCGATTAAAATTACATCTTCATAAAGTTCCAGATCCCAATTTTTAATTGCACGTATCTTATCTTTCGCTTTATTCCTTGCAATCATACCTATATAAGCCTTAATACTGGTGTATTTTTCATAATCTATTCTTTCAGCAGTATTCCATAAAGAAATAAATACATCCGACACTACTTCTTCCACATCTTCTTTCGTACCTTTTCCAGCAAGTATTTCTTTTGAAATCGTAGTGACATATGCACCATATTTCTTCATAATCTCTTCTAAAGCCTTTTCGTTTTTTCTCTGTAGTTGTTTTAATAACTTTCTTTCCTTCATTCGTAAGAATCCTGATTTTTGTTTTTATATCAATACGTAAGTTCCACAATTCAGGTTTCAAAAAAGGATTTAATTTTTATATTTTTCAAAAATTATTTCTTTTCTCAGTCTTTCATTTCTGTTTACCAAACAACTCTTTTTAAGTAAAAAAAATAAGAAGACCTGGCAGCCTCCTAATTTTCTATTATTCTGTTTCTAGTAAATTTAATCATTCATATTTAGGTTCTACTCCGTATACTTGCACTAAATACATAGAATAGAACCCTTTTTAATAATATGTAAAGACATCTCTATGCTGTTCGTGCCAGATTAGCATTTGCGTTTCTGGTTGTAATTCCATTATTGCCACAATAACCAACACAATATGCCGGTCCCGCATCATGAGAATTTGCCACTGCTACCGATCCACTGCAAATACATCCTGCTTTGTTTCCCTCAAAATCAGTTCCTGTTTTCATTGTTTTTGTTTTTACTAATTTCATACTGTATCTTCCTTTCTTTGTTATGCTGTTCGTGCTAAATTAGCGTTTGCATTTCTAGTTGTAACTCCATTATTGCCACAATAACCAACACAATATGCTGGTCCTGCATCATGAGCATTTGCTACTGCTACAGATCCACTACAAATGCAACCCGCTTTATTCCCTTCAAAATTGGAACCTACTGCAATCTTTTTAGACTGTACTAATCTCATGTTTTTCCCTCCTTCCTCTGTAACTTTTTATTTTAAATCCTTCAAAATAGATTTAAAATTCTTATTTCGTTTCACAATGTATAGTATATACATACTTCGTATGGTTTTTTCGTCTTTTCTGTGTAGTTTTTGTGTAGAAACCTATTTTCTCATATTTGTTATTATATTCTCCTTGGCAAACAATTTCTTAATGTCATAGATGTCTTTTTGAACATTTCTTTCTTCTTTTGAAAGCATATCCTTAAAAGTAAAAGCATTTATAAAATATTCTCTTAAAGAGTTACAATTATAACCTATTGGTTCTTCCTTTAAAAACTTCAAATATCTCTTTTCTATCTCCGTTACTGGCAAATTTTCTATTTCTCTACAAATGTCTTTCCATTCTAAAATCTCTTCTATCGTTACCTTAATAAATTCCTGCTTAGGAGATAAAAATATCTTTTCTACACCAACCTTACCTACATTTTCTTTTAAAAATTCTTGTATTACATAAAGTAAATCTTCATTTATTGAATCAGCATCCGATTTTCTCTCCCTATATAAATAGTATGATGCATTACCCTGTTGATTTTTGATGGCAAATCCACCTGTTTCCGCATAAGACAAAATCTTTTCTTTAATCTTCCCATGCTCTCCACTAAGATTTGCAATCCATCCGTCTCCAATGTTCTCCAACGTTTGTGTTGATGTAATCCAAATAATACATACATTTTCTAGAAAATAAAATCTTTTGAAAAATGTTCTGATTTCGTCATTTGATATGGAACGAATCGTTTTGGGGGTTCCTATGGATAAATGGTTTTCATAATCGGTTCCATTTAATAATATACGAAAATCCGAGTTTCTATTTTTCACTTCATATGCTTTATATTCCTCAAGAATATCTGATCTTACCTTCTCAACATCTTTCATTTCTAAATACTTACCTTTTAAAATATTCTGTATGATATCTATTACACACTCTAACGATGTATCCTTTACATCAAAATAATAGGTTGTTGAATAAAAATCCGTATAGGCTGAACAAAGATACCTCTCCTCATTTTTGTCAAAAAAATTCATTTGCATATGCTCCAAAAAGTGTGCAATTCCTGCATTTTCTATATCTTCTGAAGAAGAACCTACATTGATTGTTAGTGCTATATAGTTCATTCCTTGAAGATTTTCTAGTGGACACACACATTTTGTTATTTGATTTTCACATTTTGAAAAAAAATTAATCTCTCCCAACCCAGTCACTCCTCTCTATAAGCCTCTGCTTGTATGTTATAAAGCTTTGCATATTCTCCGTCTAATTTCATCAAGTCTCTATGATTTCCTTTCTCTATAATTTTGCCGTCCTGTAAAACTAAAATTTCATCTGCTAATTTTACTGTAGAAAATCTATGTGCAATTAATATACTTGTCCTTCCTTCCATTAAACCCCTAAATTGTTTATAAATCTCATATTCTGCCTTAGGATCTAATGAGGCTGTTGGTTCATCTAATACTACAAGTGGAAAATCCTTCATAAAAATTCTACTGATTGCAATTTTTTGCCATTGCCCCAGAGATAATTGGATCCCTCCACTCCATTCTCTATGTAACTGTGTATCATACTTTTCTGGCAAGGAAGAAATAAATTCTGCTGCCCCTGCTTTCTCTGCTGCACAGTAAATTTGATCAATATTTTTCATTTCTTCCACATTTCCACAACCAATATTCTCTCTAACTGTCAATGGATATTTCACAAAATCTTGAAATACTGCTCCTATCATTGTTTGATAAGATTCTGTATCAATATCACATATATTAGCTCCATCAATTAAAATTTCCCCCTTATCTGGAACATATAACTTTAATAACAACTTAATAATAGTGGTCTTTCCAGATCCGTTCAATCCTACAATAGAATAACAGTGTTTAGCATCTATTGTGAAAGAAATACCTTTTAATATATATTTTTCTGATTCAGGATATCGAAACCATACATTTTTAAATTCTATCTTTTGAAAACTTTTATTAAACGATAACGAGTTCTCTATCCTTTCCGTTGTTTTCATGTCTAAAAATTCAAACAGATTTTGTATATAAAGACCATCTTCAAAAATTGTGACTATCGTATTTAATATTGTCGTAGCTGAGCCTCTAAAATTATCAATGGAATTTATATAAAGAGAAAAATCTCCAAGGGTTCTTTTATCTAAAATAACCTTTAAAGTAATATATATTTTAAAAAATAAGATTGCAGCCTCTTCTACCAAATCTGTCAAAGACAATTTTTTGCAGAAACTGCTTCTGATTTTTTTATCTTCTTGAATATATCCATCATATTGTTTTAATATGTGTCCCCGAAAAAAATCATGTACATGATAAATCTTCATTTCTTTTATATTTTCATAGGCAGTTACAATGTCTTTCAAATATGCTATAAAGCGTAATCCTTCAAATCGCTTAGTATAAATTTCATATTGTGTAACTGCCATCTTCATACTAACAATTAGTGTTGGTATGCAAATAAAAATACACAATAGCATAATTCCAACATTAAGACTTGCTAACACTGTGATTGTTCCAATCAAACTGCTGAGACTTTGAATAAAGTTTGTTAATGTTGCCAATAAACTGATTGATCTCCCAGTTGACTCCTCATTGACTTTTCTAATTTTGTCATAAATAATTGAACTATCAAAATACTTTAAATCTGTATCTTTTACCTTTTTCAAAATCAAATCACTTGTATAACGATTTAAGTAACTTGATAAAATATTCTGTTGATAATCTTTTATTCTCATCAGAACACTCTGCAAATAATTGAATATAAAATAAAGTATTAACCAAAATAAAACCGGTACGATATTTCCCGAAACAATTGATCGGCTCATATCATCAATAAGATATTTCCAAATAACCAAAGTAAATGGAATTGTCATACCTGAAATAATACTCACTATCATTGTTTTAATAAAATTTGACTTCGAACTATTCCATAATAGCCGAACTACTCTGCTTATTATCAAAAAAAATTCTTCACTTTTTTTGATTAAACTCTTTAATCTTTTCATAAACTTTCTCTCCACTTACTTTTATAAAAGGAGACTGCATCTTGACAGTCTCCTTCTTTTCTTATAACATAGTATTAAGCCTATTAACTCTGTTCATATATCTATTTTTATAAAATTTGCTTAGGTATTGAACAGAGTTATTTTTCTTTTCCTGACTGACATGTTCTGCTTAAAATACATCTTCTATGCAGTTCTTGCAAGATTTGCATTGGCATTTCTCGTCACCACTCCACTGTTGCCACAATATCCCACACAATATGCTGGTCCTGCATTATGAGAATTTGCCACTGCTACAGTACCATTACAAATACATCCAGCCCTATTTCCTTCAAAGTTTGTTCCTGTTTTTTGTTGTTTTTGTTTCTACTAATTTCATAGTCCAATACCTCCTACTAGTTTGTTCTTGCAAAATCCGCGTTAGCATTTCTTGTTATCACTCCGTTGTTTCCACAGTATCCCACGCAATACGCCGGTCCTGCATTATGAGAGTTTTCTACTACTGCACCGCCACTGCATTTACATCCGCTTTTGCTGCCTTCAAAGTCTGCTCCTGTCTGTAACTTTCCTGCTACG
>OASY01000821.1_pt1 | contig 17308 bp, 16 predicted proteins | sample 1501231 | NCBI WGS metagenome assembly OASY01 (sample SAMEA2579917, study PRJEB22360) | human gut metagenome | biome: human gut; feature: human-associated habitat; material: faeces | place: Denmark | collected 2008/2010 | reverse complement strand
CACTGCAAAAAGACAGGAGCCATATTGTGTATTGCCGGCAAGTTCTTCTGCATTGCCGAAATGTGAGAGCACATTCATCAGATGCTCCGGCGTATTCCCTTCCATACGCCTCTTTTCATCAGCCTGAATCTCTCTGCAAATTCCGGCAAATCCCGGTACGCGGCGGCATAGGGTATAATCCGCAAGACGGATAGGATTAGAGCGGTAGGAGGCAGTATCTCCGGATGGAATCAGCTCATCTGTGGACGTCACCTTATCCCGGATGACAGCAGAGAGCTTCAGAAGGCAATTTTCTCCCAGCGGTTCCATTTCAGGCCAATCCACTATATTGGGCCCGGATACGATTTCTACAGACGGGTCCGCCTTGCCGTATCCGTAGAATACTCTCTTTTCATAAACACTGCGGTCAAAGGTATATGTCATATCCGGAACCGTATATGCCGCATCCGTACCAGCGGTAACCCGCCCTCCATTGGCAGCTGTTGCCGCAATGGATCTGGCATCCATCAGCGCAACTGAGCTATACTGTTTTTCATTGGGCTTGCTTCCCTCCCGGTTGGGGAAGTTACGTGTTGCGTGACGGATAGAAAATGCCTGATTGGCAGGTGTGTCTCCATAACCGGAGCAGGAACCGCAGATACACGGTTTCATAATCACCCCGGAACTCAAAAGAGTTTCGACTGCCCCCGCCCGGGTCAGAGCCAGGTTTACCGGCATGCTGGACGGATAGGCAGTTACATTAAATCCGTTATTTCCAAGACTTTTCCCTTCAAGTATGGCCGCCATTTCCATAAGGTTTTCGTAAAGTCCGCCTGCGCACCCGGCAACACTGCCCTGATCCGCGTAGGGCCTGTGGTTCTTTACCTTATCTTTAAAGGAAAGGGCTCCAATCCCAAACAGCTCGTCTGCCTCCTTTTGGACAGAGTCAAATATCTCCTCGGCATGTTCCTGGAACTCATGGATGGTATATACATTGCTGGGGTGGAACGGCATGGCAATCATGGATTGTGCCTTGTTTAAGTCAACTGTAATGATGGTATCATAGTATGCGGTTCCATAGGCTTTCAGCGGCTTAAAATACGCTGAACGTCCATGGATTCCATAGTAATTTTCAGTCACCTCATCCGTTTCCCATATAGAAGACAGACAAGAACTTTCAACCATCATGGTATCAATATTGCACCGGAAATCCGCAGAAAGATTTTTCATGCCAGGACCGGCGAATTCAATAATCTTATTTTTAACTACTCCATTTTTAAATGTTGCCCCAATAATAGAAAGAGCAATATCTAAGGGGCCCACTCCTCTGGGCGGTTTCCCGGTGAGATAGCACAAAACCACCTCCGGCGCCGGAATGTCATATGTTCTTTCCAACAACTGTTTAACAAGCTCCGGCCCGCCTTCGCCAAATCCCATTGTTCCCAACGCGCCATATCTGGAATGGCTGTCAGATCCCAGAATCATGTTTCCGCATTTCACCATTTCTTCTCTGACATATGTATGCATGACCGCCAGATTTTCAGGAACATAGATTCCTCCGTATTTATGAGCCGCTGTCAGTCCAAATACATGGTCATCTTCATTGATGGTTCCTCCTACCGCACAAAGACTATTGTGACAATTGGTCATTGCATAAGGAATGGGAAATCGCTTCATTCCGCTGCTTCTGGCCGTCTGGATAATGCCCACATAGGTCAGGTCCTGGGAAATAAGCGCGTCAAAATGAATCTGCATCTGAGCCGGGTCCGGGGATATACTGTGGGAACGAAGAATTTGATACGCAATCGTATTCTCACGCCCGGCCTCAGGAGAGATTTCTCCGCAACTGCAGACATTTCCGTCACGCAGGAAACCTCCATTTAAATTAATGTGAATCATGTATGCTTCTCCTTTCTGGTATGTAACCATCCTGTTGTTATATATAGCAATTTACATGCCAATTATTTTTCTTATAAAAGTCATTTAATATCTGCAATAACCATCTTTTAATGTTTGTCATTTTATCTCTTATGTCTTATAATTAGACATATACTGTTTCTAATGACCTAAATCAAAACCATATAACATAATGAATTTCGAGGTAAAACCATGTATGAAAATGAACTGCTGATTATTTCTGTTTATCCGGGAATGATGAATGACATCAACGCTGTATGCGGCTCTCTCCAGATTAATCCAACCATTTTAGAATGGGAAATTGCTGAGAATACCTTAATCAGCCATCTGAGAAATATGTTCCGGGAAACTGGCGTTCCTGATGCTATCATCAGCAGAGGCGCAACCGCAAATCTGATAGAGCAGAATATACCGGAAGCAGTCTCTGTGAGAGCAGAACCAGGGGACCTTGAACTTCTGGAAACCTTAAAAGCCGCAAAAAATCACGGTCCGCGGATTGGGCTGCTGATGTTTGAAGATTATCTTAAGAGTTATAACCTTCAGGCAGCAAAAGAACTTCTGGGAATCAACAGTCTGACGCTGTACCCCTTCCGTTCCAGGGAGGATATCATCCGCCTGGTCCGTCAGGGAAGCACTGACGGCATGGATGTACTGGTAGGCGGAGGAACCCTGGCATACCGGACCGGCAATTCATGCGGAATAAAAGTATTACCGGTCTACTCCGGGCAGCATGCGCTGAGAAACGCAGTTAAACAGGCCCTGTCCATCATTGACGCCAGACAGAGGGAAAAACTGCAGTTAAAATGTTTCACCGAGGCTGTCTCCTCAATCACGGAGGGGGTTCTTTCAATTGAAGATGGAAAATTTATCGTAGCCAACAAAGAAATGGGAAATATATTCAAGACAGATGAACAGGCCTTGATTGGAAGAAAGGTTGACAACACGGACGACACTCTGGTTGCCGGATATATCCGGCACTTTCTCACAAACAGCAGGGAGCGGGAAAAAGTCCTGAAAATATCGGGTCAGGACTACTACATTAAAAAAAGCCATTTTGAAGAAAAGGGTAAAAAGAGAATTGTTGCGATATTCCGCAGAGCCCGTGACATCCAGGATCAGGAACAAAGGGTACGGACAGAGATAAGGAATACCGGCTTCTTTGCCAGATACCATTTTTCTGATATTATTGCGGAAAGCGGGATTATGCGGCAGCTTTTGAAAAAGGCAGAAACCTATGCAGCCACAGATGCCAATATATTAATCGGTGGTGACAGCGGTACCGGCAAGGAATTATTGGCACAGAGCATCCATAATGCCAGCAGCAGAGCAAAAGAACCTTTTGTAGCGGTCAACTGCGCTGCAATCCCTGCGACCCTTCTGGAAAGCGAATTATTCGGTTATGAGGAGGGTGCCTTTTCAGGCGCCAGCAAAGGCGGAAAGCGGGGACTGTTCGAGCTTGCCCATAAGGGAACCATTTTTCTGGATGAAATCAATTCCATGCCTTTAGAGCTCCAAAGTGTACTGTTGCGGACGCTCCAGGAAAAAGAAATCCGCAGAATCGGTTCCCAGCGTAATATTTATATCGATATACGGGTCATTGCCGCCAGCAACAGCGACCTTATGAAAATGATCCGGGAGGAAAAATTCCGTATTGATTTGTATTACAGGCTGAACACCCTCCGCCTGACCCTTCCTTCTCTTGACAAGCGCAGAGAAGACATCCGCCCCCTCGCCATGTCATTTCTTAACCATTACAGCCAGAAATATTCCCTGCCTCTGCCAGCCCTGTCTGAAGACAATTACCGTCTTTTGGAAAACAGGAACTGGCAGGGGAATATTCGCGAACTCAGAAATGTAATGCAGCGGTATGTCATACTTTCACATGAAGGAGAAAATTCAATCCAGCTATGTTTTGACGAGGATATAGCGACGGAAGCGGCACTGGAACCACAGGATGTAACAAGCTTTGGCACACTGGACGAAATTGAGAAAGCCGTGATTCTTAAACGACTGAAGCAGAATCAAGGCAATCGAAGGAAGACCGCCCAGGAGTTAGGCATATCCCGGTCCACTCTATGGAAAAAACTTGATAAAATGGAGTTAGACCAGGAAATTACTTCCTACTAATAATTAATCATGCTGCCCGCTACCAGAATTTTACGTTCATCGTCCGTCATGTCTCCGATTGAGAGCGTAAGCATCCGGCCCTCTGCCGGAATATATGCCTGCAGGCTGGTTGGCTCCAGATACTGCTGTATGATAGTATGAATCATCAAATCCATAGTCCACATTCCTTATGCCATCCTCCATCCCGGCCGTCAATACCTCCGCTACCGCTGTCAACCTGCCTCCTCTGCGGACCGTGGCAGCAATGCTTCGGGCATCCATCAGGGCGGAAGCGCTTAACTGTCCCTGGTCCGGCCTGGAAACTTCCCGACTGTAATAATTTCTGCTCACATAGCGTACTGAAATAGTGTTATTAGATGGTATATCCGTACTGCCAAAGCAGGGACCACAAATACAGGAATGGATGGTTATTCTGGTGCGAATCAACTCCCCCAGAACGCCCTGTTTTTCGGCTTCTGAGAGTACGGCCTGACTTGCCGTATAGACTCTCAGAGGCACACCCACCCACTACAGCCTGCTGCACTGTAAACCGATGAATTTGTATCTTGTCCCTGAGCGTAAGCGTAAGACCACCGCTACGTACAGCAGCATCCTTCTCTACAGACTCCAAGACATCTTCCAGAAAAGATTCATTCCCGCACAGACTGTGAATTGTAAATACATTGCTGGGATGGAACGGAAGCGCAATCATACTCTCAATCTCTCCCAGGTCGATTTCAATACGGCCATCATATGACGCACCTTTGTCATGTCTTAATTCACAGTAATCCTGAGAGCGTCCATGAACGCTGAACCATTGTTTAACAGACCGGTCCGTTATCCACACGGTGGAAAGACAGGCTACCTCTGTGGTCATGGCGTCAAACCCGAAACGGAAGTCATGCTGAGCTTTTCTATTCCCGGACCCATTATCTCCAGAATCTTATTAACTCAAACTCCTGTTTATACAGTAATCTCCATTCTATATCAACAAAAACAGCTGGTGTTCCATGAATCCGGCTCATGTTATGGCAGTCCTTTGCTTTTTGGTTGCCGTGGCATTTGTGGTATCCGATTTCAATGGAATGTATTTGTACCGGTCCCCTTACATGGGTAAATCTACCTTCAGTTGAGTAGACTTACATTTCAAGTTCATTGATTCCCATACCCTCTTCCGCCTGATTATTGACTGATGTGATGTTTACATATTCACCTATAATGTTTAATGCATCTTCATAACTATTGCAGCCCCCATTTGTAATCTGTTCAACCATTTGCTTAGCTAATCCATCCTGCCCCTGTTCCTTAAGTGTCCGGGACACAACAGCCATTAAATCAAAGATATTGCCATTAGCCAAGATAAGGGGACAATCCGGTCTTTGTACTGAATCCGAAAAACCGCCCAATTGATTCTCGACATAATCTGACAGCCATGTACTGCCAAACTGCGTACGTGTCCGTATTCGCCATATAGCAAGTCTTCCTACATCTATGCACACACCATCAAAAGTAAATAGTAAATTTGTAAGTCCTTCGTGTTCAAAGACTAATACCTCATGAAACTTTGAATCACCTATTAGGATACCTTCTTCTTTTAATAATCCATTAATCCCCTCTACCCATTCCTGCAACTCTCCTCCACAGCCTTGAAGGACCAGCCCTTCTGTGTGCTTCATCGTCTTTAATTTGTTAGTATCCACTTTCAGCATTTATTTTCTCCCTTCATTATTATTTGCGACAATAAAAACATCCTTATCCACATCAACAATCTGACAGATACAATCATTAAAATCCCTATTTTCAGATTCCTAAACCGTAATTATTCTTTATGTTGATTTACAGCTATTGTTTTAAAATTGTTGGTTATAACCCTGATAACCAACAAAGTAATATAAATTGCATTCTATCCCATTATCTATCCCCATCCGTTCAATCGTAAGTGATTCATAGCCGGTACCCGTCAAAAAAAACCGCCCAAACGGACGGTGTTGTGGACAAATATAGTCAAGATTCCGATTTCAGCTTCTTCTGGCAGCAACCAGGCAGTTTTTCTGACCACGGGAGGAGTTCATCCAAATACGAAGGCTCCTCGAACTCTCCGTGCTTGGGCAGTTCCTCCAACAGATATTTGAAATACTCGTATGGCTTCAGGTTATTCGCTTTGGCAGTTTCAGCAATGCTGTAGGCAATGGCACTGCTTTTTGCTCCGCCAATCGTATCAATCAGATACCAATTCTTCCTGCCCAGAGTAAAGGGGCGAATACTTTGCTCCGCAGCATTGTTTGTCATCGGGACAGCACCATCTGTAAGAAATACCCGCAGAAACGATTCCTGATTGATGCAGTAGCTGATTGCCCTGCCAGTCTTCATTTTTGGCGCTACGTGACCCTGCTCGTATTTCAGATACGCAAAGAATGCGTCAACCAATGGGGCAACATTTCTTTTTCGCTGTTCCAGACGCTCTTCGGGAGGCATATCCACATAACCCTGCTCATACCGGAACATTGTCTGTATAATCTGGAGCGCTTTATAGCAGATGGACTCCTGAACGGACCGTTTTTCCTTACCGGCAGACTTCACGACATCGGCAAAGTCCCTTCTGGCATGTGACCAGCATCCGGCAATCGTAAGGTCTTTCCGTTCCCTCGCGATTGAATGGTATACCTCATATCCGTCCGTCACGCAGATGCCACTGAAGTCCTTTAGAAACTGCCTCGGATAATCCGCTTTGCGTCCTTTCTGGTATTCATAAAGGACAAAAGGATGTGCTTCCAGTGATCCGGTACGGTACACCCACATATAACTCTTAGATTCGGCAGGTCGCCCATCCTTGCGTACTTCAACCGGTGTTTCGTCTGCGTGGAGGACATGATAGTCATTGAGTTTTTCCCTGAGACGGTCATAAATCCTCTTCAGGTAACGGTCTGAACAGACATTCACCCATCGGCACATGGTCGGTTCCGGAAGAAAAACGTCACAGCGCCCGAACTCCTTTACCAGCCGCTGAATTGGCTGTGCATTGACATACTTAACGTTGTAGATACCTGCGGCGAGGGATGGCGTCACGATGCTGTTTCGCAGAAGATTAGCGGGACGCTCACCACGCACGAACGTCTTGCCGTCCGTGCTCACATAGACCTCTACATGATGCTCGATTACCTCAAAGGAGGCCGGATGGAAAGCCAGTCTCTTATAAACTTCATCAGGGAGCTGCTTATAGTTCCCATCTGGGAACGCTCTCTGGAGTTGTGCTTCGCAGACGGGATGGCTGACTGTGCTTATGGGCATATCTTTTAGTTCTTCCCCGCGCTTGCCAATCACCTTTTTCCCACGTTTATAAGCCTTCGGGTGGATTTCTTCGAAGGTAGGTTCCGGGATATCCGGATTCAGATCAACCGTCATCTCGGTTTCGTTAAACATGAAACCAAGCTGGAAGTAACCTTCCGCTTCCGTCAGGCCCTTTTCGGAAGAGCGGCCAAACCGATGCTGGCGCAGATTGATGACCTCCTCCGTAAGGATATCAATACTCTGGCTGAGCTTCTCCACGGAGTCCTGAAGTCCCAGATACATCTTAATCAATGTTTGTTTGTCAAGGTTTGATAGTTCTTGTTCGTCCAGTCTTACCGCCATCGTCCAAAACTCCCCCTTCCTGAATTTCACTCAGGAAAGTATACCAGAATCGCACGGGAAAAGCCACTGAATAATTGAAAACAGTTCCAACTTAGAATACTTGCGTGCAGTCGACCTTTTTTACGGCCGAACGTTCCAGGATTGTCATGCCATCAAGAAGCCGCTGGAATTCAGCCTGACTGATCTGTACAGCTTCCTGTTGAGTGCGGGGCCACCGGAGACGGCCGGCTTCTATGCGCTTGTAAACAAGGCAGAATCCATCGCCTTCCCAGACCAGCCCTTTGAATCGGTCTGATCTGGTCCCGCAAAAAAGGAAGAGGACATTTTTCTGAAAAGGGTTAAGATTGAACTGTTCCTTTACAAGAGCGGCCAGGCCATCGATTCCCTTGCGCAAATCACTTTTACCCGCATAGAGATAAATTGCTTCGAAACCATTCATCTTAGACAACATCGGTCATCACCGCCTTAAGAAAAGCGAGGATATTGTCTGGCGCATCACCGCTGACTTCAATGACGGTATCCGCACGACGGATTCGGAGAGCAACACCGGAAGAAGGGTCCGTAGGGCAGAAGGGAACCCGCATGAATCCACCGGTATTTTCCGTGGACGTCTGGCCTGCCGCAGCCAGCGCTGTATTGCGGAGCTGCCTGAGGCGATAGTAATACTGTGACTCACTGACATTGTTTGCTGCGCACCATTCTTTGATGGATAGGCCGCTGGCATTACGTTCTTGGACCATGGCTTTCCAACTAGCCATACGTACTTCGACGACCTTGTTCATAGAGAGTAGCCTCCTTTGGGTTACTTGAAAAACTTCTAAAAGTTTTCAAAGTTTTTCATCAAGTAGATTCTTCTAGGAGCCTATTATCTCACAGACTGGTGCTCTAATCGTAAGCGCCGAAATATTGGGCGTGTTGTAAATAAGCTCCAATTCCTCCATAATGGTAATCAAGTAGTATTTCACTATACTTTCATTTTGGAGGACGATCATGGCCAGATACAATCCCCGCCGTTCTCAGCAAGAATGGCTCCAGCTTATTACTGAATGCCGCCAGAGCGGTATGGCTGATAATGCCTGGTGTGAGCGGCACAATATCCCGCTAAGCAGCTTTTATAATGCGGTTACCAGACTCAGGAAGAAAGCCTGTGCTATTCCAGATTCAGCTGCACGATCTGACAACCTGCATACCCTGGACTTTACTTCACACCAGGATGTGGTCAGGATTGGCATAGACCCGGCTCCGGTTCCAGAAGAAGCCGGGGCACATATGACTGCAGCAGATCCTGACACTGCGCATACGATTGAACTTATGATGGGTGACATTCGGATAAAAATCAGTAATTCAGTTAATCCAGGTCTGCTTACAATGATATTCCAGATGTTGAAGGCGCAGTCATGCTAGCCGACATCTCTGGTGTGGACGCGGTCTATATCGTCTGCGGCAGAACTGATATGCGTAAGTCAATCGATGGACTCTGCACGATCATACAGGAACAGTTCTCTATGGATATCGACCATGCACTCTTCCTCTTCTGCGGCCGCAGATGCGACCGTATCAAAGCTATTCTGAAGGAACCGGACGGCATCGTCCTGATTTACAAGCGGCTGACTGTGCAGGGACGCTATCGCTGGCCAAGGGACAAGTCTGAGGTGCGGAACCTTACATGGAAGGAATTCGACTGGCTGATGTCGGGCATTGATATTGACCAGCCAAAGGCAATCCGCCCATCATGAAAACCGTCTTACAAGATATGGAAAGCGGTACTGTGGCTATTGAAAACCACATGTTTTCGGCAGTGAAGATACTGTTAAAATCCCTTGTTTGGTGCTATACTTAGAGCATCAAAAACAGGGAGAAACGCGATGGCAGGAAGTGCACGGGACATTCAGATGCGTGAGCTGAAGGACACGATATCAGAACTGAATAAGCTGATTAAAACGCTGCAGCAGACGATTGAAGCTGCTAATGCGCGTGAGGCCGCCCTGTGCCAGGAACGGGATAACCTAAAGGAACAGATGGACTATCTGACAAAGCGCCTCTTCGGTGCATCCAGTGAAAAGGGCAAATGCGATATTCCTGGGCAGCTGAATCTGTTTAATGAAGCAGAAACAGCAGAAGATCCAGTGGCCGCGCTCTCAGAAGAAGCGCTTCCCTCCTGGGAAGAACCAGAAGCAAAGCCCCGAAAGAAGCGCGCTGCCAACGAGGAACGCTTAAAGGGCCTGCCAGTTGAGCAGGTATTTCTTGACGTACCAGAAGAGGAGCGTATCTGCGGTGTCTGCGGCACCCTAATGGAAACAATCGGAACGGAATTCGTACGCCGGGAACTGAAGTTCATTCCTGCAAAGGTAAAGGTCATTGAGTATTACAGCGTGAATTATGGCTGCCCGAAATGCCGCAAGGAGGCTGTCCTCCCTCAGATCAAAAAGGGGAAGGGTGGCCGGGCGCATAGGATCCATGGGATGGCGAGTACATCTACCGTGGCATGGATTATGTACCAGAAATATTTCAACGGCATGCCCTTGTACCGGCAGGAACGGGATTGGAAACAGTGCGGTGCAAACATCAGCAGAACAACCTTCGCCAACTGGATTATCGCGAATGCACAGGATTTTTTCACTCCCATGTATGCCTACTTCCGAAAGAAACTGCTTGCACGGTCATTTGCGATGGCGGACGAAACGCCAGTCCAGGTGCTGCACGAACCAGGGCGGCGCGCGCAGACACAGTCCTATATGTGGCTGTTCCGCAGTGGTGAAGATGAGGGTCCGCCAATCATCCTTTATAAATACGCTCCAACGCGCGCTGGAGACAATGCCGTGGAATTCCTGGAAGGGTACAGTGGATACCTGATGTGTGACGGGTACAGCGGCTATAATAAAGTGCCGGATGCAAAGCGGACCGCATGCTGGGCGCACATACGCCGATACCTGATTGATGCGATTCCAAAGGGAAAGCAGCTTGATTATACCCAGCCATCGGTTCAGGGAGTCATGTATGTCAACCGTCTCTTTGAAATGGAAGATAAAATCCGGAAGAAACATGCCGGGGACTATGAAGCCATCCGAAAGGCAAGACTCGAAAAAGAGAAGCCTGTTATAGATGGATTTTTGTCGTGGCTGGAGCAGCAGAAACCGACACGCGGCTCCCGGCTGGACAAAGCGATTACCTATATCCGGAACAGAGAACCGTATCTGTCCAGATATCTGGAGGATGGAAGATGCAGCTTTTCGAACAATCTAAGTGAGAATGCAATCCGCCCATTTGTTGTAGGACGTAAGGGATGGCTGTTCAGTGACACCCCGGCAGGAGCCGAAACGAGTGCGGTCATCTATACGATGGTAGAGAACGCGAAGGCAAATGGAGTAAATGTCTACCAATACCTAAAACTATTACTGGAGAAGCAGCCGAATAACCGAATGTCCGGTGAGGAATTGGAACGCTTTGCACCGTGGAATCCAGAGGTGAAAGCCCTTCTGGATTCTCGGGTTACCGATGAACCTGAAAATGGCTGAATTCTATGTGGAATATCAAGGTGCTTCGTCTACTATGTGGAGTCGGGGTACTTTTTGATTTGGAAGAGTAAAAACTACTACCTACCATAAGAACTACCGTCCGAAATTTAGACGCTTACCTCTAATCAGCCTACTCATTATGAATCACTTACGTTCAATCTTCAATGAACGTGGATAAAACAGCTTCCAGAAAATAGAAAATCCCCTGGTTCACTACCCAAACCAGGGGATGTCATCTATACTTATGCCGTTTTTTTCTTAAATTCACAGCCAAAAATCAACCCGATTTCACCAGATTTTCGTCCGCAAACCACAACATATTGTGTTTATATGTGCATTTTACTTCAAAAGCCACAAGTGTCATCTATATAACAACTTAGGCCTCATCAATCGCCTTCCCAATATCATGCCTCATATACTTATTCCCAAATTCCACCCACTCCGCAGCCCTATAAGCATTCTCCCTGGCTTCCTTCAGTGTATTACCTTTTGCCGTAACCCCCAGCACCCTTCCGCCGTTGGTCACTACATTCCCGTCCTTATCGAACTTGCTTCCGGCATGGAATACATAATACCCGTCCTGACCGTCAAACCGGTCCAGGCCGTCTATCTTATATCCCTTTTCATAATGCTCCGGGTATCCGTCCGATGCCAGAACCACGCATACGGCTGCATTGTCCTCAAACTCCAGCTCTATCTGGTCCAGGGTTCCGTCCACGCAGGCTTCAAACACATCCACAATGTCATTCTTCATCCTTGGCAGAACTACCTGAGTCTCCGGATCTCCGAACCTGGCATTGTACTCCAGCACCTTGGGGCCGTTTTCCGTCAGCATCAGGCCAAAGAAGATAATTCCTTTGAACTCCCTGCCCTCTGCCTTCATGGCGTCCACGGTTGGCTGGTACACATACTTTCTGCAGAATGCATCCACCTCGTCCGTATAGAATGGGCTGGGTGAAAATGTTCCCATCCCCCCTGTATTCAGTCCCTGATCCCCGTCCTTGGCTCTCTTGTGGTCCTGGGCCGAGGTCATGATTTTGATAGTGTGGCCATCCACAAAGGAGAGCACGGAAACCTCCCGCCCTGTCATGAACTCCTCAATCACAATCCTGTCACCCGCGGAGCCAAACTGTTTATCCAGCATCAGGGTCTTAACGCCTTCCTTTGCCTCCTCCCTGGTGTTGCAGATAAGCACGCCCTTTCCCAGCGCCAGGCCGTCCGCTTTCAGCACGATAGGCATGGGAGCTGTCTCCAGGTATGCAAGGGCTTCTTCCGGGGAATCAAATGTCTCATAAGCGGCAGAAGGAATGTTGTACTTCTTCATCAAATCCTTGGAAAATGCCTTGGAAGCTTCCAGTATGGCAGCGTTTTTCCCGGGGCCGAACACGCGGATGCCTGCATCTTCAAATGCATCCACTGCGCCGGCCGCCAACGGGTCATCCGGTCCTACCACCACCAAATCAATGGCCTGCTCTCCGGCAAATGCGACCAGCTTCTCAAAGTCCATGACGCCGATGTCAACGCATTCAGCCACCTTGGCAATACCCGCGTTGCCGGGAGCGCAGTAAAGCTTCTCCACCTTCGGGCTCTGGGATATCTTCCATGCGATTGCATGCTCACGTCCGCCGCCTCCTACTATCAATACTTTCATGACGTACCTCCTTATAATGAAAACATGGCACATATGGTGCGCGCTACTGTCAAAGAGATGCTACTGCCCATTTGCAATCATGTTGATTGCCCTGGGAAGGATTACCCACTCTGCCTGCTCCATGACCCTTCTCTGCAGAATCTCAGGGGTATCCCCCTCCTCCACCTCCACTGCCTTTTGGAGGATAATGGGGCCGGTATCCATACCTCCGTCCACATAGTGGACCGTTGCCCCTGTCACCTTCACGCCGCGAGCCAGGGCCGCCTCGTGGACCTTAAGCCCATAGTAACCCACACCGCAGAAAGAGGGAATCAGAGATGGATGGATATTGATGATGCGTCCCTTATACTTCTCAGTCATGGCCGCCGGAATCATCACCAGGAATCCGGCCAGTACAATCAAATCCAAATCATATTCATCTATTTTGGCGAGAAATGCCTGGTTGAACGCATCCCTGGCCGGAAACTGTTTTGGAGAAATGCAGACAGCCCGGATCCCATGCTTTCTGGCTCTCTCCAGAGCATAGGCCCCCGGATTATTACTGATGACAACGGATATCTCTGCATTGGTAATATCACCATGATCCACGGCGTCCAAAATAGCCTGGAGATTGGTTCCGCCGCCGGATACCAGTACGCCTACTCTTAGCATAAGGACACACCCTTCTCTCCTTCTTCAATGGAGCCCACTGCATAAGGAGCTTCGCCTGCTGCCCTCATGGCTTCCATGGCTTTCTCCACATCAGCAGGGTTAACGGCAACTATCATACCCAATCCCATATTATAGGTATTATACATCATCCGCTCTTCAATCTGCCCTTTATCAGCCAGCAGCCTGAATACAGGAGGAACGGGGTAGCTGTCCTTCCTGATGACAGCCTTCACGCCGTCTTTTAACATGCGCGGAATATTCTCATAGAAGCCGCCGCCAGTGATATGGCTGCATGCCTTTACGGTAACGCCTGCTTCCTTTACATTTCTCAGAGCCTTCACATAAATCTTGGTGGGGGCGAGCAATGCCTCGCCCAGAGTGGTCCCCAGCTCATCATAATATGTGTTCAGGCCTTCCTTTGTCAGCTCCTTCTCAAATACCTTGCGCACCAGCGAAAAGCCATTGCTGTGTACACCGGAAGAAGCCATTCCAATCAGGACATCCCCCGCACACAGGTTCTCACCTGTAATCAGGTCCTTCTTATCTACAATACCCACAGAGAATCCTGCCAGGTCGTACTCATCCTCCGGATAAAAGCCCGGCATCTCTGCTGTCTCTCCGCCAATCAGGGCAGAACCGGACTGCCTGCATCCCTCAGCCACACCCTTTACAATCGTGGCAATTTTCTCCGGAACATTCTTGCCGCAGGCAATATAATCCAGGAAGAACAGAGGCTCACCACCAGCGCAGGCCACGTCGTTGACACACATAGCCACACAGTCGATTCCCACTGTGTCATGCTTATCCATCAGAAATGCCAGTTTCAGCTTGGTTCCCACGCCGTCAGTACCGGACAGCAGAGTAGGCTCCTCCATCCCCTTGAACGCGGACATGGAAAATGCTCCTGAAAATCCACCCAAACCGCCTAATACCTCAGAGCGCATGGTTCCCTTTACATATTCCTTCATCAGTTCCACCGATTTATAGCCTGCCTCAATATCAACTCCGGCCTTCTTGTAATCCATCATGGTTTTTATCCTCTCTTATCTGATATTTCCTTTGCCAATTTCCTTTAATCCGCCCTATTTCATCTGTGCAAGATATTCCTTGTAGCCCACCTGCTCCAGCTTTCCGGCCTTTTTCACCACATCGTTCTTCAGGCTTTCAGAATACTCTTTCAGCTTTGCCAGCAGCTCTGCATCGGAGACGGCCAGTATCTTTGCCGCCAGGATTCCGGCATTGGCGCCGCCGTTGATGGCCACTGTTGCCACCGGGATACCGCTTGGCATCTGCACGATGGAATACAGTGAATCCACACCGCCCAGGTCAGATGTCTTCATAGGAATTCCAATGACCGGCATAGGGAAAATAGCCGCGCACATACCGGGAAGATGTGCAGCCTTGCCCGCGCCTGCGATGATTACCTTAAAGCCCTTATCCTCTGCTGACTTTGCCCAGTCAAAGAATACATCAGGCTCTCTGTGCGCGGAAATAATTGTCATCTCGTAATCAATGCCCAGCTTGTCCAGAATCTCAGCCGCCTTTGCCATAATAGGCATATCAGAGTCGCTTCCCATTACAATTCCTACTTTTGCCATTATTCATTCTCCTTTTCTAAAGCTCATTATCCATGTAGATAATTATTATTAGTTTATCTTATAAGTATCTTTATATAGCTCAATTATACTTATAATCATAATACTAGGAAATGCTTATGCCGTCAATACAAAACTTGAAAAAAAGTACTTGAAAAGGTCTCCCGCATTTTTGAATGTTTTTTATAATGTATTCTCCTGAAACCCACTGACTCCTGTAGCCGCCAGCCTCTCTGCCGGTTCTGTCCCGGGTCTATAAACAAAATGTGCAAAGGAATGCGGGTATGGAGCTCATGAAGGTCCACCGTACATTCCCTTGCAAAATCCTTTGTCCATTCTCACCTCCACAGTACCATACGGCCTTCCGTACGCGCCATAGGCCCCGCCTCCCAATACAGCCAGGCACAGGCAGGCACAGGCAGGCAGCTACAGCCAGCTCCGCAATGGGAAGTCTGCGGCTCTGCGGCGTCCCTCCTTCCTGATATAGTCTAAATTGTTTCTCTTTTACCTAGTATAACAGAAAAAATCACTTGTTCTATCCGTAAATTGGATTGTCCAAGTGATTTAAACATTCTGTTATTTTCAAACATGCTCTAACCCGCTTACTCAGTCAGACGCCTCGTCCAAAGCCTCATTCAGCTCCTCTGTCCCATCCAGCACGAACCTGCCCTGACGGATGATATCAATACCGCTTCCGTCTGCCCTCACAGCCTTTATATCCCCTAATTCCGAATAAGGAATGGTGATATCCGTGTGGCAGCTGAAATACGCCTTGGACATATCCGTCTTTCTGAGAAGGGATATTTCATTATCCCTGGCAATGACCTCCCGGCCGTCAGGGTTATACATGGGCGAATCCTCAGCAAAGCTGTAGCAAGTATCGCCTACTGCAAAATGAGGCCCCATCTTCTCGGCAATAAGGATAGGCAGCTTGTCGCCAATGGAAAACCTTCTGGCCATGGCGTAGGCCGTAGTGTTGGTACCGATGGCGAACTCGCCCAAAGGCAGCCAGTCATGATTCCGCATAATGACCTGCTTTACAAGAGCCTGGCCCTGTCTGCGGGCCTCTCCGGCGGTTCCGGCAGTCTCACCATTTCCGGCGTTTCCGACGCTCCCGGCAGCCCCAGCGGCCTCACCATTTCCGGCCTCCCCGGTGCTCCCATCCTCCTCAAAATTCCCACAGGAATACTCCGTCACCTTACCGTCCTTAAACACCATGCGCAGATTCCTGAACTGATAATCCTCCACATAAACATTCTTTACGTGCAGCAGTCCTTCTGTCCCCTTCAAAATAGGGGATGTAAAAACCTCTCCCAACGGAATGTTCACATCGGACACACAGTTCTCAAAATTGGTCTCCTTTTCCCTGTCTTTTAAGGGGTGGAGGGATACCTTCATGTATGTCTCATTGCCGCCGCGGCCCGTTATGAGCACATGGCTGGCCTCATCCAGCGCACGGATGATACGCTGCTGTATTTTCTGGTACTTCTCATAATCCAGTGTATTGATTCGGATGGTTTCCCTGAAAACCTCCTCAAACTCCGGCCCAATCTCAGGTTTGGGAAAGGCAATAATGGTGAAGCTGGTCTCGTCTCCCGGCATATACTGGTTCGCAATCCGCCTGGATTCATTGGCATAAGCCAGAGTCAGCGCCTCCTGATGGGCGTTGAGGGCCAGAGCCGTCTTTTTATTTACAGGCGTGAAGCCTTCCTCACCAAATGTCTCCACCAGGGCAGGGCCCGCGCACCAGGCGGCTTCCTTCCTGCGGGTCTCATAGGCAGACCGCAGGACGGCCAGCTTCCTCTCCTTAAAAGCATTGCCCATATAAAGGGCGCTGTCATAACGATGGTCATAATCATACTGCTTGTTGGGGGATGTGCCGTAATATCCTCTGCGTCCATTGGCCCTGCGGTTCACGGACTCCACCGCCGCCCTGTAACAGATGGGTTCAAGTCCCATCTCCCGAAAGTACTCCACCGCCCTGCGAATCATGCGTTCAAATCCCAGCTGGAATTCCACCACAACGGTCCGTTTCTTCTTCAGGTCCCTGCCCATGACCTGGAAACCCTTCCTAAATCCTTCCGTATAAGTGGACGCCATCTGATCAATGGTCTCCTGGGGAAGGCTGTTCATGAAAGAGGCAAGCTTTATCTCTGTCTCCGAAACATATTCCCCGTAGGCATAGAGATACCTCAGGTCAGTCAAATCCTGCTCCATCACAATGTCTGTCCCAAAGGAAAGGGCCGGGTCCAGTCCCTCACGAA
>OASY01000814.1_pt1 | contig 17657 bp, 17 predicted proteins | sample 1501231 | NCBI WGS metagenome assembly OASY01 (sample SAMEA2579917, study PRJEB22360) | human gut metagenome | biome: human gut; feature: human-associated habitat; material: faeces | place: Denmark | collected 2008/2010 | reverse complement strand
TGAAGGCATTGAACCTGCCGGTCGAAACCATCTGCCAGGTGACAGGATTGTCCGCCGGAGAGATAGAGAGCCTGTAGACTCCGGCTTTTCCATTTTATTTCGCGTTCCTCCTTATCCATTCCGTCGGCGGCACATAGTCGCCGATTTTTGTCATGCTCCTGTTGTGTCCGAAGTATACATTGCCCGTCTCGCCGTTGCGGTGTTTGGCGATGATGGCTATCCCCAGCCCCTCTGTCGGATATCCGCTCTGCTTGTCCGTTGCCAGGTGTGCCAGTGCCGGGCGATAGAGCAGAACCACCAGGTCGGAATCCTGCTCGATGGCGCCGCTCTCACGCAGATCCGCCAATTCCAGGCGTCCGTACGCCCTGTTTTCGGAGCCGCGGTTGAGTTGGCTCAGCAAGATGACCGGTATGTGCAGTTCCTTGGCCAGCAGCTTGGCTTTACGGCTGGCCTGTGCCACCTCTTGTTCCCGGTTCCGGTTGTTCTGTTCGGTGCGCATGTCGCACAGTTGCAGATAGTCGATGATGATAAAGTCGCACTTGCCTTTGCTTTGCAGCAACCGTGCGCTCGAGCGTACCCGGTCCATGCTCATATCCGGGTTGTCGTCTACGCAGATGGGCAGTCTTGCCAGTTCTCCTGCGGTCTGCCGGGCTTGCAGCCATGTTTCCTGCGACACTTTTCCGCTTTGCCAGAGGTGCGGGTCCACCTCTCCTGCCGACAGGAGCCATCGGTCACCCAACCGTTCGCCCTGCATCTCGAGGCTGTACACCACCGTATGATGTCCTGCCGCTGCTGCGGCTTTAGCCAGATGGAGCGCGAAGGCGGTTTTTCCCACTGCCGGCCGGGCGGCGATGGTGATCAGGTCATTGTTTTGCCATCCGCCCGTCATCTTGTCCAGTTCGGTCAGTCCGGTAGGGATGCCGGTCACTCCGTCCTTGTTTTTCCGCATTCGCCCTTCCGCTTCCACCAAGGTGGCCTGCATCAGAGTGTCCATGTCCCGTAGTTGCCGGTTGTGTCCGCAGGCTCCTTCAAGCCTGTCCAGCAGGTTGTGAGCATCCACCAGCGTGTCTGTCAGGTCGATGGTTTCATCGCCGGAGAGGGTCAGCAGCTTGCTGAATCCCACGATCATTTCTCTTCGGATGTACTTCTGGTGCACGATGCGCGCATGATATTCCAGATGTGCCGAACTTGCCACCCGGCTGCTCAGTTGGGTGATGTAGAACGGCCCTCCGGCATCGTCCAGCTTTCCGCGCTTGCGCAGTTCTTCGGTGGCGGTGAGGATGTCGATGTTCGTACCGGCGTGAAACATCGCCTGCAGTGCGGCATAAATCAGTTGATGACGGGTGACATAAAACATTTCCGGTTTCAGCAGTTCGTCAACCAGTGCCATGCCTTCTTTTTCGATCAGGCAGGCTCCGAGGATGGTTTCCTCGAGTTCGGGTGCTTGGGGTTGTAGCATAATGATTTGGATTTGTGGTGGGTTTAAAACTCATATTCATTCAGGAACGCTTTATCCGCCAGATACGTGGCCGCCTGTTTGCAGAAGCGTATATCTTTTTGGTGGGCATAATATTCCTCGATGTTTTCCAAGGCCAGTTTCTTCTCCGTTGCCGTCAGTTTTTTCCATTCTTTCCGGGCACGGGCTATGTTTATCTTGTCCTTTTGGGTGATGCGGTGGTAGAGGTCCCAGAAGTCGTCGAAACCCTCCGTGGCATGGTTGCTCCGGGTGGCGGCCGCCTTTTTCTGTCCGGTCCAGAGGTCATAGTCTATCACCCGTAGCAGGGTGATTCCGGCGGAGTTCTCCACGGCCTCCATGATTCCGGATTTAAACAGGGTTTCGAAGAAGTGGCGGGTGCGATAGCGGCTCCATCCCAGCACCTTTTCCCAGTGGCTGTAGGTGTATACCGTCTCTCCCCGTCGGCAGATCATCCGGTTGCCTTGCACACAGATCTCCGTATCCGAATAGTTGACCAGCGCCAATACGCGTATCCACGCTTCCAGATAGCCCTCTGTGCCCAATCCGGCTTTGAGGAAATCTTCGATCAGGGATTTGGGGATCAGGATATATCCTTTTTTCAGAATTGTTTCAGTCGATGCGTTCATAGTATTTCATTTTACAGGTTATCGAGTGTACCGCTCTTTTCCGAACGGTGTGACAAAGCTAAGCACGGACAGCCGGTGATGCAAGAAAGTGATGCAGAGTGCCGCATTACGGCGCAAAAAGTCACAGGGTCCTCTGCAGGGCAGCGCACGCTCTGCGGGGGTGAAACCGAGCCTCGTCCGGGCCTTTCCGGAACCTCTGTTTCCATCATCCGGAGCCTCTAAACCACCAACACGGACACCAACATGCTTTAGTACTCCTAATGCGCTGTTGCTCAGCTTTCTGTGCGGATGAATTTAGAGGCCGCCAACATGCAGACCTGCACATAAATAAATAATAAACAAAAGATATATAAAATATATCAGTCGAATTTGCGGTCGGCGAACAGTTTTTGAACCCGATCCGCGGGGTGCTCGCGCAGCCACTTGTACACCGTGTCGGGCATTCCCCAGTGACGGATCACGATACAGATCTGGCGCGGCGTCAACAGTGTGTTGGGACGCTTGTATCCCGCTTCCAGCAGTTCGGCGTACAGGTTCGGATAGCGTTCTATCTCGTCGCGCATCCGTTTGCCTGCCGAGCGGGGATAAACACAGGTTGTGAAATATGCCATCGCCACGTCCGACAGCAGGCAGCTCCCGTTCAGCAGCCAGTCAAAATTTAATTCTTTCATAATTGTTGCTTTTATTTACGTGACAAAATTACATCTCTCTTGTGTGAAGTGAAAAACTTTTTTTACTGTCACGGCGTTGCTTTTCAAGTATGACATGCGAAACACAGAAAAAAATAGTATCTTTGTATCCACAGATGGGTCTGTTACTTATCTCCGGAACAATAAAGAATATGAGCGATAAAATCTATCCTATCGGAATACAGAATTTTGAGAAAATCCGTAAAGAGGGTTTTTTCTATGTAGATAAAACCGCATTGGTTTATCAAATGGTGAAGACGGGGAGTTATTATTTCCTGAGCCGCCCCCGTCGCTTTGGGAAGAGTCTGCTTGTTTCTACTCTCGAGGCCTATTTTCGGGGAAAAAAGGAACTCTTTGAAGGACTGGCGATGGAAAAGCTCGAGAAAGAGTGGATAGAACATCCGATATTGCATCTGGATTTGAATATAGAGAAATATGACTCACCGCAAAGCCTTGAGGATATATTGGAGAAAGCCATTGTGTCATGGGAGAAACTCTATGGAGCTGAACCTTCGGAGCGCTCTTTGTCTCTGCGCTTTGCCGGTGTCATAGAGCGTGCCTGTAAACTGACGGGGCATCGTGTAGTCATTCTGGTGGATGAATATGATAAGCCCATGCTGCAATCCATTGGGGATGAAGAATTGCAAAAAGAGTTTCGCAAGACATTGCAAGCCTTTTATGGAGCTATCAAAACAATGGATGGATACATCCGGTTCGCTTTTCTGACCGGTGTCACCAAGTTTGGTAAAGTGAGTGTGTTCAGTGCTTTGAACAATCTGATCGATTTGTCGATGGACGAACGTTACGTGGCATTGTGCGGCATCACCGAGGAGGAAATACGGACCAATCTGGATCAAGAGTTGTACGAACTTGCCGACAGGCAGAGGATGGGTTATGAAGAGGTGTGCCGTGAATTGAAGGCATGCTATGACGGGTACCATTTTGTGGAAGATTCGATCGGCATTTACAATCCTTTCAGCCTGCTGAATACGTTCTATAAAATGAAATTTGGAAATTATTGGTTTGAAACGGGTACTCCTACCTATCTGGTAGAACTCTTGCAGATACATCACTATGATCTTCATAAAATGGCGCATGTGGAAACCGATGCGGATGTATTGAACAGCATCGACTCTTCCTCTACCGATCCTATTCCCGTAATTTATCAGAGCGGTTACCTCACCATCAAGGGGTATGACCGTGAATTCGGGATTTACCGTTTGGGATTCCCGAATCGCGAAGTGGAGGAGGGGTTCATGAAGTTTCTGCTTCCTTATTATGCGGACACCAATAAAGTAGAAGCCCCGTTTGAAATTCAGAAGTTCGTACAAGAGGTTCGTGCCGGGGACTATGATTCTTTTTTCCGCCGTCTGCAGAGTTTCTTTGCGGATACCCCTTACGAAATGATTCGTGATCGGGAACTGCACTATCAGAATGTGCTTTTCATCGTCTTTAAGCTAATGGGATTCTATACGCAAGTGGAATATCATACCGCTGAAGGGCGTGTCGATCTCGTTTTGAAAACAGATAAATTCATTTATGTGATGGAGTTCAAGTTGGATGGCACTGCCGAAGAAGCTCTCCGACAGATCAACGGGAAGCATTATACGCAACCTTTTGCGACTGACGGCCGTAAGCTTTTTAAGATTGGCGTAAATTTCAGTGCCCAAACCCGAAACATCGAAAAGTGGATCGTTGAATCCTGATATTTAGTAACGATTAAAAAATAAAATGAACGATAAGAAGCAACACCTAAGGCGGTGCTTCAGCATCGCTGCGCACGAATATAAGGCTTTTTGCTACAATAACAAGCGATGAACTATATTTCTTAAATGAAAGAGCCGTGAATCAAAAACAATAAATATGGCAACTATTTTGTATTTTAAGAGAATTGTTTTATCTTCGCAGCAACATGCTTACCCCGCTTCCCGTCAGATCAGCGCGCTCAGGGTAAGCTTTTTATTTTTATACTAGTGGCTGTACGTACACAAGTCGCCTACATACTTATATTGAGCATGATTGTGTATCTTTTGGATATAATCAATCCTAACCATTTGTTTGTGACAAGGTTTAAGGATTTATTAAACCGTTACCCTTCAATTGATGTCCGGGCAATGGGATTTCCTGCAAATTGGGAGAATGAAGATATTTGGAAATAGGCAACGCTGTTGCCTGAATTGAACTAAGCCGCTCCGCACTGCTATCCAATTTTCCCTGTCGACAATAAGTTCTTCCCCGCGGTATATACGGCATATCCTTGATTCAATCCTGCCGTGTTCCTTTTGCTATCGCAAAAACAAAAGCAGAAGACAACATAAGCATTGTATCGCTATTGAATTCCGCCTATAAAAAAATAAAATGAAAAAGCCGTGTGAACTAACAATGATAAAACAGAACTACTGTTTGCAAATTCACTTTTTAATATTATATTTGCAATAAATAAGTAGCTATGATAGAAAGGATATTAAAACAGAAGTTATTAGAGATGACAAACAAGTATCCGATTGTCACCCTGACGGGACCTCGGCAGTCGGGTAAATCTACTTTGTTGAAAACATCTTTTCCGGATTATAAATATGTATCTCTCGAAGACCCGGACATGAGGTTGTTTGCAACCGACGATCCCAAAGGATTTCTTGCGACCTATCCTGATAAGACAATCATTGACGAGCTGCAACATGTTCCCTCGCTATTTTCGTATATTCAAACCTACACCGATAATGAGAATCGTGAGGGGATGTATTTATTGGCCGGATCACATAATTTTCTATTAATGGAAAATGTGAATCAGTCATTGGCGGGCCGGACAGCTATACTCAAACTCTTACCTTTCTCTCATCGTGAAATGAAAGAAGGCGGTATTCTTCCCAAAAATGTGGATGAAGAGATATTCAAAGGGGCTTATCCGCGTATTTATGATAAAAATATAGAGCCGGATGATTATTACCCGTTCTATATCCAGACGTATGTTGAACGGGATGTGCGCCTGATGCGAAACATTGGAGATTTGAGCAAGTTTATCCGTTTTTTGAAATTATGTGCCGGACGTATCGGACAACTGCTCAATCTTTCGTCATTGGCTAATGAATGCGGTATATCGGTGACAGCTGCAACGGCTTGGATTTCGATATTAGAAGCGAGTTACATTTGCTATCTGCTAAGGCCGGATTTTAACAACTATGCCAAACGATTAGTAAAAACGCCCAAACTTTATTTCTATGATACAGGGTTGGCCTGCTCCTTATTAGAGATACAAAATGCGGAACAGATCTCGACGCATTTTTTGCGTGGCGGTCTGTTTGAAAATCTGGTTATTAATGAATTTATCAAGGAGGCATATAATAAAGGTGCGGAACCTAATTTGACTTTCTGGCGGGACAGCACCGGAAACGAAATAGATTTACTACGTACCGAGGGTGGTAAACAATACGCTTACGAAATAAAATCGGGGGCGACCTATTCGCCGGACTTTTTCAAGGGTATCTCCAAATGGGCTAAGTTATCAGGGGCTACGCCCGACCAATGCTTTGCCATCTACAATGGGGACAGGGAAATGAAAACGTCTTTGGGTGAAGTTCTCTCTTGGAAAAACAGCAAGCGATGAACAATATTTCTTAAATGAAAAAGCAGTATCTTCGCACCAACAATTTCCGCCACGCCTCTTTACAATGCGTACCAGGGCGGAACTTATTTTTTTATATACCTATGGTAGCATATACTAAGCAACCCATAAGCATTGCCCACTATGTAGGTTGACTGATGAAGCTTACCCACCTCTTTCCCTTTTAAAATACCCCAGTACCGTGCAAGGCGACAACTTGTGGCGGTCGCGGTAGCGTGACTCGAACTCGTAGCGGGTGCAGAGCCAGCGGCAGAAGCAGCGGTAAGTGATGCGCAGGTTCAGGCGCCGTTGCAGGTCTTCGTAAAACAGGGCGATCCGGGTGAAGAAGTCGCTTACCTGCTTTCGGGCGATTTTCCGTTTCCGGGGGGCTTGTGCAGAGGCGGCCTGTTCCTCCCGTTCTATCAGGTATCGCAGCACACGGATGTCTTTTTCTATCTTATCTTCTTGTTCGTGCAGTCTTTGTTGTTTCTGTTCCTTTTTTCTTAATGACTCTTTCAGGTCCTGGATGCTCTTTTTCATCTTACTTTGAGGTTTGTATGGGATGGCTGGATGCCAATGTTTGTTAAAACGACGTTAGGATCGGCAAAGATATACAAAAAGTGTACAGCATATCGTCCCAAGGATTGTTCCGTAAAGTCTCTTTAGATGTGTTTTGTAAAGATATAGGTTCGGTTATCCGGCTTTCTGTACAATTTATATTTAAGGGGATATTGTAAATTAAAAACAATGAATAAGATGAATGAAACATTAACAGTATTTATGATTTCGGAGATTGAAAGGTTCCGTGAAGAGGGCCGTGAGTCCGCCCGGCGCATTTACCACAACATGCTGCGTTTGCTCAGGGAGAGCGCGGGAAAGGAGGAGATCGGATTTGAAGAGGTGACCCCGGCATTTCTGGGGAATTACGAATTTCTGCTGCTTGGCCGGGGGCTTAGCTGGAACACGGTGTCTACTTACATGCGTGCCCTGCGTGCGGGCTACAACCGGGGGATGAAGGGGCGTCCGGGATATGTGACCGGGCTTTTCGACAAGGTATACACCGGCACGCGCTCCGACGTGAAGCGTGCCGTGGATGCCCGCACGGTGGGGCGTATGATCCGCATGTCGGGGTGTCCGGATGAATCGGCCTCGGCGAAGGCTGTGGACTGGTTTGTGCTGATGTTTATGCTGCGGGGCATCCCGTTTGTCGATCTGGCACACCTGCGCAGGAGCAATCTTGACAAGGGGGTGCTGACCTACTGCCGGCATAAGACGGGGCAGGAGGTCAGCATTACCGTGCCCCGTGAGGCGATGGACATCATCAACCGGAGGATGGCGGAGAACGATCATCCGAGCTACCTGCTGCCTATCCTGGGACAACCCCGTACCGGGAAACGTCGGCAGGAGAAGGTGCTGACTCCTTATCAGGAATATCAATGTGAACTGCGCAACCTGAACCGCCGGCTGGAACGGGTGTCGGTGGATTTGAGATTGGGCGGCAGGCTCAGTTCATACACTGCGCGCCACACGTGGGCCACGATTGCCTTTCATCAGGAGACGCCCGTGGGAGTGATCAGCCGTGGGCTGGGACACTCTTCGGTGAAAGTTACGGAAACTTACCTGAAACCTTTCGGTGATAAGGAAGTAGACCGGACAAACAGGAAGATACTCAACTATGTGCTGAATGCGGTTTGAAGGTAGAATGTATTGAAGGTATTATGCTTATAATCAGTAGGGTAGGTGGTCTGTTACTTTGTAGGTAACGGCATCGCTTTATTGCTGCAAAATTGGACATTATTTTTCACACAAACAAATAAAAAGGCAAGTTTTTCAATAAAAAGATAATTAATTTTAAAAAAGATGCATGCTTAGCATTAGTTTTCCCTATTTTCTCTTAAAAAAGCAATAAGAAGGGTTGTCCACGTTGGTGTAATTTAACGTGGATGAACATTTTATTGCCATCATCGGATGCCTTTTATTGTTTAAATCTAATTATTCGGTTTAGAACGCTGTCTGTTTCAGATATTTGTTAAATGCCGTTACCTACAAAGTAACGGTCTTCACAAACAAAACAAAAAGTTATGCTTACAATTTTAACCCAGGAGGCTATCAGGGTGCTTCGTTACATCTATTACCGTGATGCCGGCATATCTTGTCCTCCTGATTCTTCCGATTGCGCTTTCCGGAATGTTTCTGTCCTCCTTCCCCTGTTGGAGCGTGGAGGGCTGATTCGCTGTATATGCCCGGAATCTCCCGATAGTCCCGTTTCTTATGAACTGTGCAAGCCTTTGGGCTCCATCGACCTGCTGTCCTTGTTGCTGATCCTGCACGAGGGGGGGTGTCCGGTTTCTCCGGATGTAGACGAGCAGCGTGTCTATGGCCGTTATGGGTCGGTGGCCTCCCGTATGGGGGTTGTCAACCAGATGATGCGCAGCATATTCAGTGAAATCCATTTGACAGAACTTTGTTTGTAAACCGTTTTTTAGAGATTGCCGCCATGAACAGAATTTTACTGCTGCTCGGATATATCCTTTTGCTCTCCGCACCGGTCTGCGGTCGGGGTGTCGGCACACGTGCGGTTTCGGACTGCGATTCGTTGCACACGTTCCGTTTTGTACAGGGGCGTGACGTTCTGTATGCCGACTATCAAGGCAACAATCACGAGCTGAAACGCCTGTTTGCCGCCGTCTCTTCTTTCCGTGGCCCTATCGCCGACGGGAAGATGCGTATCTATGTAGACGGTCATTGCACTTCGGGCGGGAGCGTACACGACAATCTTTGGCTGGCCTATGTGCGTAGCAGCCGTGTGAAGTCCGAACTGATCACCCGCAAGGGCATGAAAGAGGAGTATTTCGTGACTCACAACCATGCCGTTTGCTATCCCGGCGAAGAGCGCGACGTGGTGATTGTCTGCCTGCGCGAGCCTGCGGGTGCGGATACTTTATCCGCCGCCCGCCGCAACTATGGCATGTATGCCTCCCGATATCCGCTTTTGCCTCCTGCGGTCCCATCTGCTCCGGACAACCGCCCGTGCCCGCCCCCCATTCTTTTTGTACCGGTCGGTCCGGCCGGTCATCCCGGTACGGTTGCGGGGTCGGGAGCAGAAAACCCGCATCGGATGGTCTTCTCCCTGAAGACGAACCTTGCCGACTGGTCGGGGCTGACGGCGGAAGGCCGCCTGGGAGCTTTCAGGCCCAACCTGGCGCTGGAGCTTCACTTTGCCCGCCGTTGGTCTGTGATGGCCTCTGCGGCGTATTCAGACTGGAAAGGCGGGCGCGATCACCGTTTCTGGGGCGTCTCCGGCTACAGCCTCGAGCCCCGTTTGTGGCTGAAAGGTGACGGGCGTTACCGTTGGTTCTATCTGGGTGTCTACGGTCAGTCGGGCGATTTCGATTACCGTCCCTCGCCCGCAGGCGATACGGACGCCACAGGCAGAAGCCGCACCGGACGTTACCGGCATGCGGGACTCTCCGCAGGCGTGTATGTCCCCCTGTCCCGTCATTGGGGCATCGAGGCGGGAGTGCGCGGGGGATACCTCCATTCGTCCGCCAAGGCTTATGATAACGAACCTCCCCATGCATACTATCACCATCCGGCCTCCTTCGTCCGTTGGGGCCTGACGGGGATCAACCTGGGGCTGGGATATAGGTTTTAGAAATACAATGGGAATATGATACTCAAACTGAAATACATACTGAAAGCTGCCTTTCTTTCCCAGCTTCTCTTCTCGTGTACGGAGCGCTCGCTCGAACCGCGTCCGGAACCGGAGCCGGTTCCCATCCGTCTCTTTACGGGTATCCGTACCCGTGCGACGGTGGACGTTTTCGGCGATACCCCGGTGTGTGTCGCTTACGGTGTACGTACGGGACAGTACGACGGGAGCTGGGACGGCATTGCCACGGACAACGAGATCCGCCTGATGCCCGAACGCTACTATCCGTCGGACGGCTCGGCGCTCTATCTGCGGGGATACTATCCTCCGGCACCGCTGACGGCTGACGGGCGGCTGACTTACCGCCTGACGGGAGAAGAAGACCTGATGCTGACGGGCGAACAGAACGGATCGCTTTCCGCTCCTTTCGGGGAGTCCGACAGCCAATCGCTCCTGTATCGGCACTTGCTGACGCAACTGATCTTTACACTCACGGTAGAGGCCGAAGATACCGGGGCGCTCCGCGTGCGGTCGCTCCATCTGAACGGACTGACGGACGAGGTGACCCTCTCCCTGGCCGAAGAGTCGCTCTTGCCGGGTGAGCGCACGGTGAGCGTGCCCGTTTATGAAGCGGGCGAAGAGGCGGAGGGCCTTCCGTTTGACGGCAACAAGCTGACGCTGCCGGGCTATGTGCTGGTGCAGCCTTCCGCTACGCTGACCATCGACCTGGTGCTTTCGGTAGACGATGACCGGACACACGACCGCGAATACCGTGCCCTTCCCGTACGGTTCGAAGGCGGGGAGGGGGAAGGCGGAACGGCTTATACCGTCCGGGTGGAACTTCCCGATCCCGTCATTCCCGATCCGGTGGAGATTGTAGCTGTCGCTACGGTCGGACAGTGGCAGGAGGGTGACTCTGGCAGTGGGGAACTGGTGGACAATCGGTCTGCCGAAACAGAACAATAAACATATTTATTAACTATAAAACTTTTAGAAAACAATGAAAACGAAACTAAGTGTGGCGGCTATGGCCCTTTTGCTGGCAAGCTGCTCAAGCAATGACAATGACCTTTTGCCCGAGAATCCGGTGAACGCGACTCCTATCCAAGTGTCGCAAAGCGTGCAGGGCATGGTGAAGACCCGTGCGGCGGTGGGCGTAGGCAGTGATGTGACGGCTACGGTGCTGGTGGCTGACGGTAGCAGTAACAATGCTGACGCCGCTGATTGGGTTAATTTTTCTCCGGTGCTTGCCAATGAAGTGAAGGAAGACGGCGGACAGAACAAACTGACAACCCGTGCCACGGTTTCCACCGCCTCTTTCAAGGCGGGTTCTAAGGCCACGGTGTCACTCAACCCGATTCTTTATTACCATACGACTGCCGGCACGAAGTCTTGGCTGGCGGCTGTGGCTCCTGCGGGAACGGTTAGCGGTACGACGGTGACGATTCCCCAAACAGACGGGGAGCAGGACGTGATGCTCGCCGACGCAGCGGCGGCCGGTAGCAGCAGTTCTGCAAGTGAACCTGAACTTACGTTCAAACACCTGACGACCCAGCTCAACTTTGAGATGAAGGTCACCGCTCAAAATGGTGGCGAATGGACCGATAAAACCATCAGCTTAAAGAAAATCAGAGTGCAGAAAGCGCAGGTGCCTGTAGAGGTCAACGTAGCTCCGACTTCGGGTGAGGCCGGTGTGAGCAAGTGGACGGATGCCGCTATGATGAATGTGGGCGGTATTTCCAGTGTGGCGCTGGGCGCAGACGCCGTGCGGGTAGGTAATCCGTTGATGATCCAGGCTTCGGGCCAAGTCGTGATCGATGCGGTGATCTCTGTGGGAGGCACTGATATCACTTTCAATAATGTGACAATCAAAAAGCAGGATAATAAAACAGACCTGTCTACCGAGGCCGGTAGGTCACACCTGATCACCCTGAACGTGACCGAGCCTCTGACTCCGGCGGATGCTACGAAGATGACCGTAACCGCCACTGTAACCGACTGGGTAGCGGGTGATGCCGGCCATGCCGATCTGAACTGATTCACATAAAATGTCTGCCATGATCATGAAACGCCATATTTCGCTTTTTGTCTTTTTCTGCCTGCCGGGAGTTTTCCTGGCAGGTTGCTCCGACGCGGACCGTTCCTCGCTGATGGGTGAGGAGGAGGTTCCGGTGGAGCTTTCCGCTCTGGAGGGCGATGTATCGTCGAGGGCGGCGGTCTCGGCAGGCAGCAAGCCTCAGGCGGAGTTTGAGGCCGCCATGGTATTTTCCCGAACCGGGGGAGACTACACCACTCCGGTGGTTGCCGCCGAAGAGGGTGTCTGGAAAGGAACTGTCGGGACCAACGGTGAAGTCAGTTGGAGCAATGCCGGTAAGGCAGCGCCCATTTATCCCCGTTGGGGAGCTTGGCTCTATCTGGTAAGCTACGCCCCCTATGCCGAGCCGGATAAGGCCGCTTCGGGCAGTGGAACGGGCACTTATGCCGGTACGGTTTCCTTTGTACTCACAGGGCAGACCGATCTGCTTTACGCTTCTCAGATACAGGGAAACCGCTGGGCGGACGGGCACTTTCTTTCACTGGTGTTCGACCATCAATTGACGCAACTCTCTTTTCAAGCGAAGAAGACGCTTCAAAACGGGGTGTCGGTATGGGTGAAGAGTATCACGGTGAAGGAGGCGAAACCGCTTGCTTCGTTGAAGCTGGCTACGGGAGAGGTGACGTTCTCCACCACAACCGAACATCCCCAGGGACTGACGGTGGATCTTACGCAGAACGGAACCAACGGAGCCGGGCAAGGAACGGAAGTGACCGGCCAGACTCCGGTATCTGTGGGGCAACTTTTACTCCCTCCATTGGAAGCCGGCGGAAGCAACGGCAATGGAAGCGGAAGCAGCGCATATACGCTGAAAGTAGAAACATCAATAGGTACATTCGATAATGTGTCGCTTACGTTCGGTGATTCCAACGCAAGCGGGAAAAATCCGTTGCAGGCGGGCATGTCACATGTAGTGACGCTGAACATCGGCGACCATGAACTGGGAATCACTTCGGTAACGGTGCAGGCGTGGGCTCCGGTGACTGTTGACGGCAGTCTGGATGCGGATTAGATACATGAATTTAAAAAAAGATAAAACGAACATGATGATTAACCAAACGAAATATCATTGGCTTATGGCCCTTCCGGCATTGCTGTTGGCTGTCGGATGCAGTGAAAGCATCTTGCCCGAAGGACAGGATACCGGGGTGGCGGAATTGCAGGTGTCGCCACAGGTGGTGTTGACACGCGGCGCGATAGATGCTGCGGATGCATCGGCTGTAGGGAAGGCATTAGGAAGCATCGCGGTGTATGCCAACAGCAAAACGACGAATAAGACAACGAATAACTATGGGTTGTACACTTACAACTCTTCGGCATGGGGCAACAGCGCGACCGATAAAATCTATCTTTCGGCGGAAGAGGCTACGATCTATGCGCATTATCCGGCGTATCAACCGGGTAATAATGGTGAATTTCAGAGTGGTAGTACTGCGCTGAAGGCCACTGGTTCAAGTGGTGAATACACGGAAAGTTCCACGATCAATATCTCTGTATTTCCGGGGTCTACCGGAAGTGTTAACGCCAAGATCGACTTTCAATCCACTGACAATTCGGACAGTCAAACCAGTACAAAAGATAAGATTCTCGCAGCCTCCGGAGAGGTGGACTATATGTATGCCGATCAGGGAAGTACCGGAGTGAAAGCCAGCTATAAAAACGGTGATACGAATAAAACCGGACAGGTGACGCTCGCCATGAAGCATGCCCTTGCGATGGTCAGCTTCCGGGTATATGCGGATCATACCTATAAAAATACCGGTGCATTTTCCAAACTGGTATTAGCCAATAAAAGTGGAGATACTAAAAATGTACTAAATAATGGGGGTACCACCCCTGCCATGAAAATTAAGGATGGTACGATCACTCTAGGTAGCTCTCCGGCGGCAGTGACCTATACACGTGATATAGCAAACTATACGTTGTCCAAAGCAGCGGCTGACACGGATCAGGCCAGAACCACCGCTAAAAATAACGCCAAGAAAGCCAGTATCCTCGTCCTGCCTGAAAACACGGCCGATAAGTCGACCGTGGAAGCTACGCTGACGATTGACAACCAGGATTATAAAGTCGCCCTGCCTGGTAGCAACAGTGCATGGGAGGCCGGAAAGAATTACCTGTACACCGTCAAGCTCAGTGGCTCCGAACTCGTCATTTCGAGTGTGACCGTGACACAATGGACAACGGTTGCGTCAAGCACTGACCTGGATATAAAGTGATAGAAGAAAAACTCAACAAGATAATAGATGAAGAACGTATTCATTCTTTTGCTCCTTGGGACCGCATCCCTGTTTTGCATAGCCTGTTCCGGTGAGAACTCCGTTCTCACCGACGGCGATGCCGTCCTCTTGCAGCCCGGTGTTCATGCCGGTGCCACGCTCGCCTCCACCCGTAGCATGATCAACGATGTTGGTACGGGTGCAGGCCAGATCAGCACCATTGGCATCTACCTCGCCGCTGCGGACGGCAGTCTCTATCCGGGCAGCAACGCCGGGGGAGCGACCTTCACGAAAGCGGCCTCCGGTACGAAGTGGACGAGCAATCCTTCTACCTACGTCAGCCTCGCGCAAGCGACGGTCTATGCCTGGGCACCCGCCGCGACAGCCTTGAAGAGCGATGGCGGCAGTGGTAGCGGAGGCAACAGTGGTAGCGGCAGCGGTGGCAGTAGCAGTACTGTCTTGCCTGCTCTCCCCGTCAGCGTGCCTGCCGGGCAAAACTTCGACGGAGGAAATACCTACGACTGTTCTACCACCGATTATCTTTACGGTTCCGGCAGCGCTACCGTAGGTTCGGCTACGGCGGTTAACCCCCAACAGCCCCCTCCCGGACGGGCCACCAGCCTGTCTCCTTCGCCGACCCTCTATCTGCAACACGCCTTGTCGCAAGTCGTGTTCCGTATTCAGAACGCGAACGACCGCACCCCGGATCCGACATACGATTATGTAAGGCAGATTAAGCTTACGGCAGCGGGCGGCGCTACTCCTTTCTACTGCACGACTGCTTCCGGATCCGGATCGGCCGGCACGATGTCCTTGAAGGATGGCGCTTTGTCCGGACTGGACGCGGTGGGTGAAATCTCTTTTACCCCATCGGCCCGTCCGCAACAGGTCGGCACCTCGGGCCCCGTTACAGTGGCCTACGGGCTGGTGGCTCCGAAGACCGGGGCGGCCTCGGGCACGCAGGTGACGTTGACGCTGACACTGGGTGAACAAAGCTCGGACGTTACCGAACGGGATCTTACCCTCTCGACCGATGCCTTCAACCCGGCATGGCAGAAAGGATACCGCTACGTCTATACCTTGACGCTCGGCAAACGGGGAATCAGCCTGCAACCTGTCGATATAAAAGGGTGGACGGAAGTTTCCGGGGGGAGTAATGACGTAGATCCCGGCTGGCAATGAAACAAATGATTCAGAACAACAAATGATTCAGAATGACAAATGATTCAGAATGACAAATGACAAATGATTCAGAATGAATGATTCAGTATGAAAACAGATAGATTATACCAAACGGTTTTAGGCTGCCTGCTGCTTACCGCAGGCTGTTCGGACAATGCGCTGACCCCTTCGTTGCCCGAAGGGACTCCGCTTACGGTGTCCGCCGCGATCTGCGCTTCCGGTGAAGGCCGGGAGTCTGAGACCCGGGCGGCCGTGGCAGCCGGGACCCGTGCCGTGGCAGCCGACAACGGTTACGACCGCAGCACCTTTGCCGCAGGTGACAAAATCCGTATCATCCGCTCGCGGAACGGCTCGTCATCCACTCCGGTGGACTACACCTTGAACGCCGCTTCTTCCGGCAGCAGTACGGGCGAGTGGAAACCTTCGGTGACGGGTACGGAGCTGCTCGTTGAGTCCGGAGCCACCTACCAGGCGAGTTACCCTATCGAATACTCGGGTATCCGTGCCGACCAGCGAAAGGCGGACGGTGAGGACTACCGCCTGAGCAATCTGCTGGAGACCCCTGAGAAGGTGACGATCGGCCGTGACGGAACCCTCTCCTTTACAGGCGAAAGCGCCTTTGTGCACAAAGGCGTGAAGCTGACCCTGAAATTTTCGGGAAAGCATACACTGTCCAAGGATTTTACGAGTATGACCGTAACCGGGAAGGGGCTTTACTCCGGAGGAGCAAGCAAGGATGAAACCGTCTACCTGTATCACCCCGGCGGTACAGGCGATGCGAAATATACCTGGCATGGCATTATCGCCCCGCTTGATTCCCAGAAGTCGATACAGGTATCGGTGACGGATGCTAACGGAGTGGTCTATGACGTCACCCTCACTTGCGCAAGGGCGGCGAACAGCCACTACACCTATACGCTCACCCTGAAAAATAATGTGCTGGTTCCCACCGGTCAGGAGATCAAAGAGTGGCAAAGCGGGGATTCGCATACAGGAACCTTAAGTTGATGTAACTTAGTTTGATGTAATATTAGTTGATGTAATATTAGTTTGATGTAACCCCATGAAAAAGAAAAAGAATAGAATCCTATCGGTATCCGGGGCGGCTCTCTGCCTGTTCTTCCCGGTTCTGCTGGCCGCCTGCTCGCAAGAGGATGCTTTGCCCCGTCCGTTGGAAGTATCGGCGGAGGTGGGGAGTCCCGCTACCCGTGCGGCGGCAGACTCGCATGCCGATGATTATGATAAAAGAGAATTTGTAGCGAATGATACCATCCGGATTACGGACGGCACGAAAACTGCCGACTACCAACGGATGGTCACCGGCACAACCGGCACCTGGCAACCCGCAAGCGGACAAACAGCGCTTACCACCACCGGTAGTGAAACGTTTACGGCTTCGTATCCTACGGCGTTTACCCGGATTCTAACCGATCAGCGCACAGCCACCAATTTCTGGAAAAGCAACCGGCTGACGGCTACAGGAGTACTCGATGGCAATAAGGCTACGTTCTCGTTCGCTCCGGAAGCGGCGAAGGTGACCCTGGTGGTGAAGTATGGAAATAGTGATAGTGACAAGAAGCTTCCCGGCACGGCAAGCCTGGAGGGTACGGGGATTGCCACCGATGCTGCCTCTACATCGGAGACGATCAATGCCTATAGCGCCTCGGCAGCGGGAACTTCCGCTCTGCAGCATACGTATGTGGCCATCGTCAAGCCCGGTTCCCGAACGTTTACGATCAAGGTGAAGGCCGGCGACAGCGGCGAAACGGAGAAGAAGTACACCGATAAGGCGGCCCATACCTTGAAGGCCGGATACAACTACCAGTATAACTTTACGTCCACCAATGAATTGATCCTGAACGGTATCACCGTAGAACGATTCGTAGAGACAATGGAGACAGACGCGGGAAACGCCACTTAATGAAGAACAGATACGAAAACAGATATGAACCTACAAAAATACAATCGAATGAAGAAGCCGGCGAATCGCCTCTACATGGCGCTTGCCCTCGGAGCGGGGATATGCCTGACGGCTTCATGCGCCTCGGACGACGGATTCGCCGCCGATGAAGGCTCTTCTGCCACTTCATTATAATGTTCCATACATTTGGAACCT
>OASY01000806.1_pt1 | contig 17832 bp, 16 predicted proteins | sample 1501231 | NCBI WGS metagenome assembly OASY01 (sample SAMEA2579917, study PRJEB22360) | human gut metagenome | biome: human gut; feature: human-associated habitat; material: faeces | place: Denmark | collected 2008/2010 | reverse complement strand
GTCTTTGATGAAACTATTTTTGTTTCATCGATGACATTGTACCAGCAAGCAATGTCTTTGTATATACAAAGACCCTTGCCTTGCAAGCGCTTGTTGGGCGCAGCCCAAACCCGTTGTTCTGCCTCGTGCCGATGCAGGCTTCGCATTTTTGCAAAATGCTCTTTCAGCACTCCGCAGGAGCGCGCAGCCATCACAGTTCCGTGATGTTCGCAGGGATTGAGATTGCATCCCAACAAGCAGAACACGCACGGCAAATTTGCAATGCCGTGCGTGTTCTGGCCTTTGTGCGCACAAAGGCACTGCTTGCAGATGCAACTTAGCTCACCAGATTTATTTCATCATCTTCCGGATTTTTTCCAGAAGCCTCTGATCAGCCGGGAGCCACTGTACGAAATCCAGCTCGTCTTTTGTCAACCAGCATGCGGCTTCGGCTTCCTTCAGGATAAGCTCGCCTGAAACAACGGTGCACCAGAAACAGTCCATGGAAAGATGGAATGTCGGATAGTCGTATTCGATGGTTCCAATCTTATCATGTACCGCAATTTCGGTGTCCAGTTCTTCCTCAATCTCTCGTTTCAGCGCCTGCTGTGGAGTCTCGCCCGGCTCAATTTTTCCGCCCGGAAATTCCCACCGCCCCTTGTAGTCGCCGTAGCCGCGGGCGGTGGCATAAATTTTGTGTTTGGTCTGGATGGAGTCGCAGATGACGGCCGCGACAACGCGAATCATTTTCATGAAAATCTCCTGAATTATTTTTCATAATAGAGTGGACAACCCAGCTTTTTCAACGTGGATTCGATTGCGCCTGTAGAACGTTTTAGGATGATAGAAATTCGGTTGACACTATTTCCCTGCTGGTGGAGCCGCAACAATTCACGTTCTTCTTTTTGTGACCATGCTGTTCCAGCGCGAGAATAACGCTCTGCCTTTTTGTTTCGAGGAAGAGACTTCAGATATTCAGCGGTAGATTCAATAGAGCAATGTTCCAATACAATCTTTAATGCTTCTTGAATTTCTTCCTGAGCACAACTATCATTTTCAGACAGAATCCAACCGGTTAAAGGATCAATACCTTTTGCAAGAGTTTCAATTATGGTGCGAGCCAGCATATCGTCCATAGTATGTTACCCCACGATCAGTTTGTTGGTCTTTTTGAGGAACCGTGCCGGAATGGGTCGGTCGAGCTTCCATGTGATGTTCATCGGGCGAGAACCTTCGTGCCGGACATAGTTCACAGTGCCAAGATAGGTGTAAGCGGCGGCACCGCCGAAGCGGGAATCCGCTTTGAACTCCCGGACAAACAACAGAACACGGCTTCCCTTTTCCCGGTGATGGATGTACCGTTGTCCGGTGGCGGAGTTCTCGGCTGTTGTGCTCTGGCTCTGCCAATGGAACAGGTTCTCGTTGATGGAGTAATCGTTGTACATGGTGGTGGGCGAGTAATCCTTGTCAGCCTTGTTCAAGGTCACAAAGAACACATCCAGCTGCTTCTCCGGCAGCCACTTCACACCTTCACGGACGGTAGATGGCTTCAGGAAATCCAGCGCAACCAACAGCTGGTCGCGGATGTAGGTGCAGTGCAGGTCGAGCGGGCAGTCAAAGCCCACGTCCACCGGTTCATCAATAAAATCAATGTGGTCATACTGGTATTGCAGAAGGGTCTGCAATTCGCCCAGCAGGACCGGGCTGTCCGAAAGTGCATACAAGTTATCAAGCACTTCCTCGCTGTTCCAATCCTCTGCTGCTTTGCCCCAGACGGTAACATAGAACATTTGCAGCATCCGCTGTTCCACAGGCGGCAGATCTGCAAAATCCGTGTTGTCCAGCTTTGGCAGAAGGTCCAGCAGAAAACGAATCCAGCGGCGGGAATCCACAACCGCAAAGCGTGCAAAGGCTTTGGTCAGGGTCTCTTCGAGTGGCTCTGCAAAATCAGAAGATATGCCCGCCAAAAATTGCAGCCGGGAAAAACAAAGAGGTTTATCCTTGACTTTTTTACTGTAGATTGCCCGCGGGTCGAGGTGGTAGTAATCGAGAAAGTTTCCGAGGGTCAGCGGCAGGTCGGTGTCCTCTGTGAAGGATGCTGCCCGTGCTACAAGGCCGGAGGTACGGTCGTAGGAGGTGCTGATGTTGTCCAGCACATATTTCGCCGCGATCTTTTCCAGCTGGATATAGCAGCCCTTGGGCGCAGAGACAAAGCCCTCTTTGATCTCCCGGCTGACGCTGTGGGTGGTGTTGGAGAGCAGGGCGGCAAACTTTTCCTCGAAATTATACTTCTTGTTCGCCTGCCCGATAAAGTCCAACACGGTCAGACATTCCTTGTTTTCGGCCAAACGCAGGCCACGGCCCAGCTGCTGCAAAAACACAGTCAGAGACTCGGTGGGGCGCAGGAACAGCACCGTGTTCACCTCGGGGATATCCACGCCCTCGTTGTAAATGTCCACAACAAAGAGGAATCGGAGCTCCCCGGAAACCAGCCGCTGTTTGGCGGCATTGCGCTCCTCGTCAGAAGAATCCCCGGTCAGTGCCATGGACGGGATGCCGTGGGTGTTGAAATAATTTGCCATGAACCGGGCGTGCTCGATGGAAACGCAGAACCCAAGACCCTTCACTTCATCGATATCGGTGACATATTTTAGGATGGAGTTCACCACAAGGTCGGCACGGCGCTGTGCCACCATGCCGCTGAAGGTATACAGGTTGGACAGTTCGGCCTTGTCATAACCGCCGGTGCGCCATTTCAGGCTGCTCAAGTCGGCTGTGTCGGTCACGCCAAAATATTGGAATGGACATAGCAGCTTCCGGTCGATGGCTTCCGGCAGGCGAATCTCGGCGGCAATGCGCCCACCGAAATAATCCAGAATGCTCTTGCCGTCCATACGCTCCGGGGTAGCGGTCAGACCCAGCAAAATCTGCGGCCGGTAATACTCCAACAGCTTCTGATAAGTTGGCGCCGCGGCATGGTGGAACTCGTCCACCACGATGTAATCATAAAAATCAGCCCCGGTTTTGGCCGTGAAATCCTGTGAGTTGAAGGTCTGGATGGAGATGAACAGGTGGTCGATGCTGTCCGCCTTGTAATTGCCGACCAACAGCTCGCCGAAATTGGCATCCTTTAGAACAGCCCGGAAGGTGTACAGACTCTGTTTCAGGATCTCTTCCCGATGTGCCACGAACAGCAGGCGGCAGGGCTGGCTGGGATGCTGTTTGCAGAACCGTTTGTAGTCCAGTGCAGAGATCACGGTTTTGCCGGTGCCGGTGGCGGCCACCACTAGATTGCGATTGTGCCCACGCACGGCGCGCTCCGCTTCCAGCTTGTCCAGAATTTCCTGCTGGTAAGAATACGGCAGAATATCCAGCGTGTAAATGCCGCTGTGGTCGGTCTCGCTGTACTTTTCGGCTTTTAGGGCACGGGCAAGGCGCTCCCGTTGGCCTTCGTCGTAGTATTCAAACTCGCCGGCGTTCCAGTAGCTTTCAAAGGTGGCGGCGATCTTGTCAATGGTCTCCGGCAGGTCTTTCTTCGTCACTTTCACATTCCATTCCAGCCCGCTGGAAATGGCCGCATTGGACAGGTTGGATGAGCCGACATAGGCCGTTGTAAAGCCGGTGTCCCGGTAGAACACATAGGTCTTGGCGTGGAGCCGGGTACGCTTAGTGTCATAGCTGATCTTGATTTTCGTGTTGGGCAGTTGGCGCAGCTCCTCGATGGCCTTTACATCGGTGGCACCCATGTAGGAAGTGGTGATGATGCGCAGTTCGCCGCCGTTCTGGGTGAACTGCCGCAGCTCGTCCATGAGAAGGCGCAGACCGCTCCACTTGATGAAGGACACCAGCATGTCGATGCGGTCGGCGGACACGATTTCCTTTTTCAGCTCGGTGTACATCTGCGGTTCATGGATGGCACCGGTAAACAGGGAGCTTTGTGCCAGAGACGTTTCCGGTCGCTCAATGTCCTTCGCAGCTTTTCCTGCGGCAAGGCGGGGGTCATTTTTCCGTAAAAGCGCAAGAAGCTGCTCTGCCCGCTGGTCAACGCCCAGTGCGGCAAAGTCAGCTTCCTGCGTGGTGTTCTGGATGGTGGTCACGATCTGGTTTGCCAGCTGGATCTGCGCATCGATTCCGCCGCCGTTGTCCTGCACGTTCTCAAGACCCTTCTGCACCACGTCGGTCAGGTACTGTGCCAGCACCTTGGCAGCCTCTGCCGTGTCGATGGGCGCAGTGGACTTGCGGGCTTCCGGAACTTCCGAAAGCTCACTCTCCAGAGCGTTGTTGATGACCTGTTCGTACAGTCCGGGGTGAAGCATGATGACACTTCCTTGCAGTTTTCTTCTATTATAGCGCGGACAAAAGCCCTATTCAATGCTCACAATACGGATGAGACATTGCTTAACCACTCAAAAAGCACAATAAACAGGCAGGCTGCTGACATATTTCTGTACTAATCTCTGGAAAGAAGTCAGAGAGGTGCAGCTGTGGTCTCTGCTGTGTAGATGGCGGCAAGGACTACTTGCGGCGTGTCATCAGGACCACCGAAGGCGGCAAATATGAGGACTACTGCGAAGAGCTTTCAGAGTGGGTGGAAGTTCCTGACCCGGACGATGATGACTGAACTCAAATGAACAAGACCCACAGATTGGGATGAGCATCCAATCTGTGGGTCTTGTTGTATCCATTTGCTGATACTTATTGATACCAATTGGTATCAATATACTGACAACCAACAAAAAGTCAAGTAAATAGGGCTGCTTTAGCCCTTACTCAATGCGGATTCCCTTAAAATTGGCCGTATTTTAAGGGAAAGATGGAGCGATTAAGGGATTACTTCAACCGTAGGTACACAGTTGATTTGCCTGCTCCCTCGCGTTTCAACTCGTCGTTTTCAACGAGTTTCCGCAGCGAACCCTCAATGGAACTAAGGCTCAGCGAAGGGCAAAGTTCCCGGATATCCTGCTTGGTAAAGCGCCCGATCTTGTTCTTCGTGGCATTCCGAACAACTTCAATGGCAGGAAGTTTTGTTTCCACAAGGGCAAAGCGTTCTTCAAAATCGCGGTATGCAGAGAGAATGGTTCCCAAAATATATTTGATGAATGGAACAACATCCTCTGTGCCCTCGTACCATCCGGTTTGCGCCTGTGCAAGTGCTGAATAGTAGAGGTCTTTGTTCTTGGCAATCTTGGCTTCCAACGAGATGTATTTTCCAACATAGAAACCATTCTGATACAGCATCAGGGTCGTGAGCAGGCGGCTCATCCGGCCATTGCCATCGTTGAACGGATGAATGCAGAGAAAATCATGGATAAACACAGGGATTGCGATCAATGGCTCTACTTCAAAGTTCCCGATCACACGGTTATATTCTTCGCAGATTCGATCAAGAGCCGCTGGCGTTTCGTAAGGAGCCAATGGGGTGAAAAGAACTTCGCTATGTCCATCGGGATAGGTTGCGCTGATATAATTCTGTACGTTCTTCGTCCGTCCTGCGACGGGGTTGTTCATGTGGCTGTACAAAACCTTATGCAGCTGCAAAATATAATTCTGCGTGATCGGAATCACATCAAAATTTTCATGAATGAGGTTCAGGACATCACGGTAGCCTGCAATCTCTTGTTCATCACGGTTGCGCGGCGTCGTTTTTTCCTCCACAAGCTGCTTGATTCGGGTGCTGGTCGTAACGATTCCCTCGATGGCATTGGAGGCCTCGGTGCTTTGCACCTTTGCAATCTCCACCAGACGTTCCAGCTCTTCAGGACGCTGCTTCAAGTAAAGTTCCTGCTTACCCGCTTCTTTATAGATTGCAGCAATATAGCCGAGAATCTCGGAATCCCATTTTTGCTCTTTGATTTTGGAGTAATTGAATGCTCTCATGCCCTTACCACCCTCTCTTTCCCTTAAAATATACTACATTTTAAGGGAAAAGCAAGACGATTAAGGGATTCTGCTCTGAAAAAGTTGGACATTCGAGAAGAACAAGCATATACGGCAGCAATGTCGCCTTAAAGTGAGGGACCGGTATATTTGGCCATGGTATTGATACTAGTTGGTATCGGCTGACTTCTGATATTCAGCCATGATTCTTCTTGCCCTGCCGCGGGTGGTGTCGTCAAAAGTTTCATCTTCGCTGAAGCGCAGCCAGAAAGGGTCCTCCATCAGGCAGGCATTGGTGCGCTTTACGATTTCCCATGCGCTGTAGTCAGGCAGGCCCATCATCTCCAGAATCTCCTTGCAGTCCATCCGATTCCGGGGAAAGATGCGTTTCTTTGCCCAGACGACTACATCAACCAGCGGCACTTTGCGGCTGTTTCCGATAAAGAGGTTCAAAGGTAGGTTATACTGCGGCACACCCTCATTGGCGCAGAGATACTGTCCATCTTCGCTCAGTTGAGCGATTTCCCGTTCATCTAACATCAGTTTCAGGTAAGCCATATTTATACGCTCCTTAATAATTCTTTCCTCATGTGTGGAATCGCCCCATACCGGCCCTGCAAATAGCCTTTGGCGATGTTCTCGCCTTTCCGCGGGGAGAATTCCGTCAAAGCATAAACATCGGTCTGCATGGTCTTTTCGTTCTTCTCTGCAAACCAGATCTGATCCCGGCGCAGCAGGGTCAGGTCGAGAAGTCCAGTATCATGGGTGGTGAAGATAAGCTGGGCGTGGTTCGTATTGATGGCAGCATCCTGTACCATCTCGATCAGATGTCGGGTCAGAAGCGGGTGCATACTGGATTCGATTTCATCCACGACCAGCACGGTCCCGGATTCCAGAGCGGCCAGCCACATTCCGATGAGGGAGAAGAACCGCTGTGTGCCGACCGATTCCAGCCCCAAAGGAAGCCAGAATCCCTTGGAAGTGCCCTCCCCGGAATCCAGCGTGTGCAGTGCAGAAATGATAGGTTCCTCCTTAGAGCCAGTAATGCGGATGTCCTTGATACCGAGGTCTGCATACAGCATTTCATGCAGGATACGGCTCTTTTCAGAGCCGCCCTGCCGGATGGCAGACAATGTAGCATCCAGCCGCATTTCGGTTCCCATAAAGCCTGTCAGCTTTTCAAAGAACCACAGATACGCTTTTTCGGTCTGCGGACAATTCCACTCGTTCGAGCTGGACAGATAAAGGCGATTTTCGGCAGTTCGTCCAGCAAGCGTGAACTGCTCTTGAATATTCTCGCGGAACTGATAGCCATTGTTTTCTCTTGAAAAAATCAATGCTTCCCGGCCATTCGGCCAGTGATAGAGATATTCGGTCAAAACTTTGGACTTGTCAAACGAGAACCCATAGGCATACTTGATGCCGCCATAAAAATAGATGACTTCAAAGCTGGTCGGCTGTGTGGGCTGGTCGGTGAAAGCAAATGGATCCTGCGGAAGGGACTCGCCTTTCAGCAGCTTGGCATATCGGCCACAGACCATTTCCCGCATGAGCAGGAGGGCATGGAGAACATTACTCTTTCCGGCTGCATTTGCACCGTACAGTGCCAGCACAGGCACAAGCTGTTTCTTCTCGTCCGGCGAAATCAGGCAATCGGACAGACTTTTATCCGTAGATGCTTTCAAGCTGATAATAGCCGTGTCCTTGATGGAGCGGTGGTTAGTGACTGAAAATTGAAGCAGCATCGCGATTCCTCCCAGATGATTTTCTGAATCTAGTGTACTCTATTCTGGGCGGAAAGTCAAATTTTGATTTTGAAATTTGCAAATATTCCGCAAAAAATCAAGAATAAAATCCAAAATATCGGCTTTTGATACTGTTCGGATGCTATCAGGAATCATTCTGCATACACGATCTCCCTCACCACCACTTCTTCCGCCTGCGCTTTCAGCCCGTTCATGTGCGCCACCCAGAGAAGCTGTGCGCGCTCTTTGTCCGGCGCGGGACTTGTCTAACAGAGTGGTCATCGTGCGTTCCAGCCACTTGCAGGCCGTTTTCTGGACATCCTGCAAATGCGGCCAGAGCGTACCGTTCATCAGTATCTTGTTGTACAGCACAGGACGCTGAGTTTTGAGATACGCCAGCTGCATCCGGCCATATTTGCCCAGTGGTTCGGAATCATCGGTCTGCGGCATGGTGAGCAGTGGCAGCTGATAATCCCCGACCTGTGTATAGTGGATCTCGTTGTGGACGGTGTTCGTGTTCTTCATGGGAATTCTCCTTTGCATTTTCAACGCGTTTTGCGGTCTTTGTGGAAAACGGCGTTCACTTCTTCCGGCTCTGTGCGGTCAGCCAGTTGCCCTGCGCCTGATAGTAGTGCTCCATCGTGGTGGGGGCGTTCAGGATGGTGGTGCGCAGATAGGCCATGATATTCTTGATGGGCTGGGTTGTGTTGGACATCACATCGAAGATGTACTCAACGTGCTGGCTGGTCAGCTTGTCCAGCCGCAGCCGGATGGCCTTGGTGGTCTGCGGCTGCTTGCCGACGTACTGGGTCTGTCGTGGACAGCAGTACATCTCCACAATGTTGTCCAACAACTCCTCCAGCTTGTCGGGGTCGTACCGCTGGGCAAGGGTGTCGATCTCCAGCCGCTCCCGGAATTCCTCCCGCACCTGTGCTTCCATCTGGTCAAAATCTGCGGATTCATCCGTCAGCCCTGATAGATTAGTACTTTGTCTTTTAGTATTTTGTTTATTAGTATTTTGTTGCGTTGCCTTTTCCAAATTGGGTTCAGCCAAATTTGGAAAATCCAAAAATGGTGAAGAACAAGGTTTCATGCGGCTTTTCGGACTTTTGGATGCGGACGGGTCCGACGGCTCACCTTCCTTGCCGGGAACGGCAGGAGCGTCCTCGACAGGCGATTCATAGACCTGATAATCGTAGTCGATGATCTGCCCTTTGGCATTGCGGACTTTCTGACGGCGGACGTAGCCGTGTTCTTCCAGTTCCAGAACAGCGGTGCGTACACTGTCCAGACCATCCTTGCAACCAACGGTCAGTCCCTTCAGGCTATAATCCCAATCGTCCGGCAGGGAGAGCATATAGGACAGCAGTCCCTTGGCCTTCAGGGACAGCCTCTTATCCTGCAGGTGGTGGTTGCTCATGACGGTGTAGTTGACATTTTTATTGACGCGGAATGTTGACATGGCGGCTTCCCTTTCAGCCCAATGCGGGCAAGAGAAAACGCAGCATTTCCCGGCTTTCGGGAAACGCTGCGTTCAGACAGGGAAGCCTGCTGTGAGCTGGCACAGCAACGGCAGCACTGCATAATTCTAACGGACATCTAACACAACTACACCTGAAATGCAGCCGTTGACGCCCCGTGTGAAAAAGGCTTTTTCTAACGTCATTTCGCAAAAGCGGCTGATTTTTGCCTGCAAATTGCGGTGTGACGTGCCTTTTTGGAGGTTGCAAAAATGCCCTCAGCTGCCAATGACAGCCGCGAGGGACCAGCTTCATCCAACAATTTTAAAGACTCGAAATGCGATAGGCCGGGAGACCGGTGCCAGGGTTCGACTCCCTGATGCTCCGCCAAATCGAATGGACAGATGGATTTTATTCGTCTGTCCATTCTTTTTTGCCGGAACATCGCCCGTCCCCACCCTGTCTTTGGGGCGCATGGCATCATGCTGACGCATTGCCATAGCCCAGCCCCTCCTGAACCTGCTTCATGGGAACGCCGTTTGCCAGAAGACGGCTGGCGCAGGCGTCGCACAGGATGATAACAGGAACATCAAACTGTTTTGCAATCTGCAACGTCAGATCGACAACCGGACAGCCGTCTGCATCGATCAAAATCGTCATGTTTGTTCCTCCATCGCCCAGCGAAATGCTTTCGCCGTGCGCAGGTCAGCGTCTTTGAAATGCCCGCCGCTGTTCCATTCAAAGGTGCAGTCTGCACCGCGCGCTATAAGCTGACTGTGCAGAGTGCGGATATTATCCCCCACCACAGCCATGACGATGTTTTTTGTGCGCTCTTCCTTGTCGCCAAGGCTCAGATAAATGTGCTGCGTCTGTATCGGGCGCTGTTGTTCAAACTCCATCCAGTCCGGAAACCACACCGAGGGCGAGGCGGCGGCGACACCGTAGAACAGATCAGTCTGGGTGGATGCCCACAATGCAAACAATCCCGCCAGCGAATAGCCGCCCAGAATGATTTTGACCTTTTCCGGGAGATCAAACTGTTGTTTTAGTGACGGAACGACCTGTTCTGTCAGAAAGCACAGGGTGTCCGCAGCCTTACTGCCGAAGCCTTGTTTTCTCCATACAGCAGGGGCTTCCCACGGAGAAAGTGCATCGTTCCAGCTTTCCACCGGGATGGCCGCAAACAGAAAGTGGTGTGCACTCTGTGCAATAGCGGCAACCTCGCCGTCCATGCTTTGCAGCTCGTGTTCGCCGGTCATTTGGAGCAGTAGGTATTCTGCATGGGCTTCGCCGTAAATGTGGCAAGGTCTGTTCCCGATTTGCATTGTCTGTGCAGTCACTGTAGCAGCCTCCTGACAAAATTTTGGTAAGCCCAGTATAGCAACCGAAAAATCATTTTGCAATTCAAAAGGCGTTCATCGTTGGTTTATTGCAGTTTCAGCTTACAACAAAAAATGAGATAGGCAACCCCTTTCGGGGAAGTCTATCTCATTTTTTATTTGGAGCCATTTTGCAGCAGCCCCTTTTTCATTGCATATTTTACTTTCCCGCCAGCAATACCGCCAGCACAGCTTTCTGGACGTGCAGACGGTTCTCAGCTTCGGTGAAGATCTCGTCGGCGTGGGCCTCAAAGACGGCGGTAGAGATCTCCTCGCCGCGGTGAGCGGGCAGGCAGTGGAGCACCATGCAGTCCGGCTTTGCGGCTTTCAGGAGGCCGCTGGTGAGCTGGAAGCCTGCAAAATCCCGCAGGCGGCTCTCGCTCTCGGAGGTGCCGGGGGCGGCGGTATTCCAGACAGCCGTCACCACCACATCGGCGTCCTTGACGCCCTCGGCGGGGTCTTCCAGCAGGCGGAACGCACTGCCGTACTTATGGGCGAACATCAGCACATCTGCCGCCGGGCGGTAACCATGGGGGCAGACGCAGTCCACCTTCATGCCGGAGAGCAGGCCGCCCACGATGAGGCTGTTGGCCATATTGCTGCCGTCGCCGACGAAGCAGAGCTTCTGGCCCGCCAGCGCGCCCCGGCGCTCCCGGATGGTCATGAGGTCCGCCAGCACCTGACAGGGGTGAGCATAGTCCGTCAGGCCATTGATGACGGGGACGCCCGCAAACTCAGCGAACTCTTCCAAATCGCGCTGGCGGTAGGTGCGCCAGACAACGCAGTCATAATAGCGGCCCAGCACCCGGGCGGTATCCTTGAGCGGCTCGCCGCGGCCGGACTGCAGCTCGGTGGCGGCATTCATGTAGTTGCCGAGGCCGCCCAGCTGGTAGACGCCCACCTCGAAGCTGGTGCGGGTACGGGTGGAGTTTTTCGAGAACATCAGCGCGACGCTCTTGCCCTTGAGCAGAGGTCCGGTGCCTCCGGCCTTCTGCTGCGCTTTCAGCTCATCGGCCACATCAAGGATGTGGGCCACCTCGTCAGGGGTGAGGTCGCTCATTTTCAGCAGATGCTTCATGCCTGCTCCTCCGTTTTGCTGGGGTCCATCTCCGCGAGGACGCTGCCCAGAATATCCAGCGCCATCTCCACATCGTGGGCGGTCAGAGTCAGCGGCGGCAGCAGGCGGAGGCGGGTCTTTGCGGTAAGCACCAGCAGGCCCTTTTCGCGGCAGGCGGCCAGCACGTCAGCGGCCTTGATGCCCTCGAGGAACTCGATGCCGACCATCAGGCCGATGCCCGAGAGGCTCTTGACGCGGGGCAGCTTTTCCAGACCGGTGCGCAGCTGGACGGCCCGCTCGTTGACGTTGGCGAGGAAGCTGGCGTCCATCCGGTCCACGACGACATTCGCACCGGCGCAGACCACCGGGTTTCCGCCGAACGTGGAGCCATGGCTGCTGGGTCCCATACCGGCAGCCACTTTCTCATTCATCAGGACAGCGCCAATCGGCAGGCCGCCGCCCAGACCCTTGGCCAGCGTGACGACGTCGGGCTGGAGGTTGTAGTGCTCGCAGCACAGGAAGGTGCCGGTGCGGCCCACGCCGGTCTGCACCTCGTCCACGATGAGGACGAGGTCTTTTTCGTCGCAGAGGGCGCGGACAGCCTGCACATACTCGGGGTCCAGCGCCACAACACCGCCCTCGCCCTGTACCAGTTCCAGCATGACAGCGCAGGTGTGGCGGTCCACCATCTCGGTCAGGGCGTCGATGTCGCCGGCCTTGACGTACTGGAAGCCCTCGTTGAAGGGGCCGAAGTAGTTGTGGAACACACCCTGTCCGGTGGCGGTCAGGGTAGCAATGGTACGGCCATGGAAGCTGTTGACCAGCGTGATGACGTTGTAGCGGTCGGCACCGTATTTGTCGAAGCTGTACTTGCGGGCGGCCTTGATGGCACCCTCGTTGGCCTCTGCGCCCGAGTTGCCGAAGAACACCCGGCTCATGCCGGTGCGCTTGCAGAGCTTTTTGGCCAGCTTGCCGCAGGGGGCGGTATAGTAGAGGTTGGAGGTGTGCTGCAGCTTGTGTGCCTGCCCGGAGACGGCCTCGGCCCAGGTCATATCGCAGTAGCCCAGGCTGTTGACGCCGATGCCGCTGGTAAAGTCGAGATACTTCTGCCCCTCGGGGCCTTCGGCATAGAGGCCGTGGCCCTTCTCGAGGACGATGGGGTTGCGTGCGTAGGTATGCAGGACATACTCGTTGTCCCTCTTGATGACTTTTTCGGAATCCATAATATCTACCTCCTGACGGTGGAGCCACATACTTTCCCTCTTTGCCAAAGGCTCCCCTACAAGGGGAACTGGCGCGAAGCGCCTGAGAGGTCGTACGAAGGAGAGCCTGGCCGTGAGCCGCAGCGGGGCTAAACCTCTCCGTCACGGCTGGCGGCGATCATCGCTGTTGCCTATCGAGGGGAGGCCTTGGCATATCGGAAAGTTTTCTTATCAACTATTATAGAGTACTCCGGCGCATCGCGCAACCCTTATTCATGATGGCTGCGGCGATAGAAGCGGGTACCGGAGCCACGGTCGGAGAACAGCTCCAGCAGGATGGAGTGCGGCACGCGGCCATCAATGATGACAGCCTCGTGGACGCCCTGATAGATCGCATCGGCCATGCCGCCGATCTTGGGAATCATGCCGCCCGCGATGATGCCGGCGGACTTGTAGCCCTCGATCTCGGAGACCTCCACCTCGGGGATGAGGGTGGATTCATCTTCCTTATCCCGCAGCAGGCCCGCAATGTCGGTCATGGAGACGAGCTTTTCGGCCTTGAGCGCAATAGCGATCTGTGCGGCGGCGGTGTCAGCGTTGACGTTATAAGCCTGGCCCAGGTCGTCCATGCCCACCGTTGCAATGACGGGGATATAGCCGCTGTCCAGCAGGCTGGAGATCAGGGTCGGGTCCACGTGGACGATCTCGCCCACATGGCCCAGCTGAGGGTCAAGCTCGGTGCAGCGGAGCATCTGGCCGTCCATGCCGCAGAGGCCGACGCCGCGGCCCCGCAGCTTTGCCACGAGGTCTTTGTTCACCTTACCGGCCAGCACCTGCTGGACGATCTCCATGGCGGCGTCGTCGGTGACGCGCAGGCCGCCCGCAAAGCGGCTCTCGACGCCCACTTTTTTGAGCATCTCATTGATGGCAGGGCCGCCGCCGTGTACCAGGACCACCCGCACGCCCAGCAGGGTCAGGGTGACGAGGTCGTTCATGACCGCGTTTTTCAGCGTCTCGTTGATCATGGCGTTGCCGCCGTATTTGATGACCATGGTCTTGCCGTGGTACTTCTGGATATAAGGGGTCGCCTCCGAGAAAAGGAGGGCCATTTCTTCGTTTTTCATCGCTGTTCTCCTTCTCAGGTGCGGTAGTCGCCGTTGATCTTCACATAGTCATAGGTCAGATCGCAGCCCCATGCTTTTGCGGAAGCATCGCCGGTCCCCATATCCACCTTGACCAGAATATCGTGCTCGGCCAGGACCTTTGCGGCCTCGTCCTCACTGTAGGGGTGGTAGGCGGCGTTCTCGCAGACGTAGACCTCACCGGCGGCGCTGGACAGCCAGACGCAGACCTTATCGATCGAGAAGTCACCGGGGGTGTAGCCGATGGCGCAGAGGATGCGGCCCCAGTTGGCGTCCCGGCCAAAGACAGCGGCCTTGAAGAGGTTGGAGCAGACCACGCTGCGGCTGACGGCGCGGGCCGTCTTGAGGTCGGGGGCGTGGGTGACTTCGCAGGTGATGAGGTGGGTCGCGCCCTCGCCGTCACCGGCGTGCTCAGCGCACATATGCTCGGCGATGGCGGTCAGTGCGGCCACAAAGGCGTCGTAGTCGGCGTTCTCCTCGGTGATCTCCGGGTTGCCCGCGAGGCCGGAGGCCATGATGATCAGGGTATCGTTGGTGGAAGTGTCCAGATCGACGCTCATCTGGTTGTAGGTCCCGGGGACGACGGTCTTGAGGGCCTTTTCCAGCAGGGCGGGGGAGACGGCGGCGTCGGTGGTGTAGAATGCCAGCATGGTGGCCATGTTGGGGGCGATCATGCCGCTGCCCTTGCCGATGGCGCCCACCGTGCAGGTCTTGCCGCCCAGCTCAAACTGGATGGCATATTCCTTCTTGTGGGTGTCGGTGGTCATGATGGCCGTCGCCGCGTCGGCGCTGCCCTGTGCGTCAGCCGCCAGCTTGGCGGCGGCGGCAGGGATGCCACGGGCAAAGGGGTCGATGACCATCGGCTGGCCGATAACGCCGGTAGAAGAGGGCAGGACATCCTTTGCGTCGATGTTCAGCGCCTTGCCCACCAGCTCACAGCATTCCTCCGCCAGTGCCACGCCGTTGGCGGCGCAGGTATTGGCGTTGCCGCTGTTGACCACGATGGCCTGTGCATAGCCGTCCGTCAGGTGGGCACGGTCTACCTTGATGGGTGCGCCGCAGACCTTGTTGGTGGTGTAGACACCGGCGGCGGCGCAGCGGACGTCGGCCTTGATGAGCGCCAGATCGTACTTTTCACTGTGATTTGCCCGGATGCCGCAATGGACACCGGCTGCTGCAAAACCCTTGGGCGCGCAGATGCCGCCCTCGACTTCTTTATACTGCATCTGAAAATCCCCCTATAGCACTACTATAGCATCCTTGCCCTCTCAGGCGCTTACGCGCCAGCTCCCCCAAAGGGGGAGCCAAAAGCCTCTCCCTTCGGGAGCAACAACGACGACCGCCGCCAGTGGCGGAAACAGGGAGTCGCTGTTGGGGCCGCGGCCAGCAAGACGCAAGTGCTTTTCAAAGCACGAAGCGGATGCTGGGTGCCGCAACCCGGGCAGTGGCAGCGCGCCAGCGCTGACGGAGAGGTTACTCTAATCCTTCCGTTTCGTTCATTCCAAGCATCAGATTCATGCACTGGATGGCTGCACCGGAAGAGCCTTTGCCCAGATTGTCGAACAGGGACACCAGCATCATCTGGTCGCCCGCTGCGTTGACGGTCATGTACAGCTCCATCCTGTCGCTGCCGGACAGGGCGTTGGAGTACAGACCATTCTCGGGAAGCGGCTCGTTGAGGGCGTGGACGGAAACGGTCGCGCCCTCCTTGTAATAGTCCGCAATGCCTGCGGCCACCGCCTCGGCGCTGGTGCCAGCCAGCTTGAGGTCCAGCGGAACGAGGACCTGCATCCCGCTGTAATAATCGCACACCACCGGCACAAAGGCAGGGGTGTGGGCGAGGCCGCTGATCTTCTGCATCTCGGGCAGATGCTTATGGGCGAGGCCCAGACCGTAGCTCTTGGGCGCATCCAGCTTGCTGTGAGCCGGACGGTCGGCGCTCTCGTACTCGGCGATCATCTTCTTTCCGCCGCCGGAGTAGCCCGAAATGCCGGTGCAGCTGAACGGATAGTCTGCCGGGGCCAGCCCCAGCTCCACCAGAGGCCGCGCGATGCTGATAAAGCCGCTGGCATAGCAGCCGGGGACCGTCACACGATACGAATTTTTGATCTTCTCTTTCTGGCCCTTCAGCTCCGGGAAGCCGTAGTCCCAGGCCTCGTCGGTGCGGAAGGCCGTGGAGGTATCCAGCACCCTGACGTCCGGGCGGAGCAGAGGCATGACCTCTTTGGAGGCCGCATCGGGCAGGCAGAGGAAGGCGAGGTCGGCGGAATTGATGACCTTCGCCCGCTCGTTCACATCCTTGCGGCCCTCAGACGAGATGCTCAGCAGCTCGATGTCAGGCCGGGCGGCCAGACGGTCGGCAATGCGCAGACCGGTGGTGCCGGAAGAACCGTCGATAAAGACTTTTACGCTCATGCGTTTGCCGCCTCCCATCCGCCGAGCTGGGCGTTTGCCAGCTCGATCTGCTTTTTGACGCTGGCCTCGCTGGGACCGCCGTAGCTGGTGCGGCCCTCGCAGCACTTGATGAGGTCGATGGCGTCGTAGATGTCGTTTTCGAACAGAGCGCTGTAGCCCTTGAACTCATCGAGGGTCAGCTCTTCGAGGGTCTTATCCTTGCTGATGCAGTCGGAGACCATGCAGCCGGTGAGCTTGTAGGCGTCGCGGAAGGGCATCCCCTTCTTGGTCAGATAGTCGGCGCAGTCGGTGGCGTTGATGAAGCCCTTGGCAGCGGCCCGGCGCATATTGGCAGGCAGGGTCTTCATGGTGTCCAGCATCGGGGTCACGGTCTTGAGGCAGAGTTCCAGCGTATCGACGGCGTCGAAGATGGCCTCCTTGTCCTCCTGCATATCCTTGTTGTAGGCGAGAGGGATGCCCTTCATCATGACCAGCAGGGTGTTCAGATCGCCGTAGACGCGGCCCGTCTTGCCGCGGATGAGCTCGGTGACGTCGGGGTTCTTCTTCTGGGGCATGATGGACGAGCCGGTGGTGAAGGCATCGTCCAGCTCGATGAACTTGAACTCCCAGCTGCACCAGAGGATGATCTCTTCGGACAGGCGGGACAGGTGCATCATGCAGATGGAGATGGCGTTTGCCAGCTCGATGCAGAAGTCACGGTCGGACACGCCGTCAAGGCTGTTGGGGCAGGGTGCCGCAAAGCCCAGCTTCTCGGCGGTGAACTGACGATCCAGCGGGTAGGTCGTACCGGCCAGAGCGCCGGAGCCCAGCGGACACTGGGCGTCCATCCGGGCGGTGGCGTCCTCGAAGCGCTGCAGATCGCGCAGCAGCATCCATGCATAGGCCATCAGGGCGTGGCCAAAGGTGATGGGCTGGGCGCGCTGCAGGTGGGTGTAGCCGGGCATGACGGCGGTGGTGTTCTCGGCGGCCTTCCCGCAGATGACCTTGACCAGCTCCACGATGTAAGCCTGCAGGGTGTGGCTGTAGTCCCGCAGAGTCAGGCGGATGTCCAGCGCCACCTGGTCGTTCCGGCTGCGGCCGGTGTGCAGGCGTTTGCCGGCGTCGCCGATGCGGGCGGTGAGGGTCTGCTCCACGAAGGTATGGACGTCCTCGGCGTTGGGGTCGATGGCGAGGGTGCCGGAGGCCAGATCATCCGCGATGGAGGCCAGACCGCTCAGAATATCCTCGCAGTCCTTCTCGGAGATGATGCCCTGCTTTGCCAGCATGGCGGCGTGGACGCCGCTGCCGCGCATATCCTGCGCGATCATCCGCTGGTCGAAGCGGATGGAAGAGTTGAAGTCGTTGACGCGGGAATCGACCGCCTTGGAGAAACGGCCCTTCCAAAGTTGTTCTGCCATTGTTAAGTCCCTTTATCTGAAAAAGTGTCTGAATTTCGAGTGCAAGGCCCAGCATTTTATGCATCGTTGAGCCTTTTTGTCCAGCTCAGACCTCACCGGTACGCCAGTGGCTCCCACTCTGGGGGCAGCCGAACCGACCGCCGCCTGCGGCGGAACGAGGGGGGGGGGGGCTGTCCAAG
>OASY01000798.1_pt1 | contig 17939 bp, 19 predicted proteins | sample 1501231 | NCBI WGS metagenome assembly OASY01 (sample SAMEA2579917, study PRJEB22360) | human gut metagenome | biome: human gut; feature: human-associated habitat; material: faeces | place: Denmark | collected 2008/2010 | reverse complement strand
TATGCTTCATCCCATCGTTAGGTGCTCTGAAAGACCCGTTTTAATCTGACGGAAAAGACAGCGTTTAATTTGCCGAATAACATTAAGTCTTTCCACAACTTTATTAAATCTTCCCCTATATTTATCATACGTCATGTAAGTCCCCTGCTGACCGTTTACATCATTAAACAAATAGGCACTGCCTATCTCCTTTGCTTCAGCGTATCTTTTCTCAATTAAAGGTTTTATTAGCGGGTGAATGGGAACACATCTATCTTTTCCTGCCTCTGTTTTCATACCGCCATACATGACATCTTCTTCCAAGTCAATATCAGCAATACGCAAGATAGAAAGTTCTTGCGGTCTCCAACCTGAATAGATACCACAAAGCACCATGTCAGCAAATGCAATTTTCTCTACATTCTCCCACAGCAAAGCAATTTCTTCCGCAGTAAAAATTTCATTCTTACGCTTTTCACGTCTTTGCTGTATTCTGACATCTTTATCTACTTCAAATGCCCTTGCATAATTCCTGTCTACAACTTCTCGTGCGTATGCCCAGTCAAACATCAAGTTGAACATAGATTTCATACGCCCCTTTGTGCAGGCAGACGCATATCTCCTCTGTCCTTTCTCCTTACCCCTATCTGGGATAACATACCCTTTTTCCAGACATTCCTGTAGATGATAAACCCTGATATCACGCATTTTCATATTATACAAGGCACTACAATAACGATACGCAGAGGTTATTGTTCTTTCCGAAGATATACTGCTCAATTCTTAAAATAGTCCTCTGACCACCTTTCATACAATTCTTTAAATGTAATATCTTTCGCATCCAAATCATAAGGGCATTCCTGATAGGCTACCAAAGCTGCCTCAGCTTCTGCCCTCGTTGGATAATAACCTATGGTCTTTAAGTTCTGTTTACATCTGCCTGTTTCTTGATTTAACTCCCAGCCTACGGTGACTCTCACCCTCCAAGGATTTCTCCACTTACCTCCTTTCATCTTATAAATGTTACCAGAACCATTTGCACGTCTCATATAGACACACTCCTCCCAAATAAATTTTTCACCATAAATTAAATGAACTCCAAGCGTATCTAGCATCTGTTCAAAAACCCTAATATGAGAAAGCCTTAACCCACCATAAACTCAAGTGTGGCTTGTGTGGCTTGTAGAGTGTGGCTTGCGTGTGGCTTTTATGAGTCTTTTAGACAAAAAACAGGACTCCCCAAGCCGAACTACGACTTGAGAAGCCCCTTAAAATCAAGGTTTTTCGCCCCTATATTAGAATTTTCCAGCCTTAGCTGCTTCCTCAACAGCTACAGCTACAGCTACAGTCATACCAACCATCGGGTTGTTACCTGCGCCGATAAGCCCCATCATTTCCACGTGAGCCGGTACAGAAGAAGAACCTGCAAACTGAGCGTCAGAGTGCATACGTCCTAAGGTATCTGTCATACCGTAAGAAGCCGGGCCTGCTGCCATATTGTCTGGGTGAAGAGTACGTCCTGTACCACCGCCTGATGCAACAGAGAAGTATTTCTTTCCTGCTTCGATACGTTCCTTCTTGTATGTACCTGCTACCGGGTGCTGGAAACGTGTCGGGTTTGTAGAGTTACCTGTGATAGAAACGTCAACGTCTTCTTTCCACATGATAGCCACGCCTTCACGAACATCGTTTGCTCCGTAGCAGTTTACTTTTGCACGAAGTCCATCAGAGTATGCTTTGCGGAATACTTCTTTTAATTCGCCTGTGTAGTAATCGTATTCTGTTTCTACATATGTAAATCCGTTGATACGAGCAATAATCTGAGCAGCATCCTTTCCTAATCCGTTTAAGATAACGCGAAGAGGCTCTTTACGAACTTTGTTTGCTTTTTCAGCAATACCGATAGCGCCTTCTGCTGCTGCGAAAGATTCATGTCCTGCTAAGAATGCGAAACATTTTGTATCTTCTTCCAGAAGCATTTTTCCTAAGTTACCATGTCCAAGACCTACTTTACGCTGGTCTGCAACAGAACCCGGGATACAGAAAGACTGAAGACCTTCACCGATAGCTGCTGCTGCATCTGCTGCTTTCTTGCAGCCTTTTTTGATTGCGATAGCAGCGCCTACTGTGTAAGCCCATTTTGCGTTTTCAAAACAGATTGGCTGAATACCTTCAACCATTTTATATACATCTAAACCGGCTGCTTTTGTTACTTCTGCAGCTTCTTCAATAGAGTTCATTCCGTACTCTTTTAAAACAGCCAGAATCTGTTTTTCTCTTCTTTCATATGATTCAAATAAAGCCATTATTCTATCCTCCTGATTTCTATATCTGACACTTCCGTCTGATTACTCTTTACGTGGGTCGATAATCTTAACAGCGTCGTTTACACGTCCGTACTGACCCTGAGCTTTTTCAAATGCTGTGTTTGCATCATCGCCGGCTTTGATGAAGTCCATCATCTTGCCAAAGCTTACGAATTTGTATCCGATGATTTCATCGTCTTCGTTTAATGCGATGCCTGTAACATAGCCGTCTGTCATTTCCAGATAACGAGGACCTTTCTTTAATGTTCCGTACATTGTACCAACCTGAGAACGAAGTCCTTTTCCAAGGTCTTCCAGACCAGCACCAATCGGCAGACCGTCTTCAGAGAATGCACTCTGTGTACGTCCGTATACAATCTGTAAGAATAATTCTCTCATAGCTGTGTTAATCGCATCACAAACCAGGTCTGTGTTTAATGCTTCAAGCAGTGTTCTTCCTGGCAAGATTTCTGATGCCATAGCAGCAGAATGTGTCATACCTGAACATCCGATAGTTTCTACCAGTGCTTCCTGAATGATACCTTCTTTTACGTTTAATGTTAATTTACAGGTACCCTGCTGAGGCGCACACCAGCCTACACCGTGTGTTAAACCAGAGATATCTTTGATTTCTTTTGCTTTTACCCACTTTGCTTCTTCCGGAATTGGAGCTGCACCGTGATTCACGCCCTGTGCTACCGGGCACATTGTTTCTACTTCATGTGAATAAATCATTTTAAAACTCCTTTCAAGTATGTATACTTACAAGTGCGTTAATCATTTAACGTCTTATTCAAACCTATTTTCTCATAAAACCGCAAAAAAATCCAGACCTATTTTCTCTTTTTTTCCAAAATTCTGTCTAAAAAAGATACCGCAGCACTCCCATAATCCCGGTAAGGCCCAGACTGTAGAGAAAAATAGAACCCGGCTTTCCCAGAAAAATAATTGCCGCAAATTTTTTCAAGGACATAGGGGTAAGCCCTGCAATATAGCAAAGCAAATCATCTGGCGCCACAGGAAGAAAAATAGCTACTGCAAATGCTTTATCGAAAGCCTTTCCTTTTTCCAGCCAGCCAATATACTTTTCATAATTCTTTTCTCCCACCATCTGACGGACAAAAGGTCTTCCGTACCGTTTGGAAAGCAGAAAGGCCAATATGGAACCAAGGGAAATCCCCACATAATTGTATACAAATCCCCAGACCGGTCCGAAAATCAGGACACCGCCCAGACAGCCCACTGCTCCGGGCAAAATAGGAATCACCACCTGCACCATCTGAATCACAATAAACAGCGCCGGCGCAAAAAGGCCAAACTGGCTTAAAAAAGCCTTTAATGCGTCTGCAGACACAAAGAGCTGATGCCGGATTCCATACCAGATAAACCACCCCATACCTATCAGGCCTATGAGTGTGCAGAGATTCAGATATACTGCTGTTTTCTGTTTTTCCATACCAATTCCTCTTTTCTTTCTTTGCCTAAAAGATTCCTTTTGTTTTTCAGCTTTTTTCCTTCTGCCGATTCGCGAAATACCTTTTCATAAAATGCTTTCCACTGGTTTCCCACCGCAGTTCTGCTGTATCTCTCATGACCCTCATAGGAAGCATGCGCGCTTCTCTGATAAAAATCCGGTTCTTCTTTCAGCTGGCGCAGCGTCCGTACAAACTCTTCTGTATTTCTTCCAGTCAACGCATGGTCAAAAAGAATGGGTCTGTACTCAGGCAAATCCCGCACCAAAACCGGCAAAGCACAATTCATGGATTCCAGAATGGTCATGGGAAACAGTTCTTCATAGGAAGGCAGAAACATCACATCCGCCATATTGTAGACCTCGTTCATTTTCTCTCGGTCCACCAGTCCCAGAAACTTCACATTGGAGGGCAGATTTTTCATCAGAGCCCGAATCTCTTCGTATCCTTCTGATATCTTTCCAAAAGAAAAACCTCCGGCCCATACAAACTGACAATCCGGCATTCTTCGTGCTGTTTCCACAAATTCAAAGACACCCTTTCGCTTCTGCAGCTGCCCCACACATAAAACAGTAAAGGCATCCGGATCCATGTGGCATTTTTTCCGGATTTTCTTTCTCTTTTCCCCGGAGATAGGATAAAAAGACTCCTCGGAAACCACATTGGGAATGTATGTGATTTTCTCTCTGGGAATACCGTACTGTGCCAGTTTGTCAATAAACACCGGATTGACCGTTACCAGATAATCCATTCTCCGGTAAAAAGAAATCATATATTTATAGAAAAGATTCTTTACCGCTCTTGGAAAAGAAATGCTGTTTTCCACAGTTTCCGGCAAAAAGTGTACATATCCCACAGCCGTCCCCTGTTTTTTCCGTTTGTCAATCGAGAGATAGTATTCCGGATTAATGGAGTGATAGTGCGTAATTTCGCAGGCTTTTTTTGAATTTTCCAGAATCACGGCACTGCCCTTCATAACCTGTCTGGCAAGCGCCACCTGCTCATCATGAGCGGAAAGCACACCCTGCCCTTTTACCATATCTGCTTTTGATAACATATTTATTTTTCTCATAACCCTACACTCCTCTTCTCAACATATTTTTCCGGTTCCAGACTGCCAGAAATTCCCTGGAAAATCCTTTTTCTTCCTGTACAGCCAGGGAAAGCTTTGCCATACCCTGTCGTACCAGTACTTCTTTATAAAGACATTCTGCCATAGTGCAAAAATTCCAGGTAGAATACAGATAGGCGGTCTCTCTGGCACATTTTCCCATCTGCACTCTCCGGCTTTCCTTCTCCAGCAGATATTCTAAATGCATTTTAAAATATGCATAGGAGTCATACTGGAAACCATTATATCCGTCTGTCACAACCTGGTTTAAACAATCATCTTTCCTGCACAGGGCCGGAACTCCACTGGCAAGGGCTTCGATATAGGTAATCCCCTGGGTTTCACTGTTGGAGGCACACACAAATACATCTCCCAGCTGATAATACCGGCCTACTTCCTCCGGGCTTATCATGCCCGTAAACACAGTACAGTCCTGAATTTCCAGCTCCACGGTCAGATTTTCCAGACGTTCTCTGTCCGGTCCGTCCCCGGCAATCAGAAAAGTCAGTTTTTCTCTTCCTTCTTCTCTTACCATCTGTGCAAAGAACCTTAACAATTCTTCCAGATTCTTTTCCTTTGCCAGACGTCCCACACTGACCAGTACCTGATTCTCCAAAGGAATGTTCCATTTTTTCTTTAATTCCTGCTTTTCTTCTTTTGATAAATCTCCGGAAAATCTCTGCAAATCAATTCCTGTAGGAATCACGGAAATCGGCTTCTTTACTTCATAGCCTTCCAGAATCTTCTCTACTTTCTCCGTAGGTACAATCACCTGACTGGCTTTTTTCAGCACGCTTCTGGAAAACTGTGCTACCGCTTTCTTTTCTAAAGCAGCCCCGGCTTTATGTTCTGAAATTCTTCCAGGCAGATAATGAATATAATCCTCATAAACTGTATGGTAAGTATGCAAAAGCGGACAGTTGCATTTTTTACTGATTTTGACCGCATAAGAAAAGGTCATAAACTCACACTGGGAATGTACGATATCAGGATTCCAGTGCACCAATTCCCGCACCAGCTTTTCCGTATGAGGCAGCACAGCCCTGACATTCGGATAAATTTTTTCCAGATTTATGGATTTAATATAATAAACGCCTGCTTCTTTATAAGACTCATAGCTTCTGGATAAAGTCAGAACTCTTACCTCATGTCCTCTTTCTTCCAGTTCCTTTTTTAAGTTCAGCACAGATGTCACCACTCCGTTGATAATCGGTTTATACCAATCTGTTGTGATTAATATTTTCATAAGGATTTCCCCCTTTTGGTCTTTCTCTTAAGTTGTCTTTATCATAAAAAACAGATTTAAAGAGAACAAGCAGACAATTTTAAAGTTTTTCTAAAGAATATAGAAAAAAGAACTGCAGTTTTCTCTTTCCGAAAAAACCTGCAGTTCTTCTTTTCATGCGCTTTTCTTAAATTTTCTTAATCCAGATGGATTTCCGCCAGTTCCGGCGGGGGTAACTGTCTGGAAGAGTCTTTTTTATATTTTTTCAAGTCTGCTGCTGCTTTTGCCAGAGGTACATTGGTTCCCGCACCTGCCATACAGCCGCCAGGACAACCCATACCTTCTATCATACAGCCTTTTAATTTTCCTGCTTTTGCCATAGTCAGAATTTTCTTACATTCTGCCAGGCCTTCCGCATGCTCAATGTGAACCTCTACCTCCGGATAATATTCATGAAGGCAGGATTCTACTGCGCTGGCCACTCCTCCGGCAACCGCATAACCTCTTCCGGCTGCAGTTGCATTATGAAGAGAACTTTCACCCTGGCATTCTTCGGGATGAATTCCCTTTGCCTCAAACATTCCTGCCAGTTCCTCAAAGGTAATGACAAAATCCACGTCACTTCGTACCGATTTTCTGGAAGCCTCCAGTTTTTTCGAAGCACAAGGGCCAATAAACACCACATGAGCCTCCGGATAACGCTGCTTAATGGTTCTTGCAGTTGCCACCATAGGCGTCAGCTCCTGAGAAATATTCCCAATCATATCCGGGAAGAACTTCTTTGCAAGCATGCTCCAGGAAGGACAGCAGGAAGTGAGCAGGAAAGGCAGTTCCCCTGTGCTGACTTTCTCTGCATAGTGATGTGCCTCAGCAACTGCTCCAATATCTGCTCCCAGAGCCACTTCATAGACATCTGCAAAGCCCAGTTCCTGCAAAGCCGCCTTTAATTTTTTCGGTGTCACATCAGGCCCAAACTGCCCTATAAAAGCCGGCGCTACTTCTGCGATAATCTGTTTGCCCTCTTTCAGTGCATGGGCAAGCTGAAAAATCTGTGATTTATCAGAAATAGCTCCAAACGGGCAGTTTACCATGCACATACCGCAGGAAACACACTTCTCATTGTTGATTTTGGCTCTTCCCAATTCATCACTTTCAATAGCATTTACACCACAGGCTCTGGCACAGGGACGCTCCTTTTTGGCAATGGCATCATATGGACAGACTGATTTGCATTTTCCGCATTTAATGCATTTTTCCTGGTTGATAATGGATTTGCCCTTTACAATGCTGATAGCGCCCTTTGGACAGACCTCCTTACAAGGATGCGCCACACAGCCTCTGCACATATTGGAAACCTCATACATCTTAGGCTCACAGGCATCACAGGCCGAAGGTATGACCTGCATAAGCGGCGGCTCATAATATTTCTCGTCAATGTTGCTGGCCTCAAGACCTGCGGTAATATGTACGGCTGCATTTTCCGGCCGAAGAGACATTCCCATGGCAAGGCGGACTCTCTCACTGGCCACTGCTCTTTCCCGGTAAATACTTTCCCGGTATGTTGCCCTCTCCTGTACAATATGGTAAGGAATGGCCTCAATATCAGCCACCAGGGTCTCCGGTTCCGATTCAAAACCCACACGGGCAATCTCTTTAAATACTTTGTGACGGATTCTTTTTACATTTGTATCCAGACTTCTCATTGCATTCTTCCTTTCCTGCATTTTTTCTGAAATCCCTGTTGTTTATAATAAACACAATTTTATTCCTTTGCAAGAAATTGCAGGTACTTTATTCAATACAAAGGCATCTTGTGCTATAATAAATGCAATTTGAACTTCTTCAAACAAAAAAAACACCAGAAAGGATACTGCTTATGTTTTATAAAATCAGATACCCTGATACCGCAAAAAATACACTGTTTCCTCCACTGCTTACCGGCAGCGCCCTAAAATGGATTGCCCTTGTCACCATGCTGACAGACCATATTGGAGCTGTTTTTCTGGAAAACGGCGTAATTTCCGCTTACAACCAACAGCTTTCTTCTGCCTGGGACTTCGAAACCACCTCTTTCCTGTATCAGGCAGACCGGATACTCCGGTCAGTAGGAAGAATTTCCTTCCCCATTTTCTGTTTTCTTCTGGTGGAAGGCTTTGTCCATACCTCCAACCGTAAGAAGTATGCCCTGCGGCTCTTTCTTTTTGCCTGTGTGTCTGAACTGCCCTTTGATTTGTGCTTTAACGGCGGTCTGTTGGAGTTTTCCTACCAGAACGTGATGTTTACCCTTCTTATCGGTTTTCTCACCCTCTGGCTCATGGACATCGTCAGACAAAAAAATCCCGTCCTCCTGCTTTTTACGGCAGGGGGAGGGATTCTTCTCGGAAAATTGTTTGCTGCTGATTACAACTGGAAAGGGATTGTACTGATTCTCATTTTATACCTGTTTTATTCCTATCCTCTGGAAAAAACCATTGCAGGATGTCTCTCTCTTTTATGGGAGCCTGTGGCCTGCTTTGCTTTTCTTCCCATCAACCTGTATAATCAGCAAAAAGGCAGAAGCATGAAATATTTCTTCTACCTTTTCTATCCGGCACATCTTCTGCTCTTATTTTCCTTGCGCTATGCAGTATTCGGGATTTAACATCCCGTACTGCAGGCAGCTATCTTTTTTCCACTACTTCACCCTGTTTTTTGTAAATACTGTTGGCCGGAACCACACCTCTTACAGAAGACAGGGGATAAATGTTGCTGTGGCTTCCCACCACCGTTCCCGGATTCAGTACAGAACCGCAGCCTACTTCCACTTCATCGCCCAACATAGCGCCAAACTTTTTCAATCCTGTCTCTATCTGCATTTCCTGCCCTTTTACCACCACCAGCTTTTTGTCTGATTTTACATTGGAGGTAATAGAACCTGCCCCCATATGGGATTTATAGCCTAAGATGGAATCTCCCACATAGTTATAGTGGGGTACCTGCACTTTATCAAAGAGAATTACGTTTTTCAACTCTGTGGAATTTCCCACAACCGCACCTTCGCCTACCAGTGCATTCCCCCGGATAAAAGCACAGTGACGGACTTCCGCCTCTTTTCCAATAATGGCCGGGCCATGGATATAGGCCGTTGGCGCCACCTTTGCAGATTTGGCAATCCACACATCTTCTCCTCTTTTTTCATATTCCTCTTCGCTTAATGCATTTCCCAGCTTCACCAAAAAAGCGCTGATTTCCGGCAGCACTTCCCATGGATAGATTTTGCTCTCCAACAGTTCCTTTGCCATGGTTTTACTTAAATCACTGTATAATTCCTGAATTTTCAACTGTTCCATTTTTACCTTCCTTTCTCTGTATCACATCGGTTGCTTTTTCTGGTTTTATTGCCCGTTCCCTTTTGATAATACTGAGCCGCCGCATCGAAAAACTGCTTTAACATCAGCTGGTTTCTAAGTCCCAGAACCCCCTGGGTCCAGGAGCGGATAAAGCGTTCCAGTTTCTCCATATATTCCTGTGGGGTAATGCTGCCTTCAGCCACATAAGTCAGTCCCTTTTCCCAGCTTGCCGTCAATTCCGGGCTCAATAAAGAACGGATAGAAGCATTGACCACATCAAAAATCATTTCTCCCAGCAAGGTGGGGGTAATGACCTGCGTCTTTTTATTCAGTGCCAGATACTGAATGGTTACCAGTTTTTTCAGAATTTCCGCTCTGGTAGCGCTGGTTCCAATTCCGCTTCCCTTAATCTGGGCCCGCAATTCCTCATCTTCAATCAGCTGCCCTGCATTTTCCATCGCCAGAATCATAGAACCGGAGGTATACCGCTTAGGCGGCGATGTTTCTCCCTCCTTGATGAAAAACCGTTGGATGGAGAGAATACTTCCCTTTCGGATATTCTGCAGCATTTCCAGAAAAGCGCTGTCCTGTGTTTCTTCTTCCGAGGTTTCCTCCTCTTTCTTTTTCCCGAAAGAATACCCGCTTACCTTCAAATACCCTTCGGAAACCAGCACTTTAAAAGAAGAAAACAGCCGTTCTTTTTCCCTGACAGACACCAGACTGATTTTCTGGTAAACAGCCGGAGGATAAAAAATACTCAAAAATCTGCGCACAATCACTTCATACACCTTTTCCCCCTGCACAGAAACGCTTCGCAGCGCATTTAACCCCTGTCCTGTGGGAATAATGGCATAATGGTCTGTAATCTGCTTGTCATTGACATAGCGGGTTTTCAAAAGATTTTTATACATCTGTCCGGCCAGAATTTCTTCTGCATAAGCCCCCACATGGACAAAACTGCGCAGTCCGCCTATATTTTTCTGAATCTCTTTTGCCACGGCAGTGGAAAGCACACGGGCATCGGTTCTGGGGTATGTAACCAGCTTCTTTTCATACAATTCCTGCACGATTTTCAGCGTTTCATCGGGGCTTAACTTAAACAGCCTGGAACACTCATTCTGTAGTTCTGCCAGGTTAAAAAGCAGCGGCGGATTTTTATTTTCCTTTTTCCGCTCAATCTTTTCTACCACCGCCTGCAAAGGGGGATTGGCAGACAGTAATTCTGCCAGTTCCTTTGCTGTTTCCTTTTTCTTAAATCCATTTTCCTTATATAAAAGGGGGGATTGGAAATAACGGCTGCCTTGTGTGGCTCTCCACTCTCCTTCAAAAGAGTGTCCCTGCAGTTCAAATTTTCCCAGCACCCGGTAAAAAGGCGTCTTCACAAACTCCCGGATTTCCCGCTCCCTGCGTACCACCATACCCAGGACACAGGTCATAACTCTCCCCACTGAAATGGCCTGGTAGCGGCTGGCCCAGATAATTGGAAACCGCATTGCCATATTTTAGAGAAAGCAGTCTGGAAAAATTAATGCCCATAAGATAGTCTTCCTTCGCCCGCAGATAGGCCGAAGCCGAAAGGTTATCGTACTCTGAAAGCGATTTCGCCTCCCGGATTCCCCGGATAATCTCCTCCTCTGTCTGAGAGTCAATCCACACTCGCTTCTGTTCCTTATCTTTTACGCCTGCCATCATGGCTACCAGACGGTAAATATATTCCCCTTCCCGCCCGGAGTCCGTACAGACATAGATAGTTTCCACATCTTTGCGGTTCAGCAGTCCGCTGACAATATCAAACTGCTTTTTCACCGAAGGAATCACTTCGTATTTAAAGTCTTCCGGCAGAAAGGGCAGCGTATCCAGACTCCATCTTTTCAGCGCCGGGTCATAGGCTTCGGGATAGCTCATGGTTACCAGATGTCCCACACACCAGGTTACAATGGTGTTTTCCGATTCCAGATAACCATCTTTTCTGGATGTATTCAATTTCAGCGCCTTGGCAAATTCCTGGGCGACACTTGGTTTTTCGGCTATAAATAATGATTTGCTCATGAAAGCTCCTCTTTTGCTTTTAATTTCTTTACAATGCTTTTTATCTTAACACAGGTTGGGATATGCGTCAAATTTCTGACGTTTTCTACCCCTTTCAGAGCCGAAAAACCAGTGCCTGCTTTTGCATAATCTGACACTGGTTTCCCCGGATTTTTCTTTCGTAATATTTATTTCTTTGTAATATAACCTTTTGCTTTCAAGGTTTCTGCACAAAGCACAGCTCCGCCTGCCGCACCGCGAACCGTATTGTGGGAAAGTCCGATAAACTTGTAATCATACACTTTATCTTCTCTTAAACGGCCTATGGAAATTCCCATGCCGTTTTCATAATCTACATCCAACTGTACCTGTGGGCGGTTGTCTTCTTCCATGTACTGAATAAACTGCTTCGGTGCACTTGGCAGTTCCAGTTCCTGGGGAAGTCCTTTGAAGTTTACCAGTTTTTCAATCAGCTGTTCTTTGGTGGGGTTCTTTCTGAACTTCACAAATACGGCTGCAGTATGTCCGTTTAATACCGGAACGCGCACACACTGGCAGGTAATCACCGGTTCTTTGGCCGGCTCAATCATGCCGTCCTTAATTTCGCCCCAGAGACGAAGAGGTTCCATTTCACTCTTTTCTTCTTCACCGCCGATATAAGGAATGATATTTTCTACCATTTCCGGCCAGTCTTTGAAAGTCTTTCCTGCGCCGGAAATTGCCTGGTAAGTAGTGGCTACTACTTCATATGGCTCAAATTCCTTCCATGCAGTAAGCACTGGCGCGTAACTCTGGATGGAACAGTTTGGCTTTACAGCCACAAAGCCCTTTGTTGTGCCCAGACGTTTTTTCTGGAACTCAATCACCTCAAAATGCTGCGGGTTGATTTCCGGCACTACCATCGGTACGTCCGGTGTCCATCTGTGGGCGCTGTTGTTGGAAACAACAGGGGTTTCGGTCTTTGCATATTCCTCTTCAATCGCTTTGATTTCTTCTTTGGACATATCCACTGCTGAAAATACAAAATCCACCGTAGAAGCAACCTTTTCCACCTCTGCCACGTTCATGACAATAAGTTTTTTCACTGCTTCCGGCATAGGAGTTGTCATTTTCCAACGACCTCCTACAGCCTCTTCATATGTTTTTCCTGCACTTCTTGCACTTGCTGCCACTGTTACGACTTCAAACCATGGATGGTTTTCCAGAAGAGAAATAAATCTCTGTCCGACCATACCTGTAGCTCCTAAAATTCCAACTCTTAATTTTTCACTCATCTGTCTATTCTCCTTACCCTATGCCTGCAAAACGCTTTGTCTGCAGCCGGCTTTTTCTGACTCAGCCATTTTACTGTTTCAACCGCCTTTGCGCCGCAAACGTCTTTGCTACACGCACATTTGTTTTCGTTAAACACTACTATAACAAATTTTTCCAAAATGTCAAGAATTTCTTTTTATTCTTCCAGATATTTTTTATTCTGCTTCAGTACCTCTTTCATGGCTTCTGAGCCTGGCGCACCAATGGTATTTCTCTTCTCTACACAATTTTTCATACTGATAGCCTCGTAAATGTCTTCCTCAAAAACCGGACTGATGGCTTTGTATGCTTCTAAAGACATCTCGTCCAGAGAAATATTCTTCTCCAGGCAGTAAAGCACCAGACGGCCAACAATGCCGTGGGCATCTCTGAAAGGCACACCCTTATTCACCAGATAATCTGCTGCATCTGTGGCATTCGTAAAGCCGTTTTTCGCACTCTTTTCCATATTTTCTTTTTTAAATTCCAAAGTGGACAGCATACCGTTAAACAGCGCAATACATCCTTTGGCTGTATCCATGGCATCAAAAGCCAATTCCTTGTCTTCCTGCATATCCTTATTGTAAGCCAGAGGAATTCCCTTCATGGTAGTAAGCAAAGACATAAGCGCCCCATAAACCCTTCCTGTTTTTCCTCTTACCAGTTCGGCAATATCCGGATTCTTCTTCTGAGGCATAATACTGCTGCCCGTACTGTAAGCGTCGTCAATTTCTACGAACTGATATTCATTGGAATTCCACAAAATCATCTCTTCGCAAAAACGGCTCAGATGCATCATAATCATGGATAAATCGGACAAAAATTCAATCAGATAATCCCTGTCTGCCACAGAATCCATACTGTTCAAAGTAGGACCGTCAAAGCCCAACGCCTGCGCAGTATATTCCCGGTCCAGAGGGTAGGTAGTTCCTGCCAGCGCCCCGCTTCCAAGAGGACAGAGATTCAATCTCTTTCCTGTATCCTTCAAACGACTTCTGTCCCTTTTGAACATCTCAAAGTAAGCGCCCAAATGGTGGGCTGCAGTCACTGGCTGAGCCTTCTGCAAATGGGTAAAGCCAGGCATATAGGTGTGCAGATTTTCTTCCATTAATTTCTGAAGAGTTTCCAGCAGTTCTTTTAAAAGTTCGTCTGTCTCCTGAATTTCATCTCTTACATACATTTTCATATCCAAAGCCACCTGGTCATTACGGCTTCTTCCTGTATGCAGCTTCTTCCCTGCGTCTCCTTTTCTGGCAATCAGATTTGCCTCTACAAAGCTGTGAATATCTTCGTATTCCGGTGAAAACTCCAGTTTTCCGCTTTCAATATCCTTTAAAATTTCCTGCAGGCCTGATAATATCTCTTCCTTTTCCAGTTCTGTAAGAATCCCCTGCTTAGCCAGCATGGAAGCATGGGCCATACTGCCTTTGATATCCTGCTTATAAAGTCTTTTATCAAAACTCAAAGACGCATTAAAATTGTACACCAGACGGTCTGTTTCTTTTGTGAAACGACCTCCCCATAATTGTGCCATATTGTTCCTCATTCCTCTCTTTTTCACCGTATCGCCGAAGTTCTTTCGTTTTTGCACTTTCGACAATATCTTGTGTAAAATTTTATCACTTTATAGTGTTGAACGCAAGAGTTTTTCCTTTTGTTCCTGCTTTTGTCTTTCACGCTCCTGTCTGGAAAAAACACAGCCGCAGTAATCCTGTCTGTAAAGATGATATTCTCCGGATAATTCTGTAGAACGTTTATATCCGTTTTTTTTCTTAAAATCCGAAGGCAGATGCTTTACATGATAAATCTTTTCCAACCCTTCCCCGATTTCATTTAGTTTTCCCGCATTCTTTAAGGGACTGATGGTCAGCGTAGTGGCAAAGTAGTCATATCCTCCCTCTGCAGCCATGCGGGCCGTCTCTTCCAACCGCATGCGGTAACAGTGAAAGCACCGTTCTCCGCCTTCCGGAGCCTGTTCCAGTCCCTTTGCCATTTCAAAAAACTCCTCCGGGCAATACCTGCCTTCCACAAAAACCGGCTTATGCACCAAAGGCATTTCCTCTATCAGCCGTTTCAGCTCCTCTGTTCGCTTTTCGTACTCCTCCCGGGGAAAAATATTGGGGTTATAGAAAAAGTCTGTAATTTCAAAATACCGGGACAGATATTCCAACACATAACTGCTGCAGGGCGCACAACAACTGTGCAAAAAAAGCCTGGGAATCTTTCCCTGTTTTTGATTTTCTTCTATGATTTTTTCCAGTTCTTTTTGATAATTTCTGTTCATCCTGTTTCCCTTCTCTGCTTTTATACAAAAGTATACGAAAAAAAACTTTCTTCATCAAGGAATTATTTTGAAATTTCGAGAGAATCTCTCATGAGCATCTTAGAATTCTTAGACTTGTTTCGCTTTTTCTATATCCGGGACTGTTTTCTCTCACAGCCCCGGGCCTGTATTCCATTTCTGCACCAAAATTATTCTGTCGTATACTCTGCGGAAAGAATCACTTCCCCATTCATATCAATATACTCCACTACAACCACCGGATTTTCTACCTCTACCGCCAATTTCAAAGAACTTGCTACGTTTTTAAAAGTATCCGCCTGTCCATCCATAGCAGACTGCAGCTGTTCGGTCAACGCATCTGTCTTAACAATACCATCCATGGTATACCGGTAAATCAGCTTGTTGTCTTCTCCCAGCACTTCCATACTCATACCGCTGTCTCCAAGAGAAGAAAGCTGTGCATCTAACTGTTCTTGTACAAGGTCAGATTCCACATAAGACTTAATATCCGGGAACTTCTCGGTTATGGGTTCGGCATCTTCCAATTTCACCGGTTCTGATTCCTCTTTTTCCACTTCCTTTTCTTCCTGTTCCTGCTGCGTTTCTTTTTCACTGGAAACCTCTGCACTGTCTTTTCCTGCATCCTTCTCACCGCATGCGGAAACAGTCAGCGCCATAGCCAGTAAAGTGGAACATAACAACACTTTTAAAGACTTTTTCTTCATAAAAACAGCCCTCCTTGGTTTGATAGATTCATTTTATCCGAGCAGGCGGAAAATGTCAATATAAATAAAAATTTTAATATTCTGTGCTGTTTTTAGTCAATTTCAACAAACGTTTGTCTTCTCAAAAACATCACTATTTTTCCTTTTCCTTTGTCAACTGTCCATTTTCAATAACCATAATCTTATCTTGAAATTCTATTGTCCATTTGCAAGGGTTCTCCTCTGTCCCTATTTTTTCTTCCCAGCTAATCGTTTGACCTTTCGGACTCATTGTTTTTCTCAGCCTTAATATTTTTAAATGAGACGAAGAGCCGTTTATTTCCATAGAGTATCCCGGCTTTGTTTCTATAGCACAATATGCAACATTTCCTCTCACTCCATAATCTACCGTAACTTCTTCGGAATTCGCAGAACTATACCATTGTGTAAACAAAACCATCACGCAAACGGCCAAAACCAGAACAATTCCTGTAAGTACCCCAAACATTTTTCTCTTATTTTTTTTCTTTATCTTCTTTATAACTTGAAGTTCCTGTATTTCTTCCTCACTTATGGATATATCTTCACCAATTTCACCTGTCATTTCCTGATAGTATTTTTGACATCCTCTACAGTTTTTTAAATGCTTTTCTATTTCCCGATTGCTTTCCTCACTGGTCAATCCGTCAATATACAGAGGCAATAAGTCGCGAATCATTTCACATTTCATGGCGATTCTCCTTTCTGATTTTCTGCTTTCCACGATAAAAAGTTACTCTTGCCCAATTTTCATCTTTTCCCATGATTTCTCCAATTTCTTTGAAAGTAAAATCTGCATTCAGCCGCAAATACATGACCTCCCGTACAGGCTCTTCCAGCAAATGAAGTTTTTTATATAATTCTATCACTTCCACTTTCTGTATGGCCGAATTCTCTGTAAGATTCCGATAATCTGCCTGTTCTGCATTCTCTGCCGCCGTTTCTCTTTTTTTCTTCTTTAACTCTTTATACCACAAATGCTTTGCAATGGAACACAACCACACATATAACCTACAGTCTCCATGAAAATTATCAATGGATTTCATAGCCTGAAAAAAAGTTTCCTGGGTTAGTTCTTCGCTTAAATGAACATCGTGACAAAGGCTAAACAAAAATTTATACACCTGCGGCATATATTTTTTGTAAATCTCTACCATCTCTTCCATATTCCACCTCCTCCTATATGTACTCTATAAATAATTTTCGTTACAGGAATTTCACTCTTTTTACATCAAATTGTCCGATTGCAAAATCTGCTATCCATTATGAGAAAAAGAAAACAGACAGCTATCGAAAAAACTGTCTGCTATAAACCAGGAATTGTAATGCCCATTATAATTTTTTCATCATCCAGTCTGCTGAAGCATAATGGCCACTTGCATATTTCATATTGTCGGGCAAGGAACCATACTTCTTAAAACCAAGTTTTTCATACAAAGCAATTGCACTTTTATTGTCAGAAATAACTTCAAGTTCGGCTTGTTCAAATCCCATCTTTGTTGCCACTTTAAGCATATGCTCCAACATAGTTCTTCCAATACCACATCCACAAAATTCCTGATATAAAGCAATTGCTACTTCGCACCTATGAGCATATCTCCTGTAACTTCCTATTGGATTTAAAGAACAATTACCAATATGTCTTCCATTTAATGTTGCAATTAACAGCAAAGATTTATCTGAATTCAGACAATTATTTATAAACGCTACTTCTTGTTCATGTGTAATAGCAACCTCATCCGGCTCTCGAATCAGATATGGTGTTTCTTCTGTAGTGACTTTTAAATATTTTATTAAATCCTCTGCATCATCTGCGATTGCACTTCGTATCACTATAGTTCTATTTAATTTATCCTTGACTTCAATAGGTTCAAATTTCAATTTCAATCTCCTCCTTTGTTAACATAAAACTTTTATATAGAATCTCATAATTACACCTTGAAATACCGTGGTGCTGTTGGTTATGTCCTGTTCCTCGATCTCACTTTTATGCCAGCCGGACAAAATTTATTCCTCAATTTCATTTTTCCATCTCTTATAATTATAAAAAGCCTGAATAAAAATTGATATAAAAAACACAACGCCAATTATTCCTGTAAACATATATGATTGAAAGTAAACGCCAAATAGCGAGTACCTTTTCAAAATCATCCTATGTGAGATAATAGA